>Ga0325410_1010051_pt1 | contig 10032 bp, 8 predicted proteins | sample PopdelMetagenome_16_FD_206182 | JGI IMG/M metagenome (GOLD analysis project Ga0325410, IMG submission 206182) | Populus deltoides microbial communities from Bellville, Georgia, United States - Xylem-PdIQD-R3 | ecosystem: Host-associated > Plants > Phyllosphere > Stem > Wood/Secondary xylem...
AAATATACACTATTTTTATATATATATATATATATATATATATATATATATATATATATATTGCATATGTACTTAAATTTTTATTTTTATTTTTTAAAAAGATATGAAATTAATAAAATAAGATTATGTTATTTATAAATTTAAAATTATAGAGATTAAATAATTATATTTTGAAAACAACTTTTTATTTTCTTGAAAGCATTTTTTAGTTTTTTATTTTAATATTGTACTTTTTAAATACTTTTTGTTTAAAAATGTATTGAAATAATATTTTTTAAAAATATATTTTTGATATCAGCATGTCAAAACAATCTGAAAATAAAAAAAAATAATTTCAAAAGAAAATAGAAAAAAATTATTTTTAAAAAATTTTTAAAATACAAAACATTCTCTTGAAAAGGAAACAGAAAAGTTGGGACAAGGCATCTAATTAGAAGTTTTTTTAGCTCATCTTTCAATGGTTACATCTTTCAAAAGTTGAGTGGGTATATATGTTAACAAATGATAATATTTTTTTGAATAATCTGAAAATAATTAAATATATAAAAAAATTAAATTTTATACAAATTTTTTCGTAAGATATGTCTCCTTCGCCAGTAAACTATTTGACCAATAATTAAATAGGAATTGTCTTACCTTTTAGCCCCATCATAGCTAAGCTACACCACTTTACCTCAGTGATAGATGTGTTTGGTGAATATAAATGGGACAATTTGTATGTTATCAGAGAAATATAGTATAGTTCAACCTTATAATACTCAGATAATTTTTTTATTAAATTAGAAAAAGAATTATAGTTCTCCATTATATGAAAGCAAATGTGCAAAGCCATAACATGGGCTATGCTTATGAAATAAATAAATAAAAGGAGTTTGTAACCAGAAAAAAAACAAAAAACTCTAAATTTTAAATCCCATAAATCAAAATCATTTATATATATATATATATATATATATATATTTATGCAAAATGTTTGTTTGATGCTAGAAAAACTTTTGCATGATATCTATCCATTGTCAAATTTGTAAGCAGAAATATGATAAGAGAGTCGAGCCAAGGTTAGGTAATTGATTTTGTGATGGTAGATGCTAGCTTGCTTTGATATATACTTAGTTTTCGTAGCATATATTTTCATGTGTATTATTTAATCATTTGTTTATTATTTTGTACTATTCTCGTGAATCAATAATTAATCGTTAGAAAATACAAAAGCCACATATATTTATTATAACTCCTAAAAATGAGCTTAATTTTTTTTTTTCATTTTTATATAAGCATAGTTAATAATTGGAGTTAGGGCATGTATCTTTTGTAAGAGCCTGAGACAGTTAGGGTTTTATTCCCTCACCTGGACCCAAAAAATACGCTTTTTGGATGGTGAGGTTTCCTCGAATCCAAAAAAAAAATTAAAAAAAATAAAATAATATTCTTAATATTATTTTGTGATGGTAGATTCGTTGTTTTGTTAGATATTGTTGGTGGCCGTCATATCACAAAATACAATGGCTCCCTCTGCCTCCTTCTCTGAGCTACCTTTAAAGTAAAACCTGCCATTCTTTTGGTGGGCTGTTTTTGCGTAGCAGCACTGGAATACATCTATCTCGAGCTAAAAAATTACGCTATTTAAGATATTATTTTATAATATAATTTTAAGTGGAAGTTTTTTTTTTTTAACTTGAAACTTATATGGTTACTTGGCTGACTAAAACTTCAAACAAGAAAGTTGCTGCCGAGCCCCTCTTTCCAGTATCCACTCTTTAAGTCCAAAATCTTTTCTTCTTTCCACTCTATGGTATTCAAATTTAAGATGGTATTCAAATTACAAGTGATTTTCTGCACAAGCTCGTGAACGTCGGATATGGCATCTTCTTCTACAACTGCTCAACAATGTAAGTACTAGGGGAGAGAAAAAAATCAAAAATTGATTAAACTTAAAAAACTGAATTTATTTTTGAAAAAACCGAATCATGAAAAAAACTGATTAAACTGATTAGAATTTTAAAAAAATCAATTGGTTCGGTTCGATTTTAGTTTTATAAGCCTGAAACCAAAAAAACCGAACCTAACCGAACCGAACCCAAACAAAAAAACCAAGCCAAACCAGAAAAAACAGAGCCAAATCAAAAAAACCGAGCCAAACAAAAAAACAAGCCAAACTGAAAAAACTGATTTTTGTTCTAAAATAACCGAACCGAAACTGGTCGGTTTGAACTGATTTCGGTTTTTTCTAAAAAAACCAATTTGATTATTTTTTCTAATAAAAACCAAACCAAACCGAAAATAATCACCTCTAAAAAGTATGAAGTATTCCTCAGTTTTAGAGGCAAGGATGTCCTTGACAATTTTACCAGTCATCTCTATAATACATTACGTCGTAAACAAATCAAGACTTTCATAGATAATGATCTTGAAAGGGGTGAAGAAATTGAATCTACACTGTTGAGAACAATTGAAGAGTCAAGAATTTCAGTAGTGATATTTCTCAAAAAACTATGCATCTTCTCCGTGGTGTGGGGATGAACTGGTGAAGATACTAGAATGCAAGAGAACATGTGGGCAGATTGTTTTACCAGTTTTTTTTATTATCTTGTAGACCCATCTGATGTAGATGAACAGAGGGAGCTCTGGAAATGCTTTTGCTGAACTTGAAAGAAATTTTAATGGAAGATGGACAGCGCTTCAAGCTGGATAGCTGACTTGACAAATGCGGTCAATATTTCTAGAGAGCTAAATGGTGTAAAACATTCTGGATTATAATAGTATAATTATGTTTTTAATCTTCAAACTTTTAGATGATTAAAAAATTATTTGGTATTGTGGTATTAGTTATTTCTTATAATATTTTTTTTAAAATTTATTTTTAACATCAATATATTAAAAAAAATATAGTTAAAGCAGATGATCACAAGCCAAAAACCGTTATGGCTAAAAACTGGTGCTGCTGCTAAGGATTGATCTGATGTTGCTAAGAAGGAACAAGTTGAGGTAAGTAATTTGATCCAGTAAGCCTCCAATGGCAATGACTGTTGTGCATATTAGACTAAAAACAAACACAAATAAAATACAAACAAACAAATTTATGTGGTTCCTCAAATTGAGTATGTCCATAGAGGCAGCAGATTATATATAATTAGAGGAATAATACAAACACTCCACTTAACCCTAGTATAATCCCAAAAACCTAGTGTTTCACTTTTATATCGGTGTTTATCTCAAATCTGCTCTTTCTTACTCTCACTATTGCACTGTCTTCCTATCTTCTCTTGCTCTGTCTTTCCATTTATAGAAGAAATGAGAGCCTTGACATTAACCAACAAATACCAAACAACTGCTAACTATCATAATCAATATTGGGGCTAACTTTAGTGTATCTATCATATGTGATGGTGGTTGAAAAATATTGACATAAATTTGCTACAAATCTCCACCTTGGCGAGATTTTTCCATCCAATTCTCGTGATCAATCAATGCTGCCTCTAATGCGCCATATAGCATTGCACCCTAAAGGTGCTCAACACCAAGAGATGTTGACCAAGTCCAAACAATGTTGGAACTTGATCCTTGAGACACATTTTGTCAGCTGAATTATCTGCAGTACCAATCTTCTATAGCAGAATATCCCCTTCATCCATAATTTCTCGAACAAAATAAAACCAAACATCAATGTGCTTGGTGTGAGAATGATAAACCTAGTTCTTTGCCAGACAAATTGCACTTTAACTATCATAATGGACATCCATGTGCTCTTGAACAACTCCCAAGTTTTCAATCAAACCATGTAACTAAATAGCTTTCTTGAAAGCTTCTGTTACTGCCATGTACTCTACCTCAATTGATGAAAAAGCTACTGTTGATTGTAACATTGATCTCTAACTTACAAGCCCTTTAGCAAGTGTAAACACATAGCCTATTGTGGAACGACGCTTATTTAAATCACCAATATATTCTGAGTCCATATAACTAACTAAATTTTATCCGAGTCAATCGTCCCTCTCAAACTTTAAACCAATATCAATTATGCCATGAATGTACTGTAGAATCCACTTCATTGCCTGCTAGTGACCCTTTCCCAAATCATGCATATACCTGCTCACCATACGACAACATGTGAAATATCTAATCTCGTACAAACTATTGCATACATTAATGCACCAACTACTTTTGCATATAGAATTTGAGCCATATGCTTGTACTCTTCCTCTATGTGTGGAGACATTGAAGCACTTTGTTTAAAATGAGGAGCTAAAGGTGTGCTTACAGGCTTGGTCTTACCATCTACCCCAAATCCGTGTTGAATTGTTTTTAAGTATTGGGTCTGTGTCAAATAGATTATGCCTTTTCTTTTATTCCTCTGAATCTCGATGCCAAGAATCTTCTTAACTTCTCCAAGATCCTTCATTTCAAACTCAATTCTCAGTTGAGCTTTCAGTCTATCAATCCCAACCTTGCTCTTCGATGCAATCAATATATCATTCACGTATAAGAGCAAATAGATGAAATAACCATCAAGGGATAGGGGTTTTTAAGATCATAATAAATTATTTGTTGTCTTCACTTAAGGGATAGGCGTTGTCGTGCGAGTTTAGTTGGGAATTGCTGGAAAGACAAAGAAATAAACACGTGCGGGTTTGTAGACTTATAAAATTTTACAAGCACATATATGCAAGTGTAATTTATCCATTTGCAATATATTAGAAATAGTACATCAATTGCGAATAAATAAATCTCTCTATTATACAACCAATCATTCTGTTGCAATATGATAAAATATCATGTCTTTTGTAAATAGTTTGTAAGTTGAGTTGAGAGAGTATTCTCTTTTATTGGTCTAATTTTTTATTTTGTTTCTTGTGAGTAAAATTAGTTGTTTTATGGGTGTAGTCAATTTTTCGAAACACGTGTATTCTTAATTTTGAGCATTGATCATTAATTTTGAGCATTGATCATAAATCCTGATACTTAGTTCTTTGATAAAACAACAATTTGATTATCTTAACAAAGCCATCACAACCACAATTACTCAAAGCATATATCTGTAAAAGCATGATGTTCTACTTCTATAGCAGGGCGAGATGTAAATATATTTTTCTTTTTTCTATGAAATGATTGAACCCTCGAGGAAGAAACAATATCCATTAGTTGAGTGATGATTAGTGGGATCATTAACCCAACTTGCATTAGAATAAGTGACCAACTCAAGAGATGATTGTGCTAAAACAAAGTAGCTTATGTAATAAAGTATCTTTGATGTAGCTGAAAGCCTATTTGTTTTTGTATTTTTAAAAAATTGATTTTTTTTTTGCTTCAAATTAATTTTTTAGTATTTTTAAATCATTTTGATATGTTGATTGTTACAATAATTAAGATCAAATACAAAAAGGAGGCTAGAATTCTTAATGATCTGTTTATTATGAGTGCTTAGTATTAACCTAAATATAAAGAATGTATATATAGGTTAAATTGAAAATATTATTCTACTCTTAATAAATAAGTTAACATAAATATTATCTAACATCTCCCTTCAAACTCACAATGCGACAGCTACAAGCATCGAGAGTTTGCCAACTAGAAAACGAAAACGAGAGATGGAACGCGCTTTGGTAAAGAAATCTGCAATATGCAAGGAAGAAAGAACAGAAGGCAAAGCAATAGTGCCATGCTTGAGATGATGACGAGTAAGATGACAATCAATCTTAATGTGTTTAGTTCGCTCATGAAAAACCAAGTTGTGAACAATCTGAACAGAACTCTGGTTATTACAATACATAGGAGTGTGATGAGAAAAGAAAACTCCCATATTAACAAGTAACCAACATAACTAAACAATCTCTTTGGTAGTAGATGTCATGGCATGATATTCTGCTTTGGTGGATGATTGAGAAATAATAGATTATTTCTTGCTCTTCTAAGAAATAAGAGAATCACCTAAAAAGTTACAGAACCCAGTAACAGACTTGCGATCTGTGGGATTACTACCATGATCAGCATTGAAGTATGCACGTAGCTCCAAGGAAGAGGTGAATGAAAGTAAAAGACTCTAAAAAATTATACCCCAAAGATATTGTAAAATACGAAGAACAGTTGCCCAATGAAAAATAGTAGGAGAAGCAACAAATTGACTAACAACATGAACAACATATGCAATATCTGGACGAGTACTGATGAGATATACCAAGCTCCCAATAATAATACGGTATAAAGTAGGATCTATTAGAGGTAAACCATAAGAAGAAGAGTACCTTGTGTTAACCTCAATAGGAGTATCTAAAGTCTTGTTATTAGTAAGTCTAGCTTGCTTAAGAATATCTACAACATATTTTGAATGAGAAAGAAAGTAACCTCTAAGTGAGTATGCTACCTCAATATCTAGGAAATATCGAAGATAATCCAAATCTTTCATTTTAAATCGTCTAGCCAACTCTGTCTTCAAAACTTAAAATACCATCAATGTCATCACCAGTAATAATTATGTCATCAACATATAAAGACATAATGATATGGCTTACATTAGCGCACTTAATAAAAAAAGTAGAATCATAACTACTAGAAACAAAGCCAAGAGACAAGATCACAATAGAGAATTTCTCAAACCAAGCACGGGGTGTTTGTTTGAGACCATATAATGCTTTCTTAAGCTTACAAACATATCCAGAGTTATGTGAAATACCAAGAGGGGGTGCCATATAAACTTCTTCTTGAAGATCTCCATTCAAGAAGGCATTTTTAACATCAAGCTGAGAAATATGCCACTAACAAATCGAAGCTACAACAATAAGAGTACGAATAGTAATCATTTTTGCAACAAGGGCAAATGTTTCCTCATAATCCATACTATATTGTTGAGAGTATCCTTTTGCAACCAGTTTAGCTTTGTATCGCTTAATAGACCTATCAGAATTAGTCTTTATTTTATACACCCAACGACAACCAACAACACTCTTACTAGAAGGTAGAGGAACCAGATCCCAATTATCTGTCCTTTGCAAAGTAGAAAGTTCCTCATCCATAGTTTGCTGCCAAAGCGGATCAAGAATTGCCTCTTTATAGGAAGAGGGCTCCAATAAACAATTAATATAAGCTAAAAATGAACTAAATGATGAAGAATAACAAGAATAAGTAAAATCTGGTAGTTTTGTGGAATTATGAATGCGGATGGACTGACGTAGAGGTGGATTTACATTCTCAGATGAAGCTTGAGGGGCTATAAAGGAGAATGAAGCTTCAGGTGTGTTAGAGAGTAAAGTATCAGTACTTGTAGAGTTATTATTATCAGAATCTTCAGGTTTAGTCAGACTATGAGTAGTGGATGGAATAGAAAAGAAAGGTATATGCTCAAGAACGACAACATGATGAAACATATAAAGTTTTTGAATTATTGAATTAAAACAACGATACCCCCTTTTTACCTTCACCATAATTGAGAAAGACACAAATAGCGGATCAAGAGGATATCTTACTGTGTTTTATATGAGGACAAAGAACGAAACAAGTACAACCAATAACTCTAAATGAAGAATAATCAAGGGTGTACCCATATAACTTTTCAAAGGAGATAGACTTGAACTGTGAGAAGATGGAATTGTATTAATTAAACTTACAGCAGCAAGAACATCTTCTCCCCAAAACTCACTAGGAACAAAAGCAGACAATAAGAGAGAACGAGTAGTTTCGACAATGTGCCTATATTTTCTTTTAGCAACACCATTTTGCTCAAGAGTATTCATAAATGAAGTTTGGTGGATGGTTCCATGTAAGGTAAGCAATTGATAAAATTTATTAGAAGTGTATTCCCCACCCAAATCACACCTAAAATATTTGATCACAGCAGAATGTTGAAGTTTGATAAGAACTCGAAAAGCTGCATATATCTCAAAGAATTCAGAAAGATGTTTCATTAAATAAACCCAACAATAACAAGTATGATCATCAATAAAAGAGACATAATATTGAGACCCTCCTTTTATGGTAATAGGAGAAGGTCCCCATATATCAGAATGAATCAAGTTAAACAGTGAAGAAGAAACATAAATACTTTAATTAAAAGGTAAAGCAGAAAATTTTACTAGTTTACATTCACTACAATCAGAAATGTCACAAGTTTTCAAATTTTCTAAAGCTCTTGTGGATGTCAAAAATCTCAAATGAGAAGACAAAACATGTCCTAGACGAGAATGCTATAAATAAAAACTAGAAGATGAAGGACTCAAATGAAAAGAAGACAAATCAATAGTAGTAGAAGTAGCAGCGAGAACTGACACTTTTAACTCCAAAATGTATAGTCCATTCTCCCTACGGCCTGTCCAAATTAGCTTCTGAGACTATAGATCCTGTACATAACAAAAAAAAAGAGGAAAAAATGACTAAATAATCACCAAAATCACATATTTGACCAATAGAAGCAAGATTTAATTTGAGGTTTGGAATACGATAGACATCAAGAAGAGACAAGTGAGGTGTGACAACAAAACCAACACTTGCTAAAGGCGTGGGAGTGCCATTAGCAATCATAACAAGAATGAAGGGTAAAGGGGAAACAAATGTAAAAGATGAAGAATCTGGAGACATATGATGTGAAGCACCAGAATCCAAAACCCATTCAGAATGTGACATACCTAAGGAACTATGAGGCAACTGACTTATGAAAGAAGAAGCGAACATTGCTTGTGGCTGCAAGAAGAGAAACTTATGAAATTGCTCAACCAAAGTACTAGGATCGATAATAGAGCTTGAAGAAGCTACTGCTGCGAATTGTGGTGTGGTGGTTTATAACATTAAGGTGGTCTATTAGCATTAGATTGTGACTGGCTGTCGGGCTTTCAAGCTTGATTTTACTGTCTCAACTTAGGACACTGAGTCTTCTAATGACCATTCTGCTTACAAAAACTGCACTCGTTGAAGTCAACCCTTGTGTAAGGCTTATGGTAGTGATTGGAGAATTGCTTAGAGGGTAATGCTAGTATAGAAGGATTCGAAGCAAAAAGAATATCCTTTTCAGAATACGACTGAAGATGTATTTCTTCAGTCAATAACTAACTGACAACCAAGTCTCAAAAGAAGGTAGTGGAGAGCAATGCAGTATTGAACCTCTAAGTCCTTCAAAATTACTATGAAGTGCTGTTAGAAATTATACCAATCGTTATTGCTCTCTACTTTCAATATAAGCACCACTTGCTTTTAATTTTGCTGATTATGTAAGAGCCAATTGATCCCAAAGATCTGTCATGGCAGAATAGAACTCATGAATACTCATATTCTTCTAGTGAAGAGCTCGTATGTCATTCTCTAAATGATACTATTTTGCAAAATTTGATTGTGTGAATAATTGTTGCAGATGATCCCATACCTCCTTTGTTGTCTCATACTTCGACAACTGCATACCTATAGAATGCTCAACAAAATTATTGATCGAAGTAATGAATTTTGCATTGTTTGCTTCCAATGCATCTATCGAAGCAGTATCTCCATCTTCAATATTCTTAGGTACCACATAAGTTCCACTGACATATCTCCACATCTTCTTACCCTTAAGAAAATTTTTCATTACATAGCTCCAATACGAATAGTTCTTCCCATCCAACATCACACTCACAGACTGAAGCAAATCATCTCTTTTAATAGTCACAATCAACTATCATGGAGAACCAGAATGCAAAAACAGTGGAAAATAAATTACCAAATTGCAGAAACTGAACAGAGATTACACAAACTAAACAAATATCTTCTTGAAATTATACAATTACTCCAAAACACAAAATAAATTTGCAGAAAAAGAACGTAAATACCAAATTGCAGAAGCTAAAGGGAAGACGAAATACCAAAATAATTATAGAAACTGACGAAATACCAAATTTTGCAGAAGAGGAAGACAAAATATCACTCCAAAAACTTTTGTGTTCAAGATTAAACCTCGTTCCATAAAACCAACTTTGATACTATGTTAAAATAATTAAGATCAAACACAAAAAAAGGATAAAATTCTCAATGATCTGTTTATTATGAGTGCTTAGTATTAACCTAAATAAAAAGAAAGTA
>Ga0325410_1010052_pt1 | contig 10032 bp, 4 predicted proteins | sample PopdelMetagenome_16_FD_206182 | JGI IMG/M metagenome (GOLD analysis project Ga0325410, IMG submission 206182) | Populus deltoides microbial communities from Bellville, Georgia, United States - Xylem-PdIQD-R3 | ecosystem: Host-associated > Plants > Phyllosphere > Stem > Wood/Secondary xylem...
AACACTTTTCTCTCCTCCTTCCTTCTTCTTCTTGTTGTCGTCATCAAACCCCATATTTCTCAAACTTGATGTAGCTCCAATAGCCAAAGACATCAACTTTAAGATCGGCAGTACATCTATAACAACGTACTACAAATTTATAAACTTTGAACCCAAGAAAAAAAAATCGACGATAGAAAGATTACTGGTAAGAATTTGTTATATCGAAGAAAGAAAGAAAAAAGACTGAAGAGAATCCAAAATGGGAGCAAAGTTAATTTATCACTTGACTTTTGCCGCGTCGAAGAAAAGAGGCAAGAAAAGGCCAAGAAATATTTTTGTGCAGACTCCACCTAACGAGAGACAAATAAAAGACCCACAATCCACAAACAAAAGCTCAGCAAAGACAAAAAGAAAAAGAAAAGGAATAACTAGGTTTGTCTTGTGTCCTGGCTTTTCTTGTCCTTCCTTTTTCTTTCTTTCGGTTCGGGTGGATTGTCGTTGAATCTCAAAACAATTTGAGATAGCTCGAGAGAGAGAGAGGCAAAAAAGATTGGCAGTTCGATTTGAGGTAGCTGAGAAAAGGTCATGTGGTGATCCGAAATATCAGAAAGAAGGTGAAAGTCACTATTCTGTAAAGGGACATGGTAGGTCGACGGATTTTAATGAAGCACAGTCTCAGCCTAGGATTGAGGGTGATCGATTCTTAACTGTCACTTTTGACTCTGTCTTTAAATATCTATGCAAATAATCTAACAAGAAAAGAAAAACTCATTAGCAGTCAATGGACCGTGATTGGTGTCTTCTAGTTGTTTCCGTTAATTAATGATGCCATGCATGAATTTATTAACTTCCCATCCTCTTTTTTTTTTTTTTTCAATGATTCAAGAAATTCTCATGTTACTTTTACATATCAAAATTAAGTTAGTCTTTCTAGTACAATTAAAAAAAAAAAACTTATGACCTTCTCTCATTTAGTATACCACAAAACCAGAGTTATCAAACTCAGTCTGGGGTTGACCCAACCCAGAGGCCAGGTTCCGAATCATATGGATTGACTAGGGTCAACTCGGGAAAATTAAAAAAAATTATTTGAGGTTTTAATATTTCATATAAAAAAATTAAGAAATAATCCATGTAAATATATGCTAAAAGATTATTTTAAAAGGTTTTTTTTATCTCACATTAAAAAAAATATTATTTTACCCTTTTACGTTTAAATATTTAAAGAAAAAAATATTTTTTATCCCACATTGAAAAAACACAATATTTTTCCTATGAACATAGAGTATATATATTAATAAATTTCAAATCTCACATTGAAAAAACACAATTATTTTTTAAAAGGTCTCTACCGGGTTCTGTCGAGTCACCCAGGTCCTAGGTTGACCCGGTGACTCAAATGGTTTTCTTTGGGCTAAATGCATGCCCGAGTTTTGAATGAAATAGACCCGGTCAAGACCCCGGATCCCGAGTTAACCCGCTAGGCTAGGCAGTGTCTGATAACTTTGCACAAAACAACAAACAAATACAACATAAAAAAAACAAGCATTGAAAATCAAAATAGATTCAAGTAAGCAAAAATGGTGCAAGAATTAAATGGCAGCTTCATTGTTCATATAAACAGTAACTATTACCCTAGTTCTTTTAGTTGTTTAGTAAGAGACAGTGTAAAGACTGTAAGAATTGAGAAGTAGCTTCATTGTTTTATATGAGCAGTGATTGTTAACCAATTCTTTTAATTGTTTAGTTAATTAGAGATAAGGCTTTGTCACCCGTTAAAATTGAATAAAGAGGCTCGCCAAATAATAAAAACGGGTTAGGTTCCTTAATTAAACATTATTATCATACTCAAAGTAAATTCATACTAGTAAAAGATAATTATGATTTTATTTGATGATTATTCATCATTAGTAAATAAGTAGCAAATCACCATTCCAACAGTAGTTAAACAAAAAAACCCTTCCTAATAAAATCATAAATGTTTGTTGTATTTTGAAGATAATACTTTTATATTTTCCCTTTTCATAGTATGAAAGACCGTCGCTAGAATTATGTTAAGGTTTTCCTAAACAAAGTAATGTATAGATTGAAGAAAAGAGTATAGAATAAAAGAGAATAAAGAATAGATTGAGAAGATGTAATACATAAACTAAATTCTTTATTGCTTGCCTTTCATGTTTCTATTACAATATACAACGAATTCCTTTCTTGTAATTGTTATCTAAATTACATGTTAACTAACTTTTAACTAACTATCAACGGCTAATTAACTAGCCACGTGTTAATTTTTTACTAGTTAACTCTAATTGTTGTTGTTATAACGCAATTACCACTGCTACCATATCTGTTATGTTGCTTGCTATTATTGTCTTCATTCTTCTACTAAAAGCTTACTATTGATTTCTTCCAAAGCTATTCAACAAGCTTTTGTAACAATACCCCTCCTTATAAGATTCTTGTTCTAAAAAGTAGTCATAACCGATTTTACCCCACATTAAAAAAAAGATTAAAAAAAATAAGGAGCGAGATGATAATTAAGTGAAGAAATAGGGTCCAAAATAAAAAAAAACAAAAAAAACAAATAGTTTGAGTCTCTCCTAAACATTTTAAAAAAAGGATCAAAAGATAGAGGGATAAAATGATTGGCAGGTAAAGATACGAGATCAGTAGATAAAAGATCAGGATGAAAGTAAAATATTTGGTGAGTAGTCTATATATAGATAGACAGTTTTAAAAAAACTTTTCATAGAAGCATACATCAAAAAATTCATGAGAAATTAAAGTGCAAAGCAGAGGAAAATTCAAGAGAGAACACAGTGCAAAAAAAATAGAGAAAAAACATTTTTCATCTTCTTCCCCAGATAACAGCCACTCTCTCTCCCATTAACTTTCAGCCAACCACGATAGACCAGCCACAACTTTCTTTTACTAGCTAGCCCCTCTTTTCAACCAACCTACTACAACACACTTGATCTTCACCAACAGATAAGTCCTGATTCCTTTAAAAAAAGAAAGAAAATCAATCCAGCAACCCTTAAAACTCTTAACCTCTACCACTATCCGGTTGGATTTTTCTCCTATTTTTATTCAGCTAAACACTATAGATCAACCTCAATCTCTCTCGTTAAGAATGATCAAGAAAATCCTTTATTTACAAACCAAAATCAAGCCATGACAATCCTAAATTTTAACCTGACAATCACACTAAAATCTACCATTTTTCCTATTAAATTATCCATAAATACGAGTAAAAATTCATCCAATTTATCTTAAAAATAATCCTAAAAGTCACAACTTTAATTTTCTCTTAAAATCCCAGAACTTTTATGGTTTTTTCACAAGCAAATAGTAATGTGTGAGGAGCATTCACCACCACCAAACCTACAACTCAAACTATAAGTGCATGAGAAGCACATGCTGATATTGTTTTGCCTTATTCTAGGTCATTTTTTACGGTTCTAGAAAGTCAATTTTGAATCCAAAAATTATTTTTTTTTTTACTTTGTATAATTTTAACAGTAAATCCTTGTAGCCAGACCTAGGTCTTAAACCACTTGTTTATAATTAATAGCCTTTACCAAATATGCATATACTAGTTTAAACAAATTTTAGCGTGAGCGCAATAGGTATTTTAATCATTATAAAACAAGAACAATGTAGCTTGTATTAGGTATAATGCTTTAGGGTGATGTTTATCTTACCTTTAGCATAATTAACTCCTGACTTGGAACTTTTGAAGACTAGTTAGAGTTTTCTAGTTACCATAAACTAGGTGGCGACTCCTACCATCTCAGCAAAAACAACATTCAAACAGTTTATAAACATCCATATAACATTAACAACCAACTCAAAGCAGCATTAAACAAATAAAAACAACATTTTCATGCATTAATCAAGATACAAACTTAACTCCACAATACATCAAAACAAGTATAAAATGTCATCAAAACATGTAAGAAAGAGCAAAATGTGTGCATCATGAACATCACCTGCTAGCTTGCTAGGTTAGATTAGGTTTTTATACCTTCAAAGATTGAAACAGTGACTATTACCCTTTTTTGCTTTCTTTTACAAAACTTTGCCTCCACAAATTTCAAACCTTCTAAAGTTCAAAAAAAAAAAAAACTCTTGTGCTAAGCTCATGAACCTTCACAACTAAGTTTCTTTCTTTTTACTTTCTCTTCTGCTTTTTTTTCCCCTGTTTTTTCTCCTTTTCTCTCTCCTAATTCTCCAAGGTATTTATAAGGTTTTGCTATGTTTTTTTATGGATTCAATCAAAGATTGATTATTATTAACCAATACTTGTCCCTATAATCAAAATATGAGGGTTTTGGACAAATCTTTACCGCTGCAAGCTCAGTACATGACTAATTTTGCAATGGTGGTTTTGGTTTTTAGGATTCTGGTGGTTTTACTTGACTTAGAGGGCAATGAGCTATTTCTAGCCTTTTAATCTTGAGAGAAAGATTTTAAGCTCTTGATAAAAACCTTATAAGAAGCTTTGAAGTGTGAACATATGAAAAAATAAGTGGTTTTTGCATAATGGGTATCACGGTCATTGATGATTGAGTTGCCCACTTTTGAAGCCTCGTCGGAGCAACTCTAAAGTCATTATTGTTTTCTACCACTTGATTTGGATCTAACCTTGCTTGATTTAAAGGTCTGTAACTTTACATTCACTCATTTGAAGGTGTCAACTCGATCAACCTAGAATCTGTTAATGCAATGATGATTGATCAGGGATAAGATGTTGTTGAGTTCATTGAAGAAAATAGGATGTAAATGTTTGATGAGAATAGTTTTTTTTATAAAAGGGATGTTTCTCAGTTAAATGGTGGTAGCTACAATCCCTAAGGTGGTCGAAGATGTCATATTTATTCGTCTGAAGATGCTTACTCGATCAGCCAAAGCTAGCAAAGAAAATGATACACAATGGCCGAACAACGCGTCATTCAATCCCTTCATTAAATCCAAGTGATGTATCGTCTAGGTTAAACTATAAAAACTAGGGTTTTTAATTTAGGATTTGACAAACTTTAATTTAGTCCTTGTTCTTTCAATTACTCTTAATTATACATGTAATTGCCTCCCAACTTTTAATTCCATGCAATTCCACCCCTATTAAACTCAATTGTCATCCCCAAAGTTCAACATCTTTTCTGATTCGGTTTTTTTTTTTCTAATTTATACAAATTGACATTCAATTAACCATCAAACTTTCAATTGTTTTCAATTTGGCCTATGATTTTGCCGATTTAAGTCTCTGAAGCCCCATGCCTTTTATGATTTGGTCATTGATTTTGAATTTCTTCGATCAAATCCCTAAGTGCTTATCAAACTTCAATATTTATATAATTAAGTCCCTAATTCAACTAAATTAGAAACCAACTTATTAAACAAAGCAATGAAAGGTTCTGAAAGTCATGATAAAACTTCTTGGACTAAAAACATATTACATAATTTTTGTGATATTTATATCAAAGCTATTGAGATTAGAATAAGATCAAATAATCATTTTGATAAAGTTGGTTGGAAATTTCTTATGACTACTTTCAAGAAAAATATTGACCAAGCTTTCACCAATGCATAATTGAAAAACAAATATGATGATACAAAAAACAATTAGAGGATATGGAAAAAATTAATTGCTGAAACTGGTGTTGGTTGGAGTAGTGAATTAGAAATTATTTCTACAAGTGATGGGTGGTGGAAAGCAATCGACCATTGTCCACTAATGCTAGCTTTTCTAGCAGCACGAAAACCCATCTCCTTCTCCTTATAAATTAACCACTGATCACTTAAAAAGTCATACCTGCCCACTATCTTGTTTTCCCTCTTCTTTAACTCCACAGCTCGTACCACCAAACTCAACTAAGATCCCTTATCTTCACCAAATCAAATCATCACAAATCTGATTGTTTGTGTGATTTTTTAGGATTTTATGGAGGCGCGTGAGTCATGCATGCCTAGTTTTCAACCACCAGTCTCTGCCCACACATGACCCCTACACACCACCATCTTTTATTTTAATTTCAGTAGCTTTCAGTCGATTTTAGCACCTCTCAAAGATCAATCTTAAATCCTAAATGAAGGTTTTTGTATTTTTTTAATGGTTTTGATATATCATTAATTTTTGTGAACTATTAATTATGGTGGAATATGATATATGACCATGAGTTTGGTTTTTTTTTTACTCTATATGAATGATAACTATTGATATATTTTGTTGCATATATATTTTTCTTGTAGTCCATAAAGTCCACTTAAGATAAATGAACCATTATCAAATGTTGTTCAAGGATGTTGACATATGGCTATGGAGATTGTTTGGCATGTGATTTAACTCTTACTTACTCAAAGTTATTTTAAGAAATATAATAAATGTTTCTTTTATAATTTTATTATTCTAGTGCAATAATTTTTTTTTGTTATTTATAAAGCCAACTTGAGATAAATGAACCATTTGGTCATTGTTAAGGACGTTAACAAGCATATAAGCAAAGTTGTTAACACACAAATCCTTATTATTTTAAAAATAAAAATACAACAATAATTTATTTGTTATGTGAATTTTTATTTTTCCATATTGATATGTAAGAATATATTTATGGGTGATATCCTTCCTTGATGTATAAGAGAATTTGGGTTGGATCTACATGATCCTATATAGGCATATTTGTTATCTGGATGCACACCAATAATCTAAATGTTTTGATGATAACAAAATATATGATTAATGTTTAATAATTCTAATGATAACATAATATATGATTGAATGTTGTTTAATATATGTTTATGTAAGGTTTTGATGATAACAAAATACATGAATGATATTGTTTAATGTATGTTTATATCTATGTTTTACATCGATGTCTTAAATTAGCATAAAAAAATGATGTTTTGATAAATGATGATTTGAATAATGTTTTTATATGAATAAGTGAATAATGAAATAATGGATATATTAGTTGGTATTACTGATATCATATTATGAAATGTTTTTAAGATATGCATAAAGTTCTTGAAATTAGCATTATAAATTATCTCAAACACAGTGAAGCAGTCAAATCAAAAAAGAAACAATGAAAAAGCATTTAACGACTTATCATTTATCAACGAGTCATGGTATAAATTTATTATCCTTTTAATGATTTGTGATATGTATTTATTGAAAAGAGGTATATAATATTTGACTCCATATTTCCTCGTGATTATCTTAATTATACTTATATGGAATAAATAATTTGAATTGGTTGATCTTTTATCTCTAAGATATCTTTTAATAAGAACATATACTTGATATATGTTTTGTTGCATTATATTTATATCATCATTACATACAGTATAAGGAGAAAAACATATGTTGTCATGATTGAGGGTATTCATGTGCAAGTTGATATAATTAATGAGTTGTAACTAAGTGATTTAAAAATACTCTTGAAGAGTTGTACTTAATTGATTTTATACTCAAAAGTTAAAGTTGTTTTAAACTTAATGTTTAAATTGCTTTATACTTAAAAGTTAAGTTTTTTTAAAAAAGTTGATATTTAACTTATTTTACATTCAAGAGTCAAATTGTCTTAAACTCAAAATTTAACTTGATTTATCCTATATGCTTAAAGTTTATGATATCATACTTGAATCTTTATGTTTCTTAATGAAGAGATAATCATTTATTTATTTGAATGCCTATATAAGATATGCTTAAATTTATATATAATATACTTGTATGTAACATGAATTATTGTTTAAGTTAAATGACGATTAAATACAAAATTAAGAAATGCATAAAAGCTAGAATATATATATATATATATATATATATATATATATATATATATATATATATATATATATATAATGAAATCATTAAAGGAAATCATCAAAGAAGCAAGGCATGGATATATGAAGTGTCATGATAACAATTTTTACTTCAAACAAAAATCTTGAGATAATAATGACTTTCAACTTCAAATATCAAGATCTTTTAAAGAGAATTTTGCCAAATAACTTTTAATTTATTTAGAAATTGATTTCCATACCAACAAATCTAAAAAAACACAAAATAAGAACGAAATTCCCAAAACATGAGAATTTTTCCAGTACCAAAATCGGTCTTGCCAATTTAAAAAATAAGTTTTTAAGTTTGTCTCTATTGACATTTGAGTTTTTTTATTTGGATTGATCATTTAAGTTATATTTTGCTCTAAGTTTAAATTAATTTTTTAATTGACAACCTAAGTCACCCTCGTCGTAGTGGTTTTGAGCATAGTTTAGAGCATTACTAGTAAAAGATGGACCAAATCTCAATTTATCATCTTGTTGTGAACCCGAAAGGTAGGATAAAACTCATAATCAAGATTGATTACAGTACATGAAAGTTAAAATGATATGGAAAATAATTTGAATTCAAAATAAGATAACTTAATAAAAACAATTCATATATGGAATTTTTCTAAGGCTACTAATTTCGAAAAAATTGATTTTAATCTATCTGATTTTGTGATCTGATCTTATTTTCTATATATAAATTTTAGCATAAACTAAATACCATATAACTTATATATATATAAGTAAATGAAAATGCAACATTAAGCTAAACTAGAAAACAAAACACATAAAACTTAATTTTGGTACTAAACTCTGATACCAACTAATATAAACTCGGAGTGTAAGAACCCTAAAACGCATAATCAAGATTGAACACAACCTAAGAAAGCTAAAATTAGATTGAAAAAAAAAACATGATCCAATGATCAATTGAACCAATGAAGCATAGTTATTGGATGAAAACTCTAACTCATTGATTATAACAAACCAAGAATTGAAGTTATAAGGATGAACATCACAAAGAAGTAATCTTTGATAAGTTTTGAAGAATTCAATGGAAAACTAAGAGTATGAGCAACTTTACACGCACAATATTATTTTTGAAATCAAAATTACCCCAAAACCTAAATACAAGTTAAATAACCTTATTTATACTAGGTAAAACTTCCTAAAAATAACAAAAGAGTTGTAAATAAAATAGAAAAAAGAATCCTAAATTAACTAGGAAATACTGCAAATCTTGAATATTAACTTCTGGGCTTTACAGAAAAGTTTTTTGGATGTCTGATCCCTTTAAAATTTTAATTTTATCGGAAACAAGGCCTTTAAAATCTTCAAAAAAAAACTTTAAACTCAATCCAACGGTCAGATCAGAAGTTATGTCCATTAACATTAAACTATATATTAGAAAAATAAGCTTAATTTGCATGACTCAAACCCAAGAACCAGCTCATTTCTTTACATGGACTACATTAAGTAAAGTCTGATCATCCATTGTTTTAATTTTAATGCTTAATTTGACATAAATATCTAGAATTAACCCATTTAATGCATTTTTAATCTTCTTGACTCTTAACCATGTAATTTTCATAATTGACATCTCTAATAAATCATTTGGTGAGGATTGAGCAATGTTATTGGGCTTAGATCCCAAATCACTATTTTATAACTTAGTAGTCCTTTATATTTGACCAAAAAAAACACGCGCGCGCGCGCGCGCGCACACACACACATATATATATATATATATATATATATATATATATATATATATATATATAGGGCTTAGATTCCAAATCAATTTAGACATATTCTTAGCATGTACCTACTTTTATGGTTAAAAATAAACATGAACCGACCTCTACTAAGTCTTTCGATGGCACCTATACAGTTGAAAAAATATTTTTCTTATTAAATGCATGTGTTTGGTATTGAGAAATGCCTATAATGTTTTTTGAAAGTATTTCAATTAAAAATTTATTAAATTAAATGGTATTTTTATATTTTTTATTATTATTGATATCAGCACATTAAAATTATTAAATAACATCTAAAAAATATTTATTTAATGTTTTTTAGATAAAAAAAATAATTTAAAAAAATAGGATTGAGTTTACAGACACTAACTTGAAAAAGAAAAGGAGAGGGAAGTTTTAGAAGTGTAAACTAAACTAGAAAAGCTGGCTGGTTCTATGTGTTTCTTGTAGCCCAGCATTTTTG
>Ga0325410_1010053_pt1 | contig 10030 bp, 4 predicted proteins | sample PopdelMetagenome_16_FD_206182 | JGI IMG/M metagenome (GOLD analysis project Ga0325410, IMG submission 206182) | Populus deltoides microbial communities from Bellville, Georgia, United States - Xylem-PdIQD-R3 | ecosystem: Host-associated > Plants > Phyllosphere > Stem > Wood/Secondary xylem...
AGTTACACTGGTGATGCACAGCAAATCCATTCTTCAGTTTAAGGAACCACTGATTTAAAATCTCTCTTGATCTGTAAATTCACCAGCATTGCAAGCGCGTTAAATCACCCCAACTACAAAAAGGTTGAGCATTTCTGTCCTAAAGAAGCTTATGCGATTCTCTTCAGCTTTTCAATTGCAATTAGAAATCTTTTGCATAAATGTTCTGAAAAGAGAACATGATTCTGCGGGAGAGACTAAAGAGAACATGATTCTGCGGGAGAGACTAACCATTTTCTTAAAACAAAGTATGCCACTAAGCTTGTGCAAAAGGCCGTGCAGCGCCATTTATTACAAGTCACCCAGAACAAAGACAATGCACGCAAGTTGGCAATATAAACTGCTGATTGCCCCAGTCTGTTCACAGCATATTCATCAGTGGAAAGGACAAAACAGTAGTTTACTATTTACCAGTTCCCACATGTGGAAGCAAATTCCAGATTCTAGCATGCAGGGGGGGTGAAGAGCAATGCGCATGGAAGCGTCACTCAAAATGAGTTACCATTCATTTAACAGGAGACGGAACTGCCGCATCTTAGATACATGGAGTTAGCTTGAGGATGCTAATTGATTACCACAGAGGCCACATCTCTTTTCACTACCTGCCAATACAAAATCCTTCACATGTCAAGAATCAACAGGGACTATTTTGCAATGCCTTAAACTACTTTTTTGAAAAATGCTTAGTGTGCCACATGGCAGAATCTCAACTTCAGAGGTCATGAAATTATCTGTGTGCCTGATAGTATTTATATATATGGTTGCAATTTATGCATGTAGGAAGATTTTTTCAAGGAAAAATCATGAATAAATTGCATGACTGTCAAAAGGGTTTCTATCATTGACAACCTAATGTGATTTTTCTGAAGCATTGGACAGTCTGGTCTTGGATACATTGTTGCAGTATTAGGAAAGGAATACTGTATCATCATAAAATGTGAAGGAAAAAAAAACCAAGCCATCAAGTTCACATCTGTACAATACCTGTGATATGTATTCTTTAACTCTCTCGTTGACTGGTCCATCTAGAGCTCTCTCAGCAAGCTCGTAAACCAAAGTGTTGCCTTCAGGGCCACTGATTTTGTCCTTCTGCAAATATCTGGAAAACAAAAACAGAGATGATAAAGATTTGCTGGACAAAGTGTTTCCAATGCTTGCTTGAATAAACACTTCATCTCATTTTATGCTTCTAACCTTTGCTGGACAAGTGTTTCCAATGCTTGCTTAATGTTTCCAAGGGCAGGATGGCTTTCATCGTTTTCAAACAATCCCATTTTCTTCAAGTGATGCCAGAGATTTTCTGCATAACAGGAATGAGAGGGATCAAATTTGATAAGTACATAGTAGATATGGTGGGAGAAAAAACATAGCTGTTGTGCATGCCATGCAAGAGTGGAGAGACAATGACTACCCTGGTGTGAGAGGAAACTACAGTGAGTAAATAGTTGAGTTAAATTTAAAACCATGCGGGTTCAAAATAAGATATGATCTGAACAAAATGCAGTTCCAAACCAAAGTTTCTGCCTCTCTGCTTACTCTATTGAATTGCTTATCATAGGAAAATTCAACCAAAAGACATACCCTCTGGGATTTTGCCTCCAGCAAGGTGCACAACACTAATCACGACAAAAGTAAAACCAGTCACATGAGCAGAGTTTACATCCTCGACATATTTCCTATAAACATCAGCAGGTAGTTGGCTTATGAGAACATAGGATTTAGCATCAGCAACACCTGGAAATCATAGATCATAAGAATTATAACTGAAGGCAATCAGCAGACCAATAACTGGCATAATGATCGCATCAGTTTCCATTGAAGTATTATTAAGCAAAAATTATTGATATTCAGCGTTCTTGTAAAGGACAATATACCCTTTCATGGACTTGTCAATTCACGACAAAAGAACAACGCAACGTTTATTAGTAGGAAATACCAAAATCTGCAAGTTGTTTAATTGGAAATTTAACTGATTCAAGCACTAATTTGGCACACACAGTAAGTCAAAATCTAAACAAGTCTAATCCAAGCAAGCAACCCACAAAACCTTTCGCATACTTAAAAAATAACACAAAGTGAGGTAAAAGTTGATTACTTTGTTGGGAAGAAGCACGACCCTGATTAGTCGAGGAAGGGCGAGCCCTTTGAAGCTCACGCATTTCAAACCCGAAAACGCTGGCAAGCTTGTGTTTAGCCTCATCAATGACAACAGTGGGAAGGGTACGGTGCCTATAGTTTTTAGTAACAATCTGGGTTAGCTCATCTCTCTTAATTGGAGACCCTGAATTCTGGTGATTTTTGAACAGCACGTAGCGGATCACTTCAGCAACGAGCTTGTCCTTTTCCTATTGAAAGAAGCATACACTGAATTTTTAACACTTGGAATAGAAAAGAGAGAAAATTAAAAGAAGGAAATACCTCTATCGAAATGTTTAATTGGGAGAGATCTTCACTGTGATTTGCCATCCTCTGTGTTTTAAGAAATTAATCAGTAAAACCAAAACAGCGAAATTGAGATACCCAGTGTAATTAGAGTGATTTTTAGGGCTTCAAATCATATACATATATCGAGCTGATTGGAGATTCCCGCCCTGTTAGCGACCGCTCTGATTAGATTAGGTGTTTGAGAGAGACGAGACTCTGCAAAACCCTAATTCGATGTTCGGTTGGGTGATAGTAATATCTTCTTCTTCTTTTTCTTTTGAAAGGGAGGGAGGGAATGATGCGCGAATCTGTGGATGGCGGGAAGCTTCGATTTTTTCTTCCCACGCGATTGGAAGGGTTCCTACTGAACTAACTGAACCCTTGGGACTTGGAGGCTTGCATTATATCAGGTCATAGCTTTCTTTTCGCTCGTTTTTGTTTATATTTTTTCCTCTCTTTAATTGTGTTTGCTTTCATAAAATAATAATCTTGTAAATTCCATCTCTAAAAAGAATTTTATTCTAAAAACATCGAATTCATATAAAATCAAAGAAATATATTTATTCAACTGATTTTTTTAAATAAAAAAACAAGTACATTGTTTTGCTTACATTTAAAATAACCAAATAAATATATAAATACGAAAAACAAGTAAATCAAATAATAATAATAATTTTTTATTTAATTTTTTAAAAAAATTTAAATAATATAAAACACATTTTCTTCTAAGATCATTTTTAATTATTAAAAAATATTTAGCTTTTATTTTCTAAAAAGTATTTTAAAAATATAAAATTAGTTAACAAACATAACATTTGTTAACTAAAAATATGTGCATCCATTATTATTTAAGAGTAGTGTTTGGTTATTGTCTTATAATAAAAAGGATGAAAAGGATGAAAATAGTAAAATTAGAAATGTTTTTAGTTGAAAAGACAAAAACAGAGATATAAACAATTTTAAAGTGAATTTCTATACTTTCAAAACATAAGGTACAAAATGAACATGTTTTCAAATAAAATATTTATTATTTTTTATTTTTAAAATATCCTTGTAAAAAACCTTCAATTTCAAAATTATCCAACTACGACATGTAAGGATAAAAATGATTATTATTGTAGTTTTAAAACTCAACTCGGGGGTTGATCCAAGGCAAAGGCTAGGTCACTGGTCGAGCCTCATGTCATGGGTCGAGTTGACCCGAGTCAACGTAAAAATAAAAGTGGTTATTGTCATAATTTTAAAACCCAGTTTGAGGGTCAATCCAAGACAAGATCTGGTTCACGAGTGAGATTGACCATTGATTTAGGTCAACATAAGACAAAAATTGTTATTATCATAGTTTTGAAACCCAACTCAGTAGTCGACGTGGGATAAAGCTCTAGTCACATGAGAAGAGGGTAACTCGTATCGACCCAATTCAACATAAGATTTCTATAGTTGTTATCATAATTTTAAAACTTAATTTGAGGGTCAATCAGGAGTAAGGCCCGAGTCACGGATCAAGAGGGTCAACCCGAGTCAATGTAAGGATAAAAATTGTTATTATCATAGTTTTAAAATTTGACTCAGAGTCGATCGATGCAAAGCTCAGGTCATAAATCGAGAGGGTCAACATGAGTTGAACCAAATCAACATTTGGATAAAATAGATTAATATCATGGTTTTGAAACTTGACCCGATAGTTGACCCGAGACAAGGTTCAAGTCATGAATTAAGATTGTCAACTCGGCTAACCTAAATTTTTTTAAAAAAAAATAATTAAAGTAACCTTGTTTTGATCAATATTTTTTTAAAAAGTTAACGGGTTCTTAACCTATGTTTTTTTTTTTCTAGTTTGACTTGGGTTTTTAACCAGGTCATATTTAATCAATTCTTCTTCTATTTTTTCTTAAACTTGGACCAATTTAGACCCTAGGTCAACCCGTTAAGTTAATTATGGTTTTATAACTATAATTATTGTAATATTATTATTTTCAACACTCAATATAAACTAAATTAAAAAATATATATCCAATTATTTTTTTAAAATATGTAAGTTTGACAACAATACATATTAAGGGTAAAATAGACTTTTCATATTTTATTGTCTTGTCCAACATAACCAAACATGATATAGAGACAACCACTTTGTCTTGTACTTCACTACCAAACACAATTTTGTTTTTATTTTCTTTTTTGTCTTGTCTTCTCTATCTCCATTGTCTCTGTTTTTTTAATCATTGGACAGTAACCAAATGTTACCCTATTGATAGGTCAAAAACCTTAAGGCTAATAAATAATATAATAGATTGAATAATGTTGCCTGATCAATTTGTTGGCTCAAGGTCCAACAGCTAAGACTCGATAACTATTGTTCAAATAGCCCAACAATCCTAAAAAATAAAAAAAAAAGTAGGTAAAAGTTCTCGCTCAAGTTGCTCTAGCCACATTAGAACAATTTTGAACTTTATCACACTCCCTTAACGAATGACACAACAACTTGCCTTATTGCATGCACCACCGAATACACATAGGCAACTTTAATTTCTTGAAAGAATAAAACAAAATAATGTGAAGAAAAATAGGTAAGAGAACGATCGTACTCTAACCTTATATAAGAGTCCCTCCTATCATAAAGAGTGTTCTCAAACTAGATACATTGAGCATGAACTCCAAAGACCATAAAATAGAATTTTACCAAGTCCTAAGTGTGATGCAAACCTAGAGGCCAAGAACCCTAGAACCCATATATAAAAAAGAATAAATCCAAGAAAACTAAAATCAGATTTGGTTGATAAAAGTTCGACATAATGATTACTTGAGTTAAGACACCAAAATTATTAGAATAAAATCCCTACCCAACAATAAGGTAAGAAATAAATTTAGAAAAATTACCTTAACACTTATATATTTTAATCATTATTTTCACTTTTTTTCAATTCTTTTAGAAATTATAGTTTACATCCTAGTGTTTATATATTTATGACACTTTACATTTTTTTAAAAAAAAGGTCAACAAAAAAGTTGAATTATTTACATGGTAACTATTATATCCTAATTAATGACTAAAGAGTCTTACAGTGCTTAAAATATAAAATTACAAAATTTCTATAAAATTACAAAATTTATATAAAGTAAAAAGAAAAAAAAAACTAACTTTTGAAACTCATTTCTCTACTATCCTAGTCACCACCTCTTTTCCTTTTTCTATTTCTTTATTATTGACCACCATTGTCTAGCCACCATGACTACCTTACACCCACCATCTCCCTCATCTACAAAGAAATATCCAATGGATTAAAGGTAGTGGTTCACCTAAATTCATATGTGAAAACAAATTAGGAAGAGGTAATGCATCATTCTCTATCCTTCACCATTTAACGAACCAACCAGAAGACTACTTGAATCTTTGTTTTTTTTTTCTCTACCTTTATTGTAGGAAAAAAAATATTTGTAATCAGGGCTTGTATATTACATGATGTTGCCCTCTTTTGTTCCAATACTAATATATCAATTTAGAAATACAATTCTAATACAAGATCCTTGTTTTTGTTTTGTCTTAGCTTGATGTCTCAACTCATTACCTTGAGCTTGACAACCATAAGATTTTTTTCCCATTTGGTAGTAATATAAGGAAGTATGAAGTCAGAGCCATGTCTTTCTTTTTCTTAATTTGTTCTTAACTTATCCTATAAACCCATCATGGATAGTAGTTGGCATGACTAATGTTGCTTATTGTCCATGAATGATTCATTCATCATTTTAAAGGATAAAACATTTATGAAAAGAAAATAAGATCGTGAGAATATTTTTACTTTCCTTTTTTATCTTGAGTTTATTTGGTTAAAGTTTTATATTGACATTATGTTTGGGGTTTCATTTTCATTTTCATTTTCTTGACAAAAAAATATGTAATGTAAATGATGAAATTGAAGGGACATGACGTGATATTAAATGGATTACTTTTGTCTCTTCCTATACCTTTTCCTCTGCCGAAAACTAAAAATTAGAGATCTATCTTCTACCATACTCTCATTATTGTGTGTGTATCTCTCCTCACACCCTTCGCAGTAATCTCTGGTTCATCTTGAGGAGCAATCATATCTCCTTCCATAAAGGGAGTATAAAAGAAATCCATATCACCACAAAGCTTCGTCTCATCAAACTTCGACATCATTCACAAATCAAAACTCCCATAATCTTTGGAAAAATCACAAATAAAACTCGAGATGTAAACACAAAAATAAATATGTACATGTATAAAGTATTAAATCTGCTAAAAGTTGAAAGATTTTGATTGAATTTGTGTTTATATCTCTGTTAATTGAAAGTTTAAAGATTGATATATTTGTTAAGAGGCTATTGAATTTTTATTCAAGTTTTATTGTTTGTGTTAGAGATAATTTTGTTTCATTCATCTCCATAGGATTTTGTAGTATATTATATATACAGATAGATTCATTTTTTTTTTCCTAAATTTTAAAACTATGTTGACTAAAGATATAAATTGTAATTTTTGAAAGAATAGAGGCAAAGTAAAAAAAGACTAAATTATAGAAAAGTCAAGGTAATTTTCCAATAAATTTATTGTCTTTCTCGTATAAAAACATTTGGTTTCGTCATTTCCACACCCCTCATCATTTGCGTTAGGCTTTAAAAATAAATGTGAAAATAATTAGAGAAAAATATATCATTGAATGAAAAAAAGAAAAAAAATGATGTTGTCATCAATTAAAAAAAAAAACAATATGACATTTCTCATTAAAAAAAACAAAAGAATTAGACAAAAATCTAGAAGCAAAGAGGAACCATAATGATCATTAATTAGAAAAACATTAGTAGGGTTCAATCTTTCTCTAATAAAAAAAACCAATGAACTAGTTATTAAAGGTAATAAGATCTTTTCTCAGGGATCTATTAGTCATTATAAAATTGATAGGGATAAATCGATCTCATAACATCTTTAAAAGTACGATGAAATGATTAAATTACCCTTAAAAGCAAATTTTCTTTAATTTGGGGTCCAAAGGATTTTTTTGTACTTTCACTTTTTAAAACACAATCAAATGATTAAATTATTCTTAACTGAAACTTTTCTTTAACTCGCGCCCATGGGCTTTTTCTTGTATTTCATCATGTGTTTTTTTTTTTGTTAAAATCAAGTTGAATAAGCATCAAATTAGTAATTTAATAAATATAAATATTATTTTTTAACAGGTGCATTTCACATGTAAACATATGAGTTTTGGCTGCGCCATTCGAGCGACGCATGAAAAGACAATCGACCACTACAAGGTGGCTTTCGAGGTAGTGTTAGAATCATCTTGACGACCCCTTCATTCCTAGGTGATACTTGTGGCTTACTAACCACTAGTTTGGTGCTAATGACTTTTTTTTTTCTTTCTTCTCCTCGATTTCCATGTTTAACCCTTTACATTTTCAAAGCAGCCATTCAATTTGTTTTTCCTTCAAATTTGGTCCATGTTCTTTTTATTATTATTTGAAACAATTTTAAAATTTTGATTTTTTTTCAATATTATCCTTCGATTTTTCATATGTCAGATTTAGTCTCCATTCAATTGATAGATATTTAATTTATATGAGATAAGTTTTTTATGATTGTATCCTCAAGTTTTTGTTTCCCATTGATTTGATTCTCATTCTTTTGATTGTTTTTTTTTACTTTATTTTTTTTAAATTGATAGTTTTTTTCAGTTTTATCATTTAATATTAAATTAGTTGGAAATTAAACTTTTTAATTGAGTTCGAGTCTAGGATTTCACAAGTTATAAGTTTGGGAGATTAAAACAGGTTTATGAGATTCTCCTGGGTTTGCTTTTTTTTTTTTCCTTTCCTTTTTTAAGCTTATATTTTTTTTAGTTTCATCTTTCAACATTTATTTAATTAGAGATTAAGCTCCGTTATTTTTTTTATTTGTTTTTTTATAGAATTTTCACTGATTTTGAAAATGAGTTGGGTTAGCTCGAGTCTTTTTATTTATCATTCTTCGTTAATTTTAGTTTTTGAATTAAATTAAATTAACTGATTAAATATAAACATGAGATGTTCACTTCATAATATTTTATTTGGTTTGTTTTTTTGGTCGTTTCTTTAACATCGCATGCGGTCTCTTTTGGTGTTATTGTATAACCTTTTGTAACGTCGTTAGAACTGTCTTGACGGGTTCTTTTTGGTGGTGGAGCCATGTCCACGTCGGAGCGATGATGAGTATTCAACAAGCTTTTCTTTTTATTCTACCGAGTATGGTGTTGAAGCTTATTTTTTATAGTTAATTATTACTATTTTTTATTTGTTTTATTTTTTAGTAATATTTGTTATATTATATTATTAAATTAACTAAGTTTATTAAATTTAATCAAATTAACTAATCAGCTTGCCAAAATCACTATGACCTTGTTGTATTTTCAATTATTCAATTAAAGATGAATATGTTTTCATTTTAAAAATCATCATATATTATTATATTATATAAATTTAAATCAAATTAACACTTCTACAATAAATTAGACTTAACTAATAAAATAAATAATTTAACTATTATTAGGTTACATTAACAAATAAAATAAATTATAAATAACTATTATTAGATTACATTAACTAAAAAAATAAAGTATTAATAAGAGTAGCCCTTCATTTTACGCTTTATTAAAATAAAGCATAAATAATCATTGAATTAGGTTTAATAATTTATTATACTTGATTTTATTAGTAAAACCTAATTTATTAATAGAAGAAAATTTTAGGGGGGGGGGGGGTTGGGGTGATAACATGTGTTAAATTTTAGAATGGATTCGTCCGTGTTCAGGTTTAATTAGTGAAAGACTAGTCAATTGACGATTTTAATCAAATTAAAAGACTTTCTTGCCTGACTTGAATGAAAGGATTAAAAAGTCTTTCACTTGAACCGAAATAGGGTGGAGGGTTGACTAAATACTAAAAGTACGAGGGCATGAAATTTTTTTTTTATGTTTTTTTTTAAATATATTTATTTTTTTAAAATATTAACTTAATGGTTTGTTTTAGTATTTTTTTTAATTATTAAAAATTCACAATTTCTTTTAAAATTCACATTATTAAAAATAAAAAAATTTAAAAAATTATTTTAATAAAAATTAATTTTTAAAAATACAAAGTACCCATAGCGTGGGTTATTTTTTAACTTCCAAAATCCTAACCCAAACAATCATAATTTAACTTCCAAACTCTTTAAAATTCAATCTTAACTCATAGTCGTATCACTTTATAATTTTTTACAATGTGTTTGAAAATGCAATGCAAATTATATTATTTTAAAATTATTTATTTAAAATTATTTTTTTATATTATTAAATTATTTTAATATATTATTATTAAAAATAAAATAATTTTATTTTAATATATTTTTATATAAAAAATACATTAAACCATCTCCGTCGCAATCACAATTCCAAACCCACATTAAAAGTCGAAACCAACGGCCCATTAGAAAAGTATATACCAACAAATCTCATCATAACAGTTACCCAGGCAACCAAAAACCGCAATAGCAAAAACAAATCAGACAGGAGAGCGAGAACGAGAGAGA
>Ga0325410_1010055_pt1 | contig 10028 bp, 5 predicted proteins | sample PopdelMetagenome_16_FD_206182 | JGI IMG/M metagenome (GOLD analysis project Ga0325410, IMG submission 206182) | Populus deltoides microbial communities from Bellville, Georgia, United States - Xylem-PdIQD-R3 | ecosystem: Host-associated > Plants > Phyllosphere > Stem > Wood/Secondary xylem...
AATAAGGGTAAAAAAAAATGTCATTTCTGCATATAACCAAAAACAACAACAAAACCAATTTTGCATTTATATAGATAAGAGTGTGCATCTCTGTGAGGTTTTTTTTTTTTTTTTTTTTTTTGTTTTCAGGGGGGGTTTGCTTGTTGCTACATTAAGATTGGAAATCCTAGAGTCTTCGGAAAAAGGGCCAACTTATAAAGAATGTTCTCCATTGTCAATAAAAAATCTAGAAATTAGAAATGCTTTGTTTTTTCTTTGACTAGTATGTCATATTTGGACATGAAAATCTTGTTATCCATTCTCCTTTAAAAAAAAATCCCTCGAAAACAGCCTCAGTTTTTCACAATTCAACAGGTCCAAAATATGGTTAAACAGGCCAGTTTGATATCTTTGGAATGTTAGTTAGTTTGCCAAAGTCAAGTGAAAGTACAAGAACAAAGAAGTCATACACATAAACAACAGGAAAAGTTCAGGCATCTCATATTTGAAGTAGAATTATAGAGCCAAATTTTTTTATCTAATCAAAATCAATACATCCACATCAAATTAATTGAAGATCGAGAACTTGTAAGATTAGAAGTACCTGTAATGCATCTTGTTGAGGTGAAGAGGACAATACTGTTGTGAGAAGCTCTATGCTGTTTCTTGCCACATCAAATGCTTCCTTTGTCTGTTCAGCTGTAAAGCTTTGCAGAGGAATATCGTGCTGAATCTGATGTGTAAGACTAGCATCCACTTCTGGAGCCGACACAGAACAAGGTGGGGTGAAGATAGGCACTAAACTCTCATTGTCACGACCAGGGAATCGGATACCCCTGGATTTTAAACACTTCAGAAAAATATGAAAAGGTCAAGAAACAATAATGGTTTGAGAAATCATAAATCTGCACTAGTCAAATTATTGCATGGATATATCTTCTATAGCAACACTGCACAATAAAGAACTTGCATAATTTTCTTACAAGACAATTTATTTCCACAGATATTCAAAGCAAACAAATGCTTTCTCAAATTTAAATATGGAAAACACAAGCAAGGCCCAGCAGGTCTCCTGATGAACCCAAAAAAGTATATAAATATGGAACACTTCATTTAACTTCTATGGCGTATTTTAGCATATTTACCCAGCCAACTTGATCAAAGTGATTTTGATAGTAGGACTCCCTTTCAATCAAGATTGTATAGGCTAAGAATCACATTTCATCAAGCAGAGAAGACTTTAGGCTTTACACTATAAGAAGGCTGAAAACCAAATACAAACCAAAATCCAATTTGATCCAATAATAGGAGCTAATAGGAGAGAGAGAGAAAAGGATCGCATAGCTGAACTTCAGACAGATATTTGCATTAAACTCAGGATAATGTTCCATTGCTAACAAGCCATAAGGTAATTGAAAATAGGATGTTCCTTTTCTTAACCCAGTTTCTTAAGGCAAACGTTCAAAAAGTGAGATCACTAAGAAACAAAAATAAGGAATACCTTGTATGTTTCTTCATAAACAGGTAAATAACGCAGCTCACTAGTTGACTCTCCCCATGCTTCAATGAGCATCAAAGCTTTATTCCTATTATTGACAGCAGTCTGAGGATCATCAATCAACTTCACCATTTCATCAAGAACCCTCTCAGCTGCCACCTCTGAGAAAGCTTTCTCACAATTCTTAGCACATGTTTCAAGCAACATTAAAGCTAAATACTGTACCCTAGCATTTTTTATCATGATCCTCTTCTTTATTCCACGAATCAATTCAACACTACTAACTTTTTCATGATTGATCATATCACAGATATCAAGATTCATGGCCCAGTCAGGCTCGTCAAGCGTCTCAGCTGTGGCATCCTCAACAAGTTTATCTTCTTGGTTAGGACCTTGTAATAGCTCCTTCACCTTGAAGCTCATTGAGCTCATGCCTGCACTCATCTTTCGACCCACCTCGGCACCTCCAGTCTTGAGGAGTTCACCAAAAGCACTGACCTTCTCCATCAAATTGTCACTCATCTTCGCAGCCTTTTTGAAACCCTACAACCAAATCTTCAAATTGTTGTCCTGAAAAGCCAATAACCAACATAAATCAGAACAAAATCGTGCTATGTCTCATAGCTGAGAGCAAAAGGGAAAAGAAAAGTGAGTTTTTACATTCTGAAGTGACAGGAGACAGAAAAAGATTCAAAATTTAACTTCCTATTTTAGCCCTAAATTTTTCCCTTAAAAAACCATAGTCTAATTAGAGAATATTAGAAAAAAAAATTGAGCAAAGTCAACTCAACTATATTTCATAGTTGATCAAAATTCAGAATTTCTCGTTCTTCCGAAACCACACAAAGATAGAAGACTCGAAAATCCTAAAAACCCTCAAAATTCTGCTACTTAAATTGATGAGCTGAGCATATTACAAAACCTAAAATTCAAAACTCATAACTAGAACTCTACAAACCCAAAATTCCTTAATCTCCGAAAGCCAACCTATTGATCCAAAACCCAAAAACCCCGATATCAGAAATAAAGAAAAAAAAAGTCACAAGAAAACCACTGAATGCAGTTTTCTGGGTCAATCCTAGTCTTTGTGTGTGTGTGTGTGTGTGTGTTAAAACCCCATAAACACTCACAAATCACAAAACTCTCGTCCTTTAAAGAAAAGAACAAAAACCTGCTCTTCTTCTTAGACATGATCAGATCAAAGTAATGACAACAATCTGATTAAAAAAAACCCACTTTATCGTTCACTTTTAAGAAAAATAAGATGATAAATAACCTTAGCAGTTTGTTGTTGGTGTTGAGTCGGAGTCAGTAGACTTGACGATGATGATTTTTCCTCGGAGCTGTTCCAACCAATTTCTTATATAGTAATGTTTCAGTTATTTTATTTTTCGTTTGTACTTCTCACTTTCACGAATAAGTTATAAATTAGTCCCTTTATATTTTTGTGAAACTGCTTAAATAGTCCTTTTACTTTTAAATAATAATTAATTAGTCTGGACCATCCCTTTCGTACTCTTTTCCAGTCAATTATTTATTTATTTATTTATTAAATATAGAGAAGGAAAGAAAATAAATAAATACAATCTTTCATTGTTTTGGAATTAGATTTTCTTTTTTTTTTCTTTTGTTTTATATGAGAATTTATATGCCGTAGGGTCCATGTTATTTTTTTATAGAACTTTATAGACTTTCCCTTTATTAAATAGGTTGCTTCCTTGCTTGCTTGCTTGTCACACGGGTTTTTGACTTGTCTCCTTCCACGATTCGAACTTTGGGAAGCAGCATCGTCGTTTCGAGTTTAGAATTTTTTTTTTCTTGCCCCTCTTTTGGTTTGTATGAGAATTTATATGTTGTAGCCGTTTACATTATTTTTCATGCAACTTCGCCAGCCAAGTTCATCTTCTTCTTTTTTTCATTTTTTTCAAAATCAATAAAGCTCCATCATGTTACTATTAGAGCCCTAAGGCCCATGAGACTCCCCAACCATATAAAAAAATATATTTCCCTTTTTTTATATTCTTTTTGTTTTAGTTTGGGAAATGCTTTTTTATTTTATATTTTTTTATCCTAGATGTGCGTGCACACATTTCTAATGTATCAAAATCATCTAAAATAAAAACTTATAATATGAGAAAAAAAATTATACTGAATTCTTCTTTTTCTTTTTTATCATCTTTTTTCTATTCTGTTGATCTTATATAGTATGAGAGCCTTTACTTAATAGAAATCATAACTTTCATAAATAATTTCTCTTGCATTTTTAATAATCAAGAAAACAATGTATTTTTTTTTCCTCATAACTAAGCCAACAAACTACAACAACATTCTCATTGTTGTCATTGCAAAATGCTTATCATTATATCTTTTTAAAACTAATGAATGGAAACTAGTTGTTCTAAAAGGTGCAATTCAAGCCATTTTTTTTTATTAGGCAATGCATATGTGTCTTTATTGATGAATTAAAGCCATGTTCGTAACCTTCCTTACCATAAAAGAATGTATTCATCGTCATACCAAACTTGAATTATTTACACTGTATTCAATACGATCAACTAATAATAAGCACTTTAATTGTATATTTTTCTATCGATGCATAATCTCATGTGATTGATTATCAAACCTCTCACTCTATTTGAACACCCTAGAATCAGCTCGAGCCTTTTCATTGATAATGATGAATTGACAATAGTTGGTAAGCCACTCAATCTCACAAACTTTAACTTGAATATATATTCAAAGATCTATTATCAGAGTTCAAGGACTTAATAACCATTTTAATAGCTATATCCAAAATATTACCTTCTTGAAATTGCATAGCTTACTCATAAGCTATAAATTTTTACACAAGAATGACTTTTGCAAGCTCTCTATTAGATCCATGTTTGTTGATGATGTAATTATCTCTTCGATCAACATTGTTAGATAGTCCATTTCCGTTGACAATGATAACAACTTTAACTTTAGTTTTTTCTCTAGTCATTTTTTAAATAAAGGATGTGGTAGAAATTAGCAAGATCACCAAAATAGAAGAAATTTTAGCCAAAGGAATGAATTAGAATAGAATCAACTATGGTAGGGCACTAGAATCTAATGCCAAAAATGTTATAACTATAATCATAATACCCTATTATGTTCCCTTTACTTTTTAGGTTCTGGTTCTCTTCCCAAAGAAAATTATTCGGCTTCTTTAATTTTAGGCCCTTCACTTTTGGACAACAATATTTCAAATTGTCACTTCTTTTTAAATTATGGCCAATTATGACATCTTTTTATCAATGCAACAAATCATGTCATGCTAGACATTATTGGACTCACTCATATGGAGCTCTACATTAGCTTTGAACAACTTAAAGTTGGTGATGATAAAAAAAAACTTAATATCTTACACTTAGGCTATACTTTAATTCATACACCTTAACATTCTATAAAATTATATTCCATTTTTCATGTTTTTGACATAATTAATCCTAACCTTTTGTACGATAATTTATTTTAGATAATGATGTTTTATTTAAATTTCATGGTCATTTCTATCTTGTCAAGGATCGAGTTTCCATAATCATTCTCCTATCTAGGACAATTAAAAATGGTATATACCAACTTTAGTACTGTCATAACCTAAATTTTGACTCTTTAAAAGAAAAAAATTACAAAACAATACCAAAACTCTAAAAAAAATATGTTTTCGATGTGATTACCAATTTCTAGTCAATTCATAATTTTTGACCTTTTTCGCTTATTGTTTTTGTAATGATAATTTTTTCATAAAAAAGAAGAAAAAGAAAAAGAAAAAATCAATCAAACAAAAAGAAATTTTTTAGTGATTAAAATTTAATTAAAAAACAGTAAGGCCTAATTTAGAAAAAAAAGTTTCGAATTGTATAATGGTGTTTTAAAAAAGAGAGAATTTATTTATTTTTTTTAAATAGAAGCTAGAAGTTGGAGTTTGTGGAGAAATCAAGAAAATAGTAGATGGATGTGGACAATTTAAAAATATAATATGAAAAGAATATTTTGAGTAGTATGAATAAATGATTATACATATACAAATAGGGGAGAAATTAGAGAGAGCATTAGCCACAGAAAAGGCTCCACATAAAAAACACTCTTCCTATCATTTCACACACACACACCAACATTACTTACACACTAAAACACTCTTTTTAAAAAGAAGAAGAGAGAAGACTAAAACCCGTGTCCTCTCTAAAAAACCAAAAAAACACCAAAGTAATAACCCTCATTCAATCTCACTTAAAGATCAACCACTATCTTGCCTTTACCATGAACAACATTGTCACTAGCCATTGTCATCTCTAACAAGATGATGTTGGCAGCAGCTGCACAAGGTGAAGAAAGAGAGAATTAGTCTAAGAGATAAAGTGAAGAAGGGGTGAATGACGTAAGAATAAATGTTAGCCACCGCTACACGGATTATTCATGTTGCCACCATCAATGTCCTTTGCTCCATCAGTTTCTGCCTAAGAATACTAAACTAGTCGATATCCTATTCTTTCATATTAACACTAAGAAACTGATCACTAAAAGGTTAGTTATACCACATGTGACTTTCCAAATATTTAGAGGATCGTGACATATTTTTAAATATCACACTTAATTTTTAATTATAAATCAATTAATTTTTTGAATTGAAAATAAGTTAAATAGTTTAATTAATTTAATCCTAGATTGATTAGAATCATGATATATTTAGGCTAATGTATTAGGAACTTAATAAGTCATATATATTAAGAATCATTGGTAATAAATAAAACTAGAATGATATATCAAGTATGACATGATTGTAAATAAGTTTTAGAAATTGAAGATTAGAATGTAATTAATACAATGAATTACAATCTAAAATTAGAAAAATCAAGTAGGGATTTGATTGTATAATTTTCTAAAAGATACCTGAAATAATATATGTGATATTTTTTAGGAGTAAAAGTGATATTTTGCATTAATAAGGTTAGTAAGTTTTCCCTATAATTAGAATACCATGCCTTATACTTTTCTTTACACAAAATATACCTGAAACCACAATAAATGGCTAGCATTCAAGGAACAACAATCTCTTTCTCTTAAAAGAGTTTAGGAGATTTCTAATTTAGTGATTCACGTGGATTACTATTAAAGGTTGGATAATTGAATGACTTGGGGCTTAGAATCTAGCCTTGAAATATCATCTACCCTAAAAAGAAGAAGAAATAATCTTTAGGTAATTTTCACACAAACTTTATAATTGTCTTTTAGGATCTATAAAACTCTTTAAAAAAATTAAAATTACTATTTTCATTATGATTTATGTCTTTCAAGAAATCCAACAACATGGTGTAGGTTTCATGGATTGAATCTTTATAATGAAAAAATTTAAGTATGTGAAAATGGATTTTTTACAACAGATGAAGACTTAGGAGTAAACTAAGAAACCTAAAATTACGTTTAAAAGCTAGAGCATATGCAATTTTTAAAATTAAAATGATTGGCCAAAACATTTGACATGTCAGGCATGTTTTAGGTGAAAATTATTATTTACCACATCATACTTGGTTGATTTGATCAATCAATTTTAGTACAAGTATGATGTGGTTAATAATCTAAATGGGCCAACATAATATGATGTTTATGTAGCTATTTGTGTATAACTTTGGACTCGAGTATACTCGATACTAGAGGAGGAGTATATTTATTTTGGTCTACTATTCAAGTAAAAATCCATGTTACTCAATCCATATTTGATGCCAACCCAATCGTAGACTTTAAACTGATTTCACAAGAAATGAGCATGACACCATAACGAATTGGGCATTTCATAGCTTGCATTTTCTAAGTAATATCAACTTAAATTTCATAGTTTTCCTACCAATTGCTTTAATATATGAATTGTTTTAGTTTGGTTAGTGAAATCTCTAATTTAGCACTAAAAATTACATTACTTCCTTCAACATGAGTGATACTATTGTTATCATTTATAATAGTATCATAATAATGATATAATAGTGCCATATTAGAATACATATTCTGTAAAATAACAAAATTCAATAGTATCACAATCTTCAATAGTAATTAATTTATCTAATTTATAACTAATTGAACCATAATAATCTTGTTTACATAAAAAAATATATTTTTGTGTCATCCAAATAAAAGTAATGTTAATTTGTTCACAACCAAATAGGGGAAAAAAATTTAAAACTGATTTTTAATAGTGAAATCAACTAGGGGTTATAATTAACTAGGAGTCATGATCGACTAAGAAAAAGTGATTGATCGTGGTAACAAGATTTCATTAATCAACCAAAAGGTTTAGTTCTATTTATAGAAAATTTCCTCAACAAATTAAACTAATCAATGTTGTGAATTACTTAAAATTAATATGGTTATCAGCAGGTACATATTTATATTAGGATTTATTACTTATAAATAAGTTTGTATATGATTATATTGAAGTATTTACATAATACTCTAATACTATGATAATATAAATAGGCTATAACAACTACTAGAAAAGATAGTCAACCCCATATTTTTTAAATTCTTGTAATTTATTTATCTTCCTTTACTTATAAGGTTTTATTGCTTTCTTTTACCAATTTTATTTTTATTGCTTTCTTTATTTCTTGCACTTTATGATTCTTGTAATTTTGTTTTTCCTTAAAACTCACATGCTTACATGGTAGTGTCTTTTAGAACAAATAATATTTTCTAAGGGTTCAAGATCTGAAGTCCCCGCTTATTGTTTGATAGAGATAGTTGTTGCCTTATTATAGGTTCAATTGTAAATAAATTTATTTGGAAACAAACCTCAAACAATAATGAATTAATATATTTCTCAAAATTTATCAATTCTCACCGTCACATAAAACATAACTAATCTAATTTATACCTGATTGGTTTAGAAAACAAAAAAACATTATACATTTAACTGAACCCTAACATAATAAAATAAATCCTAACATTGAAATCACCAAATCACAAAAAAAAACCCATAAAATTAAAAGTTGATAAAATGCTAACTTTAAATTTGTTTAAAAAAAAGTGCTGAAAGTGAAGATGATGGAGTGCTGATGACAATATGTGAATAAAAAAAGGATGGGGGGGTAATGATTTATGGTAAAAAAGGTAAGGAATGACAATAACAAGATCTAGCAACAACGCAACAAGTAAAGAAACAAAGACAAATAATGGTTTTTTGGTGAGAAAAATGGAGAGAGAAATGAAAAAAAAGAAAGAGTAATAGGTTATTTTTATCGGAGTTTGTGCTACTCCTATAGAATAAAAACTTAAAAAGTAATGATATTGGAAGAAATGTAACTTTAACAGTTATGTAATTTTTATAATTATTTTTTAAAATATGCTAATTTACCATTTTTTTGACAACTATGCTAGTTAAAAAAAAACAATCATAATGTAATAATTGCTCATCAATAAAATTATGCAAGCTCAATTTGTTCATAATAGAAAACGACTCAGTAATTCAGTGCTATGCAAAATATTAAAACTAATTTCTATAAAAGGCTATTTGGAATTCTTGGAATTGAATTTAATTCCAAGTATTAAATAAATTCTTTAGTTTGGAAACTTTTTAAGTGTATTGATTTGAATTTTAAATAAAATCTAATTGCTAAAAAATGACTAAAATCAAATAGGATGGGAAACTTCTAATTTGCTATAGTAGTTCTTATTGGAATTAACATTAAAAACAATATTAAAAAAATACCTTTAACAACACAAATCCTAATTTTTTACAAAACTCTACACTATCTCTATCTTTTTATTTTTTTAACCCATAACATCTTTTTTTTCTATGTTAAATCATATATATGTGATCAAAGAATGAAAATATTTTTCCTGAGCAAGAGTGTACATGATTATCTATCATTTTTGATATCTTCACTAAAAAAAATATTTTTTTATGATAGGACTATACGTGATTTTTTAATATTATTTTTGAGCAAAAAAATTTAATGAAAAATTAAGAATTATCATATATCAAGTTTCAAATCAACACTGTTTTCAATCTTACTAGTAATAATGGTTACACAAAGAAAAATTGTAAAATAATTATGTAGAAAATCAACTAGTGTTGTTCCTCTAAAAAAATTGTGTCAATAATGACCTCAACTATGGGAAAATTTCTTTTAGCAAGGTGCTTGAATGAAATGTACCTCAAAAGGTTGTTATAATGAAATTTATTAGCTGTCATTTCCATGAAATTCCCTCCATTTATACTGTTAAACTAATAATTATGCAATTATCAAAAAAATTATTTATGCAATTATCATATTTTATATGATAATATTTTTGAATTATTAGAATTAAAAAATGTGATATCTTTATTGAGTTATTACTATTATCAAAATTATATTATTCATTGACTTTATTTTTTTTTGTGTGTGGATAATTTCAAGTTTGAAGTTTGTTACTTAAAATTAATATTTTGGTGGTAAAAATGTTACAAGGATAATAGTTAAAAAAAAGTAAATATAAAGGTTATTGTAGTTAAATTTAATTTTTTCAAGAATTTTTAAGTTTTTGTGTTTTTCGG
>Ga0325410_1010058_pt1 | contig 10025 bp, 10 predicted proteins | sample PopdelMetagenome_16_FD_206182 | JGI IMG/M metagenome (GOLD analysis project Ga0325410, IMG submission 206182) | Populus deltoides microbial communities from Bellville, Georgia, United States - Xylem-PdIQD-R3 | ecosystem: Host-associated > Plants > Phyllosphere > Stem > Wood/Secondary xylem...
TTTTGCAGCCTTTCTTGGTCAGCTTTCTCCGCTTTGCCAGCCTTTATTTTATTTTTTTTATTTTGATTTTTTTTATTTTGGAAAAAAAAGTGAATTTTGGGGAATCACCCAAAATTGGGTGATGACATTAATAATTACACAAATATTACAAAATCAACTCTATACAACCTAACATCTATAGAAATTCAACATCTATATATTTTCAACTAACATCAATACAAATTCATAAATAACAATTAAAATTAATCAAAATAATAAAAAAACATAACAAACAATAATGTAATAAAATTAAGATAAACTAATTAAATTTAATTTTATATTTCAATTAACATTTTAAAGGTAAATTCAACAATAACAATTCAAATTTAACAAAATTTTCAAGGTATTATGGCAATACAAACAATAAAATAAATTTAACAAATAAAAAGAAAAAACTAAAGAACACTACACAAAACAAACAATATACAAAACTAAAGAACACTACATAAATTCAGAATAAATTTAGGAATGAAAAATGTAAAACAAAGATAAAGAATAGTGTGTTTACCTTTATAGTGTGTTGATTTCAAGATTTATCTACAAACATTACACAAACCAAAGAACACCACAAAAATAATCATAATTAAAATAAAAAAAAAGTAAAAAAAATACAAAGATAAAGAAAGGAGAATACATAGCTTTTAATATGTTGAAAACTAAAAACAAAACAATAAAAACTCTTGCAAAAACTTAATACAAACGAAGAGGAGAAGAGAAGATGAAATGAGGAACGAAGAAAAAATGAACCATAGAGGGGGGGTTTATATTGTAATTTTTTTGACGGAAAATAGAATAATATTTTTTTGGGCAGTGGCATTAAATTCCATCGGTAATTTTAGTCGGTATTTAATTGATTTTCGCACTAAAATTTCAAAAATCCCTCCAGATTTTTCGACATCCGTTGGCAAATCCGTCGGTAATTCTTTGTCAAAGCACGGGCGCATTGGATTTGACGCATCCATCGGAAAATCTGTCGGTAACTATGTCGACCGACTAGGCAGTCTGACAGTCGTGCGCTTTGGAATGCGCGTCATCTGTCGGTGAATGCATAGATATATCCATTGGTGATTGTGGCAGGGGCTGTAATGTTTTTGCAACTCTTGGTAAAAAACCGACGGGTAACAGTCCGTCGGTATAACCGTCGGTGAGTGTGGAAAAATTCTGTAATTTTTTTGCAACTCTCGGTAAAATACCGACGGGTACCAGTCCATCGGTATAGCTGTCGGTGAGTGTGGCAAAATTCCATAATTTTTTTGCAACTCTCAGTAAAATACCGATGGGTACCAGTCCGTCCGTATAGTCGTCGGTAAGTGTGGCAAAATTCCGTAATTTTTTTGCAACTCTCGGTAAAATACCGACGGGTTCCAAGTAGTCGGTCTATCCATCGGTAAAACTGTCAATCTTTTTGCAAGTTCTATTTTGTATGCCTGTCTATCCTCCTGCACAAAAGCTTGAATTGCAAACTTACAGCACACACAACACAATAACAAGAGTTGACAATTATAAAATAAATATTTCATGTTCCAAAATATCATCCTTAATATTACATTATAAAAATAAGGCTTTACAGCATATTTAGTCAAAATTTTCATCTTCGTCCTCAATTGAATTCTTATCAGCTTCATCGTACTCTTCAATGTGGTTATCATCTTCTTCATCAACATTCTGTAGTCCACTAGAGCTCAAAACAACATTCAACTCCTCTGCGTCAACATCAACAAGATTATCGTCGAAAACATGAAAATTCAAATTTTCTTCTAAGTCAATCGAAGGAGCAACTCGGTATAGTTCGACCAACTCACTTGCTTGAAAGACTTTATATATCACACTTGTGTCTTTGTTCTCATCCTGAACAACCTCGACACGACCCCTGGGTTTGGTTTTTAAAATGGATAACCAATCAACTCTTGATCGGTCCTTTCTAAAGGAAGGGGTGTATGTGTAATAAACTTGTTGGCATTGCTTTGCGAAAAGAAAGACATCGTTTACGTGAACCCTTTGGTTAGAAGATGCATCGTTACAACATCCTGATTCATAAACTTTTTATTTTTATACTTCCTGTATGGACACCTAATACCGCCATCAGTAAAATTCCTCGTGATAGCTGTTGCGAAATTAATAAAACCCTTAACCCCGTTACAATAATCCATCTTTCGCAATCCTTGAGGTGAGTCCTAATACATCCATGAACGATCATCCATGACTTCTATCGAACCTCTATAAAATTATGACGACAACATGTATTAATTAAGTATGTTTATTTAATAAGTATGTTACATAAATAAACATAACAAAAATATTGGTTTGCCATGACATTATCCAACAAGCTAAAAAAACACTCATGTTAAATATTCATTATCAATTATTAACTATCAACGTCCATATAAATTTATACATATATAAATTTACGGAAATCACTACTTCGCAATAGAATTGATAAAAAATAAAACGGACCCGTTGAACAAGCTATTATTTATTTCATCACAACACATCTAATTCGGTGTAATTCAAACAAAGTTTCAACAATTTACAAACAAATATAATTTGACAAAATCTAAAACAAACTATAACAATTACAAAATTATACATTCATACTATAAGTTTCTTTGACAAATAACAATCAAACAAGTACATACATTAACAAAAAAACATATACTAAAAACAAAATTCACATTTAAATGTTAAAACTAAAAAGGTTAGATTTACTTATAAAAAATGATAAAATCTACAAGAACGGATATTGTGACCACATACAAAAGTATAAGAAACTTGAGTGCTTGTGTTGAGAAGAGGGGAAGAGTTGGGATGGGTGGTTGGCTGCAGTTTGGGAGGGGAGAGGTGGGATGGGGAAGAAGAAGGAGAAATAGAGTGTTGGCAGAGCGAGTATATATTGACTTTTACTGATGGAATCACCGATGGACACGTTCCGTCGGTGAGTCCACCGGTGACTGTGCCACGTCACTGTACGGAAATCTCGGTTTGAATCCCTCGGTCATTCCGTCGGTAAAATCATCTGAAAAAAATCCACGTCATCACACCGTTGCAGCTTTCCAAAAAAACTATATAATCCGTCAGTGATATGGAATTATTCCGTCAGTATATACCGACCGTATCGCTGACGGGTATTGTCTGTCGGTATGTACCGACAGAATTGGAGACAAAATTATTTCCGTAGGTAAAAATTATCGACAAAAACATTCCGTCAGTAATTCCATTGGTTTTCGCTGATTTTCTGGTAGTGATTGCTTCCTATTTCATTCTTCATACTGCGCCTCTATTTGGGCCCTTAGATTGGCCGTCACAACAATAATTTCTTCTCGAACCAACTCCTGATTGACTGTTGATTCGCTGGCTCGAGCTATATCGTAGTATGCTTATGATAGAGACACTATAGTTTGCTCTCATATCTCATACCCTATACCTGATTCTACCAGGTACACCGGTTGCTCCAACTTATTCAATTAATACAATTTAATTGTCATCAATTCTATAAAAAAATCAATTTTTGTTAAATTTTTTAACCTAACAATAAAATTGACAAACTATGATTGATACCCCTTAAATAATCCATCAATTCTAGCAGATCAATTCTAAAAACAATTAATAAACCATTTCCCTTGAAAACAATTAAATCTTAGTCATCCAAGCCATCACCATCAATAAAAGAAAAACCATTATATGAAACCTAGTGCATTTCTAGGGCTTGCATCGTGAAGTTTATTTATTCTCTTTATTTGTTAACCTTGTGGAAGTTTGTATTTAGATTTATGGTTTTCTTGATCTTTTCCAGCGATGTTTCGTACAATAACTTTTCACGGGCACCAAGATGCAACAGCAGTAACGAGTAAGGATGTTCATAAATATTTGAAATGGGATATTCTTGGTGATTTTGAAACTGAATGATTTGAGTTTATAAATCAGGAATAATATAAACTGGTTTCGAAGCTCGTCCAGCAATAATAAATTGTAAGGCTCTTCTTTAATTTATACTCTGTGGACTGCATTGTTTTTCGTATTTATATTTCTGGAGATGAAATTTAGCAATAGAGATTCTGCTGTATGTGATTTCAAAAAATCCCACAGGGTCAAAAGAACTCCTCTATGGAGTACTAGCAAGATCTTGTACCTATTTGCGATAACAACATATGCTATCATGAGTACAGAGTTGCAGAGACAGATACAATTACTTCAGATGAACGTGGAATTCAGACAAAACATATTTTGATATTGTAACTAAATAATAAACTATACTACATCTTTAAATCCTACCTAAGCAGAATAGATAGATATCCAGAATTAATTTATGCTCTAAGTATAATGCTTATCATTTTTTCAAAGAGCAAACACAAAAAAAGGTGATGTTGTAAGGAATCAACTCTGCAAATTCAACGATTATAAAGTCTAACTCGAGCTAGATTAAATTTAAATTGAAAAGAATATTAAGCTAGTTAAACCTAGTTAATTTGATAGGTTGATATATAATCTAGTTAAATTCACCTGGTGTAATTGATCTGATAGGTTATCATGTGATCCAGCCAAATTCAGCTGGTTCAACATTAACAGAGTTTTTTCATGAATTTTTTTAAAGAGCAAAACAATTTTTAGTAAAAAAATATTCATCTGAATTAATTTAAAGATCCGTAGATTAATCTAATAATACAATAATTCAGATTTTTAGATCAGGTTAGATCGAGTAAGATTTACAACTACACAACAGACATGTTAACTTACATTATTAGAGGAATCAAGCACAGGAAGGGCATACAATTCAGATGGAATCCTATAGGGCCAATCAACAGGACACTAAGCTATTCTGACAGCTTTAGCTATTAAATGATCCAATCAACTGCCTTATTTGCATTCCTATATATTTGATTCAACAACAATAACATATGGAAGCCTACAAAGCTGCTGTTTGATATCTTCTACCTAAGCAGAATAGATACAATAATCTTGAATATTTTCCTTGAGAGATACAATTTTTTTAAGCATGTTTTGATTCTGATTCCGAGGCTTTTTTCTGATACCAGATTCTTAGAATTCAATCTACAAAACCATTTATTATTCTAACACACTTTAATTTTCTTGATATACAGAAGCGATCTTCTTCCATGCTCAGAGATATCTCGGTGCCCAAAATGTATGGTTTTTTATTTTATTTTTTTCATAATAAGAACTTGCGCACTTCATAAAATCCGAGTGTGCCATTAAAGTTTATCGATGTACCATATTTATTTGTGTACTTCAATGTTTGAATGACATTGATGATTGTTAGCTTTTTAATTAGATTCTATCTCGAAAAACTAATAAGGTCAATTCATGGTCACTTTATTGGAAAATTTATACATCAAAACGTGGTCTGAAGTAGAACTTTACCACTGGTTTCACCAGCAGAAACCAAAAGTTGACAGAAGGTCATTCATTGAGTTGAACTCATCTGACAGTGGCAAGGCACTTGATGAAGTGTTGACCAGTGACTAATCATAGTTTTGAAGCTTTATAGTAAAGTAAATGTTGGGTTTGTTGCCATTGCATGTGCAGCAAATGAACGGCACCAACCATTGACTATTGGCAGCCATCATTGTTGAAGGTGAGTTGCAGTTGGTGGCCACCATTGTTGACAAAAGAACAAGTGGAGCAGCACCATGGATACCTATAAAAGAGGGAAGATTTTAGAGAGCAAAGTAGAGAAGAGAACGTGAGAGAACAAGAGAGAAAGTAAGGGGCTGCCAAGGGCAACAACCCTGCTGCCTTGTGCAGCAGTGTGAGAGCAATGAGAGTAGAGTTTGAGTGAAGTGATCCTCCTCCTCCATGTGTGTTGTAATCCTTTCTCTATATGTCTCTAATAATATGGACTCTCCCGTGGATGTAGGCGGTTTTGCCGAACCACGTTAAATATTGTGTCTCAGTGTGCTTAGCCTGCAATGGGCAACTATCAGTACACCACCGGTCCGCGCATGGGGGACCCGGAATCACCAACAATTGGTATTAGAGCATATGGTTTAAAGTGGTCTTTGATTTTTTGCTCAAAAATAAAAGTTGTCAAAATTGTGTTTTGACAATACCACTATGTAGAGGAGGAAGAGACGAAGCCACTGGTGAAAACGGCGTCGAAATCAGACGTCCGAAACGTCCTCACGCGCTGGCGAGGTTGCTGGCCACGTGCACAGACGCGCGCCACTCGTCACACGCATCTTCTTCGCCCGGATGGACTGACCCGACTTGAATACCAGTTGACCCGACCCATGTGATTGACCCGGATAATGATGATGTCAGCATGACGTAATAGTGGCATCAACATGCACAGTAGGCAAGCCCAGGATGACGTCAACATGATGTAAGTGTTACATCATCATGCACAGTCAGCGTGCCATGTCATCGACCAGCCATCTGACACGTCAGCACATTGGGACCCACCTTCCACGTCATCAGCCGCGAGTCGAGTGAGATGAGCTGAGTTGAGCCGAGCCGAGTTGGAGCCGAGCCACAAGCCGAGGGATAGGATCCAGTGTAGCTGATCCTACGTGCAACTAGATCTGAGATTGAATCTGGGCCGCTCATTAGGCCAGAATTGTTTTGATCAAATCTTAGTCGTCTGAAATGCGATTTGGACGATTTCAGACTTGTTTCCAGCTAATGTGATCATTCCGGATGCAATGGTGTGGTCCGATCATTGAGATTTGAGACCGAAAGTGGTGGTAATGAATTATTAAAGAGAGATTGCCCGATCAAGAGGCATCTGAAGGTCATCGTGGTGGTCGATGGAGATGAAGAAGAAGAAGGTGCACATGTTTACCCAATTACATGTGCTGAATTGATTAGTGAGAATTTTTTCAATTGCCTTGAGGGAAGGCAAAATTGGGACACTCTGGACACCCGGTTATATGGACAATTAGAGGTGTAGAGTGAAAATTGACAAAGACCAATCTTGACGAATCTAAGCACTGGTAGTCTCGCCAGATGTTGAGAAATCATGTATTAAACCAGTATATTCCAGATCACTTGTAAAGAAAAGCCTCAACAAAGCTAGCAAATGGTTGTATATACGGAAAGACAGTACGATGGATAGATATGGCCTAAGAAGTTCTGGCTAGGAGATTGGGTTTTAAGCGGGATCAGTGTGACCCCTCCAATCTTTCCTGGGAACTTGCTTAGTTGAAGGATTATCCATACAGTACTATTTTCTTATATATAGCAGTTTGTAATGAAACACTTGAAGACTAGCAATTCGACGGCACAAAGGAACAGTTGGGTTCCGTATGTTCAAGGATCTGATGGAGTGGTGATTTCTCCAAAGAAGTTAGATTCGGTGACTGTGATTTCTTGAGGGGAGAATTGATGAAGACCCTGATAATGGAAGAGAAATACAGCAAGGGGATAAAGATCGGCACCTTATTTTGACTTGGATAGGTGTTGTCACAGGATGAGCTGCTGTCAAACATAAGCAAGGAATAAGGAGAATCCGGAGAACATAAATTGCACGATGGTACACAGAGATTGTGTAGGAGTACCCGTAGGATCCAATGAGGTACTGTAATGAGACAACAGGTGCAAAGAGAAGAAGAGTTCCCAGATGAAGCTCAGAGCAGATACTATGTAGAAGATGTACAACATGAAGTCTCTTGTGCTCTTGATGAAGACAACAGGCGAAGACCTTTCCTATGCATGTAAGGATGGAAAGAGAGCTGTTGTAGAGGCACCTAATTGAAGGGGTGCAAACGCCTATGATAAAAGGAGACCGCCTATGATGAAAGGCGAAGACACCAAAGAGAGCTGGTGTAGGTGGAGCTATCAAGCAGAAAGGCATAGAAGCTCCAAACATAGAAATCGAGGTGGAGGATTGCGAGGAGTATACCGCAACTTTCTTTTTCTATGTAATCAGTGGCAGCAATCTCTCCCATAGTGCACATGGTGGTAGAGAATTTTTGGAGCCACTTTGAAGCATCTCAGCTGAAGGAGGATGCAACCGCCTATGAAAGACGAAGACACCTTAGAGAAGGTGTGAGGGCCGTGATAGGAGCCCCTATTCAGACCGCCCTATGTCAACGGGCGAAGACACCTTAGAGAAGATGTGAGGGCCATAAGAAGAACCCCATATCAAACCGCCTCATGATAACAGGCGAAGACACCTTAGAGAAGGTGTATGGGCCACGATAGGAGCCCAATTTCAGAACGCCCTAGAGCCAATGTGATGGCTAGACATAAGTGGACAAGTGTATAGCCAATGAAGTGGTTAGAATGAGTATGGAGACAAATGCAGGATTGACTTTCATGGATATTGCCCCCATGCTAAAGATCAATGAGCTAGAAGACATTTGCCTTGGACAATAAGTGGGTGACTTGTGGAGCATTAAGACGCGGCTGCTACGAAGGAGCAGAGGGCATGCGCAGGTTCCGGGACCAAGTTGACTCTTGTCAAGGTGGTGAGCTCAATGAAGGTATTGTAATACTCAGTATGAAGACATATATGGATCAACCTTTAATGGGCTGCCCCCATAGGTAAAGGTGGAGAGCTACTTGGACTCTTGAGACTAAGAGCGAGAGACTCACGGAGAAGTAAGGCGTGATTCCTAGAGTGAAACAGAGGGCAGACGCAACTACGGGATGAGTAGACTCTTAGAAGAGTGGTGAGCTCGTGATCATATTGAGATACTCAGATAATGACTGTCGCACTTGGGAATAGAAATTTCCGTTTGAGGGGATGTTGTAAGCCTTGGTGTGAGGCCTGATGAATCATTCCGGATCGAGCATGATTGATACACTCGAAGGGGAATGTTGTCCCAGAGACAAGCGATAACACTCTTCACATGTGATGTGGCAGACCATCTGGTTGTAGTGATCCTTTTGTGTGAGAAAAGGTGTGCTTTGGTGACTCTGGTGATTGAAAGGTGTGGCAAGTACCATGTAAACTTGACCGAAGATGCTCTCGGAATGGTAAGCTTGGAAGAGCTGCAGGATGCAAGCCTATGCTGAAGAAGCAAGAGGACAATTGCCCCACATGAATGGCAAAAGGGGGTGATTGTTGGGTTTGTTGCCATTGCATGTGCAGCAAATGGACGGCACCAACAATTGACTATTGGCAGCCATCATTGTTGAAGGTGAGCTGCAGTTGGTGGCCACCATTGTTGACAAAAGAACAAGTGGAGCAGCACCATGGATGCCTATAAAAGAGGCAAGATTTTAGAGAGCAAAGTAGAGAAGAGAACGTGAGAGAACAAGAGAGAAAGTGAGGGGCTGCCAAGGGCAGCAGCCCTGCTGCCTTGTGCTGCAGTGTAAGAGCAATGGGAGTAGAGTTTGAGTGAAGTGATCCTCCTCCTCCATGTGTATTGTAATCCTTTCTCTATATGTCTCTAATAATATGGACTCTCCCGTAGATGTAGGCGGTTTTGCCGAACCACGTTAAATATTGTGTCTTAGTGTGCTTAGCCTCCAATGGACAACTATCAGTACACCCCGGTCCGCACATGAGGGAGCCGGAATCCCCAACAGTAAAGTCATTCCCCATTGATATGCTTCTATAAGTATGACAAAAAGGAAAATTGAAACATGTCTAATGGTATACTAGTTTTATGTGCTGCAGATTATCGTTCATTCCATATAAACTGTGGTGGACAAGATGTAAAGAATAGGAGAATCTGGTATGAAGGTGATAAAGGTAGTGAAAGTAATGCTGCTGCAAGGAGTTATTATAGATTAAGATCAAATAGGGGATTCAGCAGCACAGGAGATTTCATGGATGATGACAATTTCTATAATGACAAATATACGCTTCAATCAAATTCTAATCTGATTGACTCTGGATTGTATGCAACAGCACGTAAAACTCCCCTGTCTATCACTTATTATGGATATTGTCCATAAAATGGGAATTACACTGTCAGACTCCACTTTGCTGAGATAGAATTCACATATGAAAAACTGTACAACAAAGTTGCAAGGCGCGTTTTTGATATTTACATTCAGGTAATTAATTATCTTTTCCTTCC
>Ga0325410_1010061_pt1 | contig 10023 bp, 8 predicted proteins | sample PopdelMetagenome_16_FD_206182 | JGI IMG/M metagenome (GOLD analysis project Ga0325410, IMG submission 206182) | Populus deltoides microbial communities from Bellville, Georgia, United States - Xylem-PdIQD-R3 | ecosystem: Host-associated > Plants > Phyllosphere > Stem > Wood/Secondary xylem...
CTGTACAATTATTCATGACGATAGTCTTGCATCATATTTTGTGGATTAACATTTTTCGACGCGGGTGGCTGGCATGCACTGCATAGATTAACATAAATAACGCTAGCGTGCAACACGTGAAAAAAGGCCGGGGGGAAATTAAAGAAAAAAAGCAAAAGAGGTACCAAAAGGGGTGAGCATGTCCTGTATTTAGAGTCCACTAGAATAGGGCATCGTGCAATTTAGGAAGGGCGACCCAAGAAGTATACGTAAACTTTACAGCGTAGTGGGTATTCCCAACTTTTGTGATACACTACTTTAACCTAGAACTCAGTCTAATCCCATTGATAACAACCCATAAAGGAGAGGATCAAGAAAAGATTAGTCTACACCAGAGAGCTATATATGCTAAGTAACTCTATTGTTTAAAGGGGAGGGAAAAGCACTAATGAGCATTCTTTTGATTGTCGTTTTATCGATGCTAGCGTTATAGTACGCGTTAGTACAATAATTGACCAATCAGGAATTCGAGATTATTGAGCATAAGATAATGAGAAAACATACCTTCTTTTTTTTAAAAAAAAGAAAGAAAGAAATAAAGACAATAATGCTTTTACAGCGTGCTAGTATTTACTATATATATCTGGTTAATAATCCAGACATTAGTTATTCTTTAAACAAGTTTATTTTGTTATCTCTTGAATGGGAAGGTCATTCAACTATCAAGCCAACAAGATTTGGCAATGGAGGGAACATCTAGCTAGATATGATAAGACTGCCTATAAATATTATACTGCAGACTTTTTCTAACGATAGTGACACGCATTGGCCTACATATATTTGCAGTCTTGCCCATTTGCCCACGCAGCATGAAAAGCTAGTATAGTATGCTTAGATTTTCCCTTCAAAATCTCGAGCTTCTAACACCACGCATCCACCTACTAGTAAGGTTACGTGCCTATGGCAATTACAAGGAAAATAAAAATAAAAAAAATCCTACGAGGCAGCATGTTTGAAATCCTCATCATCACTAATGAAAAATGTTGTAGTGTTTAAAATTGTGTTATAATTGCGAAATTGTAGTGTTAATATATAGGAATATATTTTTATTTTTATGTTTTTCATCTTATGAAATTCACTAGCTATATATATAGCTATAACACAATATTTTTCTCACCTATACAATTATATATAGCAGAGTTTGGTGGTTCTGCAAAGAGATATCCTTGCTGATGCAAATTGTGATCGTCGAATAATTGGCATAAACCCAACCTTACATATCCATGCAAGCTTCGTGGTTTTACTCAGGCTCTCTTTGGGTGAACAGGGAAAGAAAGAAGTCTCTGTTAGTCTATGGCCCCTGGTAACAGGACACCACCATACGAACAGCACTTTGAACAAAAAAGATACAGAAAATCTAAGAGCAATGGATGGTGTTTGTTTAGTTGGGGATTAGGTTATTGAGTTGAGAGAGAGAGAGAGAGAGAGAGAGGGAGAGAGGGAGAGAGGGAATTTCGGTCACACTCGACTACAAAAGGAAGAGGTTGGCTCTTCTTGCGTGGTCAAAACCCTCCCAATCGAAGTCTCTCCCGAAAACCAAGCCCCATTAACCCACTGGCCGACAAGCTGCTCCTCTCTTCACATGCAAAGAGACAAAAACATGATCTCTATCTAACAATTATTTATCCTTAATCATCTAGTGATGGTAGTTTACACATCCAGTACTAGTATTAATGCAACTAAGTTAATTTGTATCTGACCCACAGCACACACCTACGTGTCATTCTGCCCTTAGAGTTGAAGTTTTTTCGTAACAAGATCTTGGATTATACAGAAGAAGAATAGTCTAATTCCTTAGTTCCATCTCAATTTGAAGCAAAATTTAATTCATATCTCAGCAATAGAAGCAAACAAGTGAATATAAACACGAACGAACAAAAATGATTTTGAGTTTATTTTATGAATATAATATCAACATGTCCATATAAAGTATGCTCTCAAAGAGACTTGTACATGAAAAGGAAGAAGAGCATGCGCAAGAGACATTAATAAGCGAGATGACTCTTGCCCCTCTTCTTTAAATGGCCACCCTCTCATGATGCATATCTATGGTGGGGAACTTTGGAATTGTCAAGATGGGAGGCAATTTAAAGAGAGAGCTAATTAACATAGTAAGAAAATTACTATGGCAGATTTTTAGAGAAAGAGATGGGTAGAGAGAGAGAGAGAGATGAAGGTGGGCTGCTAACGATGTCCGCAAAGACCCATTTGTCTTGGGTTCTGCTCTTCTTAAAGAGAGGTTCTGGTGACGAAGAGACTGATGACCCTTGCACAGCCCAAGAATCGTTTGAGCTGTCAGAGCTAAAAACAGCACCAATTACGCCACTAGGGCTGCTAGGCATGGGCTCAAACTTTCTCTTTTGAGACTTGTTATTGGCAATGGTTCGGTTCCGTGATAGCTCCAGAATCAGACCGTAACATCCATTTACTTTTTCCTGTTAACAAACAAATGCAGTTGTTGAGACATTAATGTCATGCGCAATAATAGGAGTACAAAATGTGGCTGTATTAAGGCCTTAAACACAAGACAAAAATAATGAATAATGTCAAGATATACGAACCTTGGTTATTTTGAGAACATCAAGAAGCTGGTTCTGGTAGTCAATGGGATTGAAGGTCTCAACTTGGTCTATAACATGCATCATTGTAGCAGTGGCTAATACAGAAGGAAGATAACTGACAGATCTTGAATCTACAACAACGAAAATTAAAGAAGCATAAGACACTAAACGTAAATCATACGATGAGGAACCAAAAGTAAAACTAAAGAAGGAATCTTTCTTTACACTTTGTTCTTATCGAAGATTCTAAATTAAAGTCAAGATGAGATTTCGAAGACAGCTATGCTTTACTTACCAGAGACAACAGAGAGAAGGAGATGCTCACATCTCCTCAGAAACTCCCAATGAACATGGGTCTTCAACCCAAGCCTCCTGATGATATGATCAAGAAATGACAGTGGAGTCACTGGGTGCATCTTCCATTTCAGTGTTGAAAGTACTAAGAGCTCCATTCTTTGAATGGTTTTGGCCTCAAACACATATTTTGTGTCCTCCACCTAAAACAGAACAGAAAGAAAACCCTTGAGTGACAATCTTAGAATCAAGAAGTGATAACAACAACAACAACAACGAACGTACTTGCAGGTCTAAGAGAAAAGGAACATGAGTCTCTTCAACTTTGGCAGCCAAAGAAAGACAAGTGACAGCCACAAGCTGGATCATCCAAGGCCTACTATCTCTTTGATAACAAGGGCCAGAAAGAAACCTATCAAGATAATTGAAAGCCAAGATTGATGTGAGAGCTGAAAATCCATAATGAGCGATGACCTTAAGCATCCACTCCACGGCTTCTTGACGAGCCCTGGAAAGAAAAGGATCGTCTGCTACATTGTTGACACTAACAGAAGCTTGCTGTTCTTGTTCTTTAGAGAAGAGTGAGAGAAGTTCCTCATCTTCCCAGAACAAATCTTGTTCAAGCAATGAAAGTGGAAAAAGATCGTTCACAAAAGTACTCTCTTGCAAAACCTCTTCTTCTGATTCATCTTCCCATCTCCCCTCTTCACAGTAGAGTGCATCTAGCAGGAATGAAGCGTTTTGTTCTTGTTGTGAGTTTAGTTCATTTTGTTCTAGTTCTTGTTGTTTTGGTATCGCCATCTTCCTCCAAGAAGAAGAGGTTTTGGTACACTATTCAATACACAAATAAGAACCCATTGCCCCTCTCTCCCTCTCTCTTCTTTTTCTCGAGGGTCTTTTTTCTCTGTGGTGGTGCAAGATAGAGAGAGTGGCAGCGAGGGAGTGAAGAGAGGATGGAAGAGAGGAGAGAAAGAAAACGAAAGGGAGGGGTTGATTTTTAACAGGGTGGGTTTCACGCTTGTCTCCTTTTGTTCTCTGTTTTTCTTTTTTCTTAATGTGGCAATATATAATAGTATAACATAAAGGTAGGTGTTTGGGTTTGGTTTGAAAGTCTTTTTATTTTTTTCCCTTTTGTGCTTTCGGTGTGTCTGTTTGGCGAGCAGAAAATGCGCGAAACGGCACACAAATCAAGCCGGAACCTCTTAGACCAACCCATTTAAAGCCACCGTGCTCTTTGCTGCTCTAGAATTGAGAAAGATAGAGGGACACGCAGGGATTTTGGTCTTGGTATTAGAGTTTTCGACCCGCTATGTGAGTGATACAGGGTGCTTGGAAAATTATTTTTTTATATTTCTAGATTGTATTAATTTACATATTCTCAATTTATGATTTGTTTAACAATAATTATGGATATTGTTTTTATAGATTGATATTCACAGTAAAGCAAGGCAATACTCAGCCCTATCGCCATCGATTTTAAAGGGGGGATTTAAGAAGAAAGAAAAAACAAAGGGAAAGGAAGGGAAACAAATCACGATAAGATTTTGGACTCGAAAATCCTCTGTTTTGCTAGGTGGGCTGAGGAAGAGAAGTCCCAAAAGACAAGCCATGCAAGAGAACGAACAAGCCAGAGCACTTTCCATCCACGCGGATTCACACATTCCTTCTCCACTCGACACCAACCCAGGACATGAAGTCAACTGCCTTACCTGTCCGTTAGATTCACTGTCTTTAACTGCGTGTGGTGAACAACACGCAAAAAAAAATAAAGGAAAGAAGCTGACTCTCACTCACATCTTGGTCACCGAATTTAAAAGTAAAAAATAAAAATCTGGACTGAGAAAAAACAGAAAAAGAAAAGTCATTAAATTTGATGGTGTCTGGTCGTCTGCGGTGCGGCCAGTGACAGCCTTAGAACCACCATGATAAGGTGTACCCTCCTCTTTCTTGGGTAATTGGCAATTTGGCATGCACTCAAAAGTTCACCCTCTCTTGGCCTCTTCCTATTTTTCACTTCAGCTTTTTATTTGTTTTGACTTCTTTTTGGCATCAATTATGTAAGATCAACTCTGTTTTTTATTTCTCTGCTGACACAGTAAAGACAGGTAATATTGCAAATGTACTATAAAAGATTTTGTGGGTGTCAATGGAATCAAAATCTCCCCCCTGTTTAATGTAATCATGTAAGTGCTGTTACTAGACTTACTCTTACCTTAGCTTATATTTCAAGCAATAAAAAAAAATGATTTCATTAAAAAAAATTAAATTATACTTGTTAAGTTCAAAAGGATAACTTAGAAAATCATAAAAAATATAATTTGACTAAAAAAAATCATGATAACATCTTTTTTAAAATATTAAAATGACAACATTTCAAATTAATATAGACTAACTTGTCAAAACCGCTATTCAAATCATGAGATAAAAAGCAAATCAAAGAAATTATAAAACTCAATTCTCAATTAACTTAATGTTAATGAATGAAATTAAAAATAAAATTCGACTAAAAAAATGAGTTGAAACAACCCGGGTTAACCTGTCAAACTTGGATGAAGTCAATCGACTAAACTCATAACCCGAGTCATGAGACTATGATAACTTCATATAATGCAAACCAAAGTAAATTATAAAAGCATGATTTCTAATCAACCTAATATTGAAGAATGAAATTGAAAAATAAATCAAATAAAAAAAGGATAGAAAACCCGGGTCAATTGGCCTAACTCGCGACCCATGTCATAAGACTGTAATAAACCCATGAAAAGCAAATAAAAAAATATTATGAAGTCTAGTTCCCAACAAACTCAATGTTGAATGATTGAATTGAAAAAAAAAAGATAAAATAATAACCAGAGTCAACCTAAGTTAACCTACCAAACTCCAATCAGAAGACCAGATAACTCCATAAAAAAATTATAAAGAAATTATAAAGTCTAATTCCAAACCAATCTAATGTTGAATAATGAAATTAAAAACAAAAACGTTCAATTTAAAGGACAAAAAAAAAATTCAACCTAGCTAACTCGCAAAACTCGTTTCCTGGATCATGACATCGTAATTGCTCCATAAAAAAAAATCAAAAAACAATTATAAAGTTTAATTCTCGATCAACTCTATGTTAAAAGATGAAATTGATAAAAAAAATAATTTAAAAAAAGATAAAGAAATTATTCGAGTCAACACGACTAAACCGTAAGACTTGTATCTATTATGTCTATTATGTCTTAAAAATCATAATAGATATAATTTGACTAAAAAAAATCAAGACAACATTTTTTTAAAAATATTAAAATGACAACATTTCAAATTAATATGGGCTAACTTGTCAAAACTGCTATCCAAATCATAAGATAAAAAGCAAATCAAAGAAATTATAAAACTCAATTTTCAAATAACCTAATGTTAATGAATGAAATTAAAAACAAAATTCAACTAAAAAAATGAGTTGAAACAACCTGGGTTAACCTGTCAAACTTGGATTAAGTCAATCGACTAAACTCATAACTCAAGTCATGGGACCATGATAGCTTCATATAATGCAAACCAAAGCAAATTATAAAAGCATGATTTCCAATCAACCTAATATTGAATGATAAAATTAAAAAATAAATCAACTAAAAAAAGGACAGAAAACCCGAGTCAACTGGCCTAACTCGTGACCCATGTCATAAGACTGTGATAAACCCATGAAAAGCAAATAAAAAAATATTATGAAGTCTAATTCCTAACCAATCTAATATTGAATGATGAAATTGAAAAAAAAAACATTCAATTTAAAGAAGGATAAAAAAAAATTCAAAATCAACCTAACTAACCCGCAAAACTCGTTTCCTGGATCATGACATCGTAATAGCTCCATAAAAAACAAATAAAAAAAAATTATGAAGTTTAATTCTCGATTAACTCTATGTTAAAAGATGAAGTTGACAAAATTTTTTTTAAAAAAAAGATAAAGAAATTATTCGAGTCAACACGGCTAAATCGTAAGACTTATAATCTAGGTTATGAGATCAGAATAACTATATAAAAATTAAAATATATTAATGTTTTTTTTTGTAAAGCGCATACCTGTTGAATTTTTTTTGAATGATTTTAGATTTTTGTTATAAGGATATAAAAATATTCAAAGAAAATATAAATTAATATATTTTGTGATGTAAATATATTTCCGTAAAGCAATTACATCGCGGCGCCAATCATACATTCAAAGTTTCCCTCACGATGCATATGCTTCAGCTAACTCCACTAAATCTCCTCGATTAATAAGAAATTATAATTTTAATCTCAACCAAGCAGATGAATCATACCACCATTGTCACGGTCAACATAATTGGTCTCATTCCCATTTTTCCACGCAGTGGGTGACTGTTGAGAGACTATCAACAGTTCGAGCCAGCGGGCATTTTTCCACGCTATATTCTTAAGAATCGAAGAGCATGATCATGTGTTTGAACAATTTCCGCATCTCGATTTACATTTCTTGGGAAGTAAATTCATCTTCTTCTTTTTTAAAATGTACCTAACACATGTAAAATTATTCAACAACGTGGTGGACAAAAGGGATTATTGACCTTACAGAAGTTAACACCGAGGAACTTCCAAGAGGTCTTCTTCTCGTATGTAGACACAAGTTAACTTCCGAGACAGCACCACACATGATAACATTTAGTACTCTTCCCCAGAATAATTTTGGTAGCTTGCATCTTGGATCTATTTCAAGCATCCACTTGCAATGATGCAAAAAAATATGGCTCGAGTCCCACTTCCATGTAGATTCTCTTTTACTAGTGGCATTAATCTTGAAATCAAGGAGTCGAGGAAGGAAATTTCATGGTCGTAATCTCGCCCGTCTTGGCAAGAGTCGATGCACTGTTATTCGTCAGCAAATCGCACTCCACCTTTTCATCATAAGCATCATGCATGAATTAGCTGCAATATCATCCTTGTTGATAGTCAAAATTAACAATCTTTAGCACCGAGTTTAGCTCTCCAATATTTGGTTCTAAGCAACACTTTCCCACTCACCAAATGATATCTCGAGTATTGAGAATCAATCCACCATGGCAGGGCTTCTGGGAGTTCCGGTGTTATCGTTGTTTTTTGAGAGGAAAAAATGGTGATGTCGTGGCAATTTTTAGTAAATTATAGCATTCTCACCTTGTAGACTATAATTTCACAAGTACATTTCAATTAATGGGGACATAAACAAGGTGAATGCCAACTTTAACCACCGAGCCAAGTCCGAATCAGTACTTGGTTCCATGGCTGTCGACATCATAATATAGCCAGGGCATTTATGAAAGATTAGGTCCAATAATAATCCACCATTGCGATTAAATCAGCTTTTAGTGAATAAAAATGAAAACGTTAATTTGATCTGTTGTTGCCATAGCACCATGCTTTCCAAGCACCTCAAGCTTTTTGGTGACTGTGGCTGGTTTCTATCTTTATTGTGTTTCGTTCACAATGGCTGCTTTAAAGATTCAAAAATCAAACCACAAAGCGCTCACTAGTCAGAGAGAGGTAAATTTGTCATCCACTATAACTAAAACCTTTCAAGCTCACCAATGATGTCTCACTTTGCCTGTGACCCCAGAAAACTGTGTACGCGTCCATCACACAACTGCTTAATAAAGTGCCCAGTTGAACCTGGCACCTTTGACTCATCCTCGAATAACTAGTCACATGGCAGCCACTACACTACGCGTGTGTATGGTTAGTTTTTAATGTGTTTTTTATTTGAAAATAAATTAAGAAAATATTTTTTAAAAAAATAATTATTTTTAATATTAATATGTCAAAACATAAAAAAACTATTTTTTTTTTTTTTTTGAAAATCCAATGATATCAGATACATCTGGACTGTGATATTGTATATTCCAGGCCCAGCGCAAAGCCAATGATTTACAAGTGCTCATAATTAATGATGTTGGAAGATCTCGATCGATTAAGTTAATGGGTGATGATTATGATCAAATGCTGGAAGAGGACGTGGGATTAATACTAGAGATTCTAACCGAAAGACAGGCCAATGAACGCATGCATCTCTTGAACCAAGTGCTTCTAGTTAACCTATCCCATCAATGCAAAGGTAAAAATGATGAGCTCTAACGATAAAGATTTAAACTTTAAATCAACAGAGAAAGCACCTACTCATACTGTACTTCAAGAGTGAAAGCAACCACTCACCTAATAATTTGATTAAAGTTTAAACCAGTAATATTCTTAGACACTGGCTTAGAAGTCTGACCCTGTCAATGCTTATCCTGCAACAAATTGCAAGCCCGTCTGTCAAGATTTTGGGTTTTCCTCTTCTTTTTTTTTTTAAAAAAAAATGAAGTCCTTGCTGTAAGCTGTTGGTGATGGGTAATTAATCGCATTCCAAGTATCAAAAGAGATACTCGGGGTGCCTAAAGCTTGGTGACGTTAGGGTTACTGCAATCCGAAATGCATCAGCTGGGATCTTAATTTGAAAGGGCACTAATCCAAGGCTTTCAAATAAAGCTCAGCCCACAAGGGCGATAACTGGTATCCTCTTGTCGTACAGATGACTAAATATCCTTTTTACATGAGACGATCTGAACTGCTAAGCAAACATTACCCAGGTCTTACCTTCGCATTGATGGGTTGGCTCTAGCCTGTTGTTTGTCAAGAGTAAGATCCCTGGAGCGGGTATGTATCTCTGTGTTTGTGTGCACGAGTGTTCATCTGTGTGCGTGTGGGAGGAATAACATACAGATGATGAAAACTAAAGTTGGAGCACGAGCATAGCAGCAGGAAGATCTAAAACAGTCTCTGAATGAAAGCACACTGAACTCTTTACATTACTGAAACACGCTGCGACAGCTGGTCATTAACAGCCCAAGAAAGCATACAACAAGTAATAAAATTATCTTGCAAAGTGAGATATATCCATGGAAAAAACTTGGTCAAGAAATATAAAGAACTCCTCAGGGTGGAGGAAAAACTAGCATCACTAAAACCTAGTGTTCTTTACAAAGCAGTTCATTCTACTTGTAGCTTCTTCACACTGGACATCATGAAGCATCACTTTAGTACGGTGGTGGAGGATAGATTCCAGGAAACGGGCCTGGAGGGAGAGAAAAAAAAGGAGTCAAAATGATTATTT
>Ga0325410_1010062_pt1 | contig 10022 bp, 3 predicted proteins | sample PopdelMetagenome_16_FD_206182 | JGI IMG/M metagenome (GOLD analysis project Ga0325410, IMG submission 206182) | Populus deltoides microbial communities from Bellville, Georgia, United States - Xylem-PdIQD-R3 | ecosystem: Host-associated > Plants > Phyllosphere > Stem > Wood/Secondary xylem...
GAAGGGGGAGACTAGGTTTTTTTTTTTTTTTTTAGGTGGGAGAGAGAGTGTCCTGTTACTTTCTATGCTCTAATTAATTAATTTTTTGTTCTTTTTTTTTTTAATGCTTCTCAAAATTATCCCCCATTTTTATGACTAATACACTCCTAAAATTCTTCCTTTTTTTTATTCCCTCACTATTTATAAATAAAATAATTTGTTTTTTTTATCTTTTCAAGCAAATTCTGTAATCAAGTAATCTAAAATTATTTTGGTTTTTTATTTTTTTTTATTTTAATCCCTTTATCCAATTTTTTTTTTATCTCTGATGTATTTTATTTTTTTTATATTTTGATATTTTTAAAATAAACAAAGTTGATGATCACTTAATAACAAAAAATAATCAATAATTTTAAAATAAATGCTGTAAAAATCAAACATATTAAAATTAAATTTTTAATTCTTTTAATATTTGTCAGAATTAATATGAATACATTAAAAATATTAGTTTTTTGAAATTTTTATTATTTTTTTATTTTTTCAAAAAACAAAGTTCAGTTGATGATAGTAATTAAGATAGTCTAATTGAAAATCAAGCGTAATTTTTCGCTCCCCCTGCGCCCCCGCGCAATAATGTTAAATCCTCTTCGTAGCACCATTATTTTTTATATTTTGAGTGTGTTTTACAATATAAATATAATATTAATTGTATTTTAAAGTGTTTTTTATTTTAAAATATATGAAAATAATATTTTTATTTTTTAAAAAATATTTTTATCATCAACATATCAAAATCATCTAAAAATATAAAAAATTATTAATTTAAAATAAAATTAAAAATTTAAAAAAAATTTAAAAACATTTTCAAAATACAATACCAACCATACCTTCCAAACTCTCCCTGCTCGCCACCATCTCGTAAAAGATGCAATCGTATGGTTCGAGTTCCCTCATGGAGTTCAGGCAAATGGGTGAATAAAATATATATATATATATATATATATATATAGTTTTTAAATTATTACATTAAAATAATTAAGAAATATTTAAAAATATTAATTTAATATTTTTTTTCAAATTAAAATTAATTTTTATCATTAAATAGACACTTGGTATAAAACAATATTTCTCAAAAAAAATTAGACGTTAAGTCCCATGAGAAACTATTTTATGGTTTTTTATTATTATTATTCTTGATTTTGTCTTTGTTTTATATTCCCTAATTCCAACAAATTGTGTGTGTCTGTCTATATATATATGTGTGTGTGTGTGTGTGTGTGTGTGTGTGTGTGTGTTTTACTGTATAACTAAATATAATTTACCGTAGATAGCTATGGTAAAATTACTTCTTCTTTTTCTTGAGTGAAAAAAAAATCTTGAGGGTGCTGTGTTTTGATTTTATTTTTTATTATTATTGATTCATTGGTCATTATAAGATTACTAGGAGTATTTAATTTTTTTTAATTTTATATAGTAAAAATACATTTTTACTTTTAATATTAAAAAAAATTAGAGTTGATAACCAAATATTTTTTAACTTTTCATAGGCTTTTAAACAGAAAAAAATTTATTTATGTTTAGGATAAAAAAATGTTGGTGGTTGGCTAAAAGTTTTTTTTTTTTCGTTCTTTATATATAGTTAAAATATGTTATTGATCTTGGAAGAGACAAAAAAGATAAGTTTTGTTTGTTTTTAATTTATTTCTTCAATTATAATTTTTTATGTGTTTTTTTTTCATTCAATTTCTTATTCTTTTGATTTTTAATATATTTTCTTGGCCATTTTATTAAAGTTTTATGCTTTTAATTTCATCATTTAATCAAAGTTCTTTATTTTTTTTAAGACCATATTCTTTTTATTTTTTATTTTTTCTTATTTTTTTTATAAAAATTTTGTTTATTTTCAATTTAGTCATTCAATTATAATTTTTCATTATGGTTCTTATTTTTTTAATTTATTTTCTTGATCTTTTTTGTTAAAGTTTTATTGGCTTTTAATTTTATTTTTCAATCAAAGTTTTTGTTGTTTTATTTTTTTTAATTTGACCCTAATTCTTCTGATTTTTTTTCTTTTGTTAAAGCTATTTTTCAATTCAATTTAACCCTCCAAATGAGATTTTTTGTTTGTCCTCTAATTAATTTTTGTTATGTTCATCCTCATTTTTTTAATGAAAATTTTTTCTTAGATCATTTTGTGTACTTTATTTTTTTTTCTGGTTTCATCTTTCGACATTTTATTTGTTGAGGATTCACCTTCATATTTATAGCGCTTCTAATCTAATAACTCAAGTCACAAGTTTTAAAAATTAATGCCGTTCAATATCTTTTTTTTTCTTATTTTCTTTTACAATCTTATCTTTCTGCATTAATTTTTAAAAAAATATTGGTTTTTTTAACTTCTTTGATTTTTTTTCTATGAGTTTATCTCAATCTCATGACTTATGTTATAGGTTTTGCATGCATTTTTTGGATAAAAGTCTTTTTAAAATTGTTTTGTTTATGTTTGATTTCTTAAGATATTATTCTAATTCATCTGTATTTTTTGTTTGTTTTATAAAAATAAACTTTACTTTTCAAAATAAAAAATTTTTATTTTTAAATAATTTTTCTTAAGTGTTCAGTCCTCCATAATATTGTTTTTAGGGTATGAGTTTATTCAATCAATTTCATTTATGTTTTTATTTCTATTATTTTTTATTCATTTAAATAAATAAATTCAATAAACTTAATCGGGTAAATGTCTCATTTTGAGTAATTGAATATCTTGATCTACATTCATCTCTTAATTTTTTTTTATTTTTTTTCTTTTTATTTAATTTTTTCGGTTTGCTTTAGTTTGTTAATATTAAATTTCTTTCTATTTAGTTATTAGACTTTCATGACACATATTTCAGGTTTCACGGGTTAACCTGGTTTCACGGGTCGTCAATTTTTTTTTGTTTTTTTCTTTTAATAATTTTTTTTATTTAATTTAGTTTGTTAATGTTAATTTTTTTATTTAGTTATCAAACTTTCATGACACGGATCCCGGGTTTAATGGGTTAACCTGGTTTGGCGAGTTAACCTGAAATTTTTTTTCTTTTTAATTAATTTTTTTCGTTTAGTTTAGTTTGTTAATTGACAATAAACTAAAACTGTTCAGTGTTTCACTGTGCAAATCCACAGTGAAACGTTGAGCTATCTTCTTCTTCTTTTTTTTTTGTTTTTTTTGTTTTTTTTTTTTTTTCATTTTCTAGCCTTTATGGGTTTTTTTTTCTTTTTTCTGTGTTTTTTTTCTTTTAATTAAATTTTTTTGTTAATGTTAAATTTTTTATTTAGTTATCAGATTTTCATGACACGGATCCCGGGTTTGACGAGTTAACCTGAAATTTTTTTTTTGCTTTTTTTCTTTTTAATTAATTGTAACATATACTAAAAGGGATATGTATTTTTTGTGGACTGCACAGTGGAGTCCACAGTAAAACACTGATGTTTTAGGTTTTTTTTTAAGTTGTCTCATTTTTTTAGCTTTTTTTATGCCTTTCGGGATTTTTTTTTGTTTCTTTCTTTGTTTTTTTCTTTTAACAAAATTTTTTGTTTAATTTAATTTAGTTTATTAATATTAAATTTTTTATTTAGTTATCAGACTTTCATGACACATTTTCCGGATTTAACGGGTTAACCTGGTTTAACAAGTTAACCCATAATTTTTTTTTTTTGCTTTTTAATGAATTTTTTTCAATTAGTTTAGTTTGTTAATGCTAATTTTTTTTTCTATTTAGTTATCAAACTTTCATGACACATATCCCGAGTTTCACGGGTTAACCTGGTTTCACAAGTGAACCCAGTTAATTATAGGTTGACCGTCAATTTTTTTTGTTTTTTTATTTTCATAAATTGTTTTTGTTTAATTTAGTTTGTTAATGTTAAATTTTTTTTATTTAGTTATCAGACTTTAATGACACAGATCTTGGGTTTAACGGGTTAATATGGTTTGACGAGTTAACCCGGATTTTTTTCCTTTTTAATTAATTTTTTTTGTTTGGTTCAGTTTGTTAATATTCACTTTTTTTTATTTAGTTACCAGACATTCATGACACGAATCCCGGATTTAACGGGTTAACCTAATTTGACGAGTTAACCTGTAATTTTTTTTTGCTTTTTTTTTCTTTTTAATTTTTTTCCGTTTAATTTAGTTTGTTAATGTTAAATTTCTTTCTATTTAGTTTTTTTTTCTTCTTAGAGATTTTTTTTCTTTTATTTTTTCTTTTTAATTAATTTTATTTAATTAATTTAGTTTATTAATATTAAATTTTTTTTCTAAGTAGTTCTCGATTGATGCCTTTAGTTTTTCTTTTTGTTTTTTTGTTGTTTTTATGCCTTTGACTGTGGACTGCACAGTGCAATCCACAGTGAAAAGACTGATGCCTTTTATTTTTTTTCTTTTTAATTAATTTTTTTTGTTTAATTTAAATTGTTAATGTTAAATTTTTTTCTATTTAGTTATCAAACTTTCATGACACGGATTCCGGATTTGACAGGCTAACCTAGTTTGACAAGTTAACTCATTTAATTCTGGATTAACCCATTAATTTATTTTTTCTCTTTAATTATCAAACTTTCACGATACGAATTCAAGGTATGACGGGTTAACTTGATTTGAAAGGTTAATCCAGTTAATTCATATTTTTTTTCTTTTTCTTCATTAGTTTTTTTCTTCCTGTTGGTTTTTTTCGTTGTTTTTTTCTTTTAACTAATCTATTTAATTATCACACTTTTATGACACGACCTTGCAGCCAGACCCACGTCAAATGCTATTGGGTCTGGTATTGCAGTCCAGACACTTTTATGCTAAGGGTTAACCCAAGTTTAATGTTATCATTAATATTATAAATATTACTTTTGGGTCAAGCGTTTCAACCAAACTTAAGACTCTTGGGTATAACTTTGCAAAAAAACCTAACACTTTTAGATCTTGATTTTTTTTAAAATGCAAAAAATAATTAACCCGTGGCATCGCGCGGGGCATTTAACTAGTTCAGTATCTAAAAGGTGGCAAAAGGAACACCACTGTTTTCGTGAATTCCGCATCTGATTGATGAGAACCTATTTTCGTCATGAATTGAACACAACAGTTCTCCTCGCTCAAGGCATGAGTGATGGGAATTCTTGAGCGAGGGGAATTGGGAACCTGCCAAGCTCATTTCAGATGACTCACCCTCGCTCAAGGTATAATTAATAACAAGACCGTTTATGTCAGGTATCACAGCAGTTTAAGACTAAAATGTATTGTAACCCAAATCCTAAGACCATGCCGAATAGTCATGGGCTAAACAGCCATGCGAGAAGTTTAAGCCATGCAAGTTTGCAACCACCCTCCCATAGATGATTTAGGAAAGATACCACCTTCACCACCCTTTCCTCTCAACGGAACTATCATCCACTATTAATTAAACAGGTTGGGGTTTTTCTAAAATTTATTAAAATTGTCTGGTTTATGAATTGACTCAAGATTTGAATTATGAATTCGACGGGTTATTCTAACTTTAAGTAAAAAAAAATTATGTAACATCATTTTAAAGAGAACAAAATTAACTTTGAATTGATTTTTTTTAACCCAACTTAAAATAAGAGTTAGATTGACTAGACGAGCTAAAAACGAGTTTAATAACTATAATTTTTATTAATTAATTGTGTAGTGGGTTTTCTTTTTTGTTTCCTAATGCTATTAAGCATATTTAATAAACATATTGTTTTAATATATTGTTTTTATTATGTTTTAGTTTTTTCTTTTTATTTTTTACATAATGTGATTAATTTTCTTGAAAATCTATATTTGGAGCTCATCGAAATTTGGGGTTCTCGTTTTTTCTTCTCTCTCCTCTTCATATTGGGTATCCAAGGAAAACGCAATATGAAAGGTTAGTTTTCTTTTAATTTGTCGATCTTGGCGAGATGAATTTTCTTCTTTTTCAAATGGTTGATCTTGGTGTATACAAGTTCCATTCGATGGGGAAGTTTACCTTGGGTGTTATTTCATCTTAAAATTACCTGAAAACACAAATTTGATATCGAGAAATTTTTGGATTTCAGGTTATTTTTTTTTTTATTTTTGGATCAATTTTTGGTTGCTTTAAGGAATAAACGATTTTACTTAGGTCTATAGGTTGTTTTCTAGGAGTTTTTTTTACATCAAAAAAGGATTGAAAAATGGATTTTTTTGGGTTTAAAACCGTTGCCTTGATTTTCTAGCGACCTTTTGGTCCCTAGATTATGGGCCTACAACTGCAGCCTTAGACGACACGTTTTCTGAAGGAAAAGATGATGTGTTGTCTATAGGGTTTAAAAGAAAAGAATGAGGGCGGACGAAACTAACAATTAAAAAAAAGGTGTGGTGCCTAACCTATTTGTTTTTTTAATATATTTTCTAAAGTTATTAAGCCGACCTGGGACAATGATCAGGAGGGTCAACCCGGATTCACAATAAAATTTTGTTTTTTTATAAACAAAATCAAAATGATATCATTTTTAGTTTATTTTTGTAAAAATTCAACAAGTTTTGTATTAGGTTTTGAGTGGGTTTTAATCGAGATGGAAAGGTCATGAGTCAACTCGGGCTTTTGAGAGAGCCGCATCGGGTCAGTTCTCCCCTTTTATTTAATCCAATATGGCCTAGGTCTTGGGTCATCCGAGGACATCAGTCAGCCCACCAAGATGGCCCAAGTTTTATAGTGGTGGCATTTTCAACCCTTTAGATTTGAAAATAATACACTAGAAAAGCCTTTTTATGAAATTTTAAAAATATTAGGCATCCCTTTTATTTTAGTCACGTGAGCCACCCCAATTTTTCCTTCTTTTTTTGTTGTTGTTTTATATGAGAGAAAAAAACTCATGCACTGGTTGAGGTATAGTTAAATGAAAAATAATTTTGGAGATAAAAATTTGTTAATTTTGGTTGGATGCATCCCTTAGAGGATATGTCATGTTTGTCCAAGGTTAATTAGGGTGTTTTTTTGTTCTTATTTTAATTTAATACTTTTACTTCCAATTCCATCACTTGACATTAAGTTAGTTGAGAGTTGGGCATTGTAATTTATTTTGGTTTGATATTTGTAAGTTTATCATGATCTCAACATACACGCCCCAATATTTAGTTGGTCTATTAACTAGCATTGATTATTCTCCACTTAGTAGTTTATTTTCTTTCTAAAATGCCTCATTTTCTCACCAAATTAACCAATACTTACTTCTCATTTCTTAATTCTAATTTTCATGAAATAAAAAATAAAATAAATTGAAAAATAATATAATTGGTAAAAGAATAAGTTATAAATAAATTTTAAAAATATTTTTTTTGAAAAAAATTTAAGAAATAGGTTATAATTCACTAAAATGCAAAATATGTGAAGAATTCATTAGTCCAAACCATCGACAAAAATAGAAAAAAGAAAAAGTAAAATGGTGTTTTACTACACAAAAAGACTTAATTGTACATATTATTCATTATGAGTTAAAATGGTGTTGTTTTAAGCCTTTAAGCAAGAAATGATTTGATAAAATTAAATTTAATAGGCCAAAAAAAAACCCAAGAGAAAAAAAAACATTCATATGGATTCGGATATGGTAGCTCGAGCTTATGTTGGGCATACACTCAGGTTGGGCATGTTGTCATGCCTAGTTAGTGTTGGGCATGCTGCCTACTGTATGTTATTTTATTGCTATTTTTATTCATAAAATCCAAAAATAAGGACCATTGAAATTGAATTGTTTGTAGGGCCTCAGATGTTTTTAATAACCCTATAAGTGATGGATATCCATCCTTCTTATAGCATGTTGTTAGGAAGGTCATGGATACACGCCACTAGGGCTGTGACATCATCTCTACATCAATGTCTGAAGTATATTATCAATGGTAGAAGAAACCTTGTCCTTGATAAGGAATGTGTCGGTTCCTTATATTGAAGCAGAAGATTGCAAAGATGTAAATCTCCATGCCTTCAAGATTGGGAACACTAAATGGGTACTAGAGAATACGGTGTTAAGAAGACCAATTATTTCTGATACTGTCAGAATGATAGCTAAGTGCTTTTTGAAACATAGGCTACCATTCCAGTATGATCCAATTTCTGGAAATCCTAAAAGAGTCAACATAATGAAAATTAAGGCTGCTGATCAGAGGTTTGGACTTAGCATTAAGCCTAAGAAAGGTGATAATAAAAAAGTTGCTAGGATTAAGTGAGAAAGAAGGTTGGCCCGAATGGAAGGAAGAAAACCAGAAAAAAAAGGCATTGTAATACCACTCATCCATATTTCTTTCTCAAAGTCAGTATATGTAATGAAACCTGAAAACATGATGGAAGTTTTGGGACAAAAACTTGCTGCCATGGATGTCACCAATATAGAGGAAGGTGAAGAAAAGGGCCAGAATTGTAATGATGAGCTAAAAACAGTGAAATAAGATGAATTGTTGCCTCAGTTAACTATCCACTCTCTAGAAAAAGCTCCAACCAACGCTTTTGTGCGAAAGCTTTCAGTTGTTTTCAAGTACTGATTACACGTCTACTTATATTTGCTTTTATATGCTTTGGATTGTAAATTGCTTTGTATTTTTGCACCTAGTTGGCAATCTTGGCTTTAGATGTCAACATAAGGTCTTTTCATAATTATTGAGCCAACTTTTAAAATGTTATTAAGATCATGTATTTTCTTCAACAATTCTTGTCTTTTTTTTTGTTTTGTTTGTTTACAAAATATGTATTTATACTAAAAATATCTTCTGTTTTCAAGAATTCTAAAAACAAATCCTCCACAAATCGACAAATATATTGCATTAAAAATAAATAGCCAAACTTTGATAAGGATGTGGTTGCAATGGATGAAGAAGAATAAAAAAGAGATTATATAAAGAGTTTACTAGACTAGTAAAACATTCTGAGCATGTTTGGAAACCTACAAAAGAAGAATTAGAGGTGAAAAATGTAGACATGAAGTAGGATAAAAGGGAGCTAAAGATTGGAACTCTGATTACTACAGAAGAAAGATGTAGTTTAACCTCACTACTACAAGAGTATACAGATGTGTTTGCTTAGTTTTATGCAGATATGCCTTGTTTAGACATTGATATTATAGTACACAGAGTGCCTTTGATAGAAGGATGTAAATCTGTTAAGTAGAAATTGAAAAAAACTCGCTCTGATATAGTTAAATAAAAATTAGCTTTAAAAAAAATATATTATAATCTCACTAAAGTCCATAACTCGGTTCACATGTTTGACGTGATAGCATGGGTTATCTAGTTTATAATTTTGACGAGTTCACCTACGGGCCAAATATGCTTTTTTTGTCTTTTAATTGTTTTTAAATTTTTTCCCTATTATATCCTTCAATAATGGAATGGCTGGGAAATAAACTACATGATTTATTTTTGTTTGCTTTCCATATGGTTATTATTGTCTCAAATAAGTTATAATTTTTAGGTTGATATTCTATTTTATGATCATATATTTTTACTATATAATTAAAAAAATAATTTATAAAAAAAGTTATTGAATTCAATGAAATCCATGACATGTGTTGATGAGGAATTGAGATCAATTCAATTTGTTATTGTCTTAATAATTTTTTTAAAAAATTTTTATTTTGAAGTTTTTTAGAAGTCAAGTCATGTTTTTACCGGTCATTAAAATTATATTTAAATTCATGAAATCAATTAATTTAATTTGAACCAACTTCCCATATAATTTAGTTAATAACTCGAGTTAGAGAAATAAATTATAAGATTTCAAGATTAAACTATTATATCAGGATTAATAACAGATTAAAAAATTATTTACACAAGATTAAAAATTATTCTTACTTTTAATATTTTTTTTCCTTTTAAAAAATTAATCTTCGTTGCGGCAGACCACGGAACAATAAACTAGTTTACATATCAAGGGAGGGTAAGAGGTGAAGAGCACACATGGTAGTGCAAATAGCAAAAAAAGGTGTGGACAAGAAAAAGCAAAAGGAAAGAAGGCTGCTGCGGTATCGCATTCCCTTCTTTTGTCTTCCTTCTCTCTGAA
>Ga0325410_1010063_pt1 | contig 10020 bp, 7 predicted proteins | sample PopdelMetagenome_16_FD_206182 | JGI IMG/M metagenome (GOLD analysis project Ga0325410, IMG submission 206182) | Populus deltoides microbial communities from Bellville, Georgia, United States - Xylem-PdIQD-R3 | ecosystem: Host-associated > Plants > Phyllosphere > Stem > Wood/Secondary xylem...
CAGATGATGAGTAGACCAACAAGTTCTAGTTGGCCAATCTAAGATATTAGCAGCACCTGATTATTATTCATGGGTGATTTTTAGTGGGGACTATAGACAAAGGATTCGAGTAATTTAAGGTGACGGCGGGTTACATGTGCAGACCTCCATTGAAGAAAAAAGGCAGCAATACACAGGGGATAGAAGTCAAATTTGTTATTGTTTAATCTACAAAATCTTGGGTATTTCTTACGCATTTTTTTTTTTGATAGTAATCGAGTATTATTTCTTACGCATTTGCATTATAAATCCATGCATGCTCCTATTGATTTCTACACTACTTCACTAATCCTAGTACCTTAAGCAAACAATCACTCTTTAAGTTTGCATGCTTCAGTGGTCACTCTCAAACATTTTCTTAGGGAATAATACATGGCTAATTCAACTGTCTTGCGAGTTTCAATGCTGATCCTGGTCATTTTATCCGCAAATATGATTAATTTGGAAGCAATAAGTTATCGTGGGCTCGAGTCTATGCCTAATTAAAAGGATTGCAAGCAGCTCTCTCTTACAGAAATTAGGCTATGAGATGTCAAAAAGGAATGTGACCGATACATCACCTTCAAGACTTTCACCTGGAGGGCCAGATCCTGAACATCACCTGTTCCAACCAATGTCAGAAATGCCTTAGAGGAAGAAGCACAAATAACCCCGCACAAGATGGATAAAACCACCCATTTCATTAAATTTGGTACCTTCTACGATGTCTTTTCAGGCATTTTAAAATACATTAATGCCTTAGACGAAAACTCTTAAAACATCCAAATAAAATTCCGTAACGTACAATTTTTGGTATGGGATTTTGTTTTGATGTCAAGTAATATCTTTATGTCCATAGAGTCACAAGAAAAGGAATAAAAACTTCAAAGGCATTGTAGAAACCACCCTGGCTCTGAATTTAATTTATGGAAAATGCGCTTGAACATCTAAAATTTTCGCTGAACTTTTCTTTTTTTCCTTGTTGTTTCATCTATGGATGGAACTGGGAGGGTCATCTAGATCTTCTTTCCTTGAAATTAATTAGTTATGTTCAATTAAGGCAGCAGTTAGTAGTTGCTCGAGAGTTTGATCGCGTCACAAGCATAATGGATAAACAAATTAAATTAAGCTGCAATTGAACTCCAACAATTTTATTGATGAAAAAACTCAGTATTCTCTTACAAATTACGGAATAAAAGGAACCCTTGCTCTCATAACTAGGGCAAATTAGGAAAGCAAGATTCCTAGAGAATTTATTTTTAAAAAATTAGCTCAGGTCACCTTGTGTTAACCCGCGAAACTTGTGACATGGCACATTAGATCAGGATAACTCCATAAAATGATGAAATTAAAAAAAATCAATATTGTAAAAAAAGACCTAAAACAAATTTAAGCCGACTCATGAAAATCTTTTAAATCTGTGACCTGGGTCTTGAGTCTGGAATCTTCTCATAGAAGGAAAACTAAAACAAAAATCATGAAGTCAAATTCATATTAACAAAAACTTGATTAATAAGGTGTTGAGGGATGAAATCGAAAAAGAAAGTTCCAATAAAAAAAATTAAAAAAAAAATTAGCAATTAAAAGAATAAAAACTAAATTTGATATAAAATAAAATAAAAACTTATTAAGGGATGCAATTGAAAAAATAATTAAATTAAGAGAATGATTAAAAAAAATCACAATCAAAAGAATGAGAACCAATTCTGAAAATAAAAATTCAAATGATGATTAAATTGAGAGAAAATTTGAATTTTATAGATTATTTAAAATAAAAAAATTAGCAATAAAAGAATAAAAACTAAATTTAAAAGAAAAAAAATCATAGGGCTGCTTTGAAAATATGCAAGGGTAGGTGTTGAAATTAAGAAAAGAAAAAATTGATCACTAGCACAAAACCTAATATCTTTTGGCCACACGTGCCACCCAATAATGGAGGTGACACTGTGAGGATTAAAACACTATTGTGGAAGTCGATATTTGATCACCAAATGACATCGTACACGTTGTTCAAAGATCACGGACATTCCCACATGTGTCTGTTTGATACGCACGCAAAACCTTCAAATTCTCTCAAATGCAAGTATGGATTTTCTAAATCTAAGTCATGAAAAGAAGGTAAAAGTTAATTAATGCCTGGCTTAAAATTAAAGTGAGATGCATCAGGAGGGAAAACTATACATGATGGTACACTTATTTTTGTGGGATTCATGTGGTCTCTAAGTGTTCTAACTCGATTATTCTCATTATTCTCATTATGAAACGACGATTGGCTATCCTCTTCGACCATATTTTCTGAAGAAGATGAGGATACCCTTCAAGGTCTACCACTTAATGTACATAACCAAACTCTCATGCAAGTGCAAAAAGGAAAGAAAAAGAAAAAAAATAGAAAAACAATAAAAGTGAAAAGAAAAATAAAATAAAATATACAATTTATACAGTAACTTACCTCCCCGGCAACGGAGCCAAAAACTTGACACGATCAAAAGATTGATGTCTTATCCCAAGTGCAAGAGTGTCGAAGTAATAAATAACCTGGCAAGACCGAGGTCGAACCATAGGGAAGTCAACTATATAAATTATAAATAATAAATGAAAAGTAGTTAAAAAGAACTTTTGAGATGTGATATTGATGTGAGTATTAATCAAAGATAAAAGCAATTGTCAAGGTTAAAGGATCCACTAATAATATTAGACATAAGTGTAGTATAAACTCTTTTTATTAATCAACTGGAAACCACACACAAAAGGAGGTTCCAATCGGATGATTTATCCTTAATAGTTCATTATAAATTTTTAACATGTTCATATTAATTATCTTATTTTAGTAACACCATACTTTTAAATACTGTCAGGAATTCATGATGTTAACTTATGTTAACAACAAATCAAGTTCCTTTCATAGCATAGGTGTCGGTTATACCATACAGTAGGCTATGAAAGTGCCAAGTATTTTTTGTACCAAGGGTTGTACAATGCAAATCTAGATTAATCATTTAACAAGTAAGGTATTAAGAATTAGTAAGATAAAAAGATAAGACATGTTAACAACAAATTTTCTTGGATATAAACATTGAAGTCCATGTTGAGTTTATATTATACATATTCTAACACCATTAGTGAAACCTTTTCACATTAACATAATAAACTTAGCTAAAAATTGTGAAGAAGAGAAACATAAATAAACTAGATATAATAATATAATGTAATTTGTAACAATTAGTATCATTTTAGAAGTGGACTTTGAAATTTAAAGTTGTCTTGTTGACTTCGCATTGTTGAGCTCTAACATCTAACTAAGCTTTTTGGATTGGGATTGCAGCCCCAAGCATATGTCTGGATCAACAACATGACCTATTGAAGTTAGGTAGTTAGGTACAAGCTACACTATGATATATGATGTTTTTATAAAAATATTTTTTAATTAAAAATATAATAAAATAATTATTTTATAAAGGCATGAATATAGTGTTTCTCAATATTATAATGTATAACATGTATATATCTGAATAGAAAATTAACGTAGGATTATTCCAATGTTGTAATCTCTACAGTTACTGTCGTGTTCTGCCACACACACACACACACACACACACACACACACACACACACACACACACATATATATATAGGAAAGGTTGGTTGAGGCACAACCTAAGACATTATATTATTCTCAACTTGGTATCAAAGCCCTAAATAAACTAAAACACTTCATCTCCTCTCTCTCTGCAATTAACTCTTCATCACAGCCGCCTACTACCTCTTCTTCTGCAGCACCGACAGTGCCAGCTCCTTCCCCTACCGCAGCACTCTTGTCCTCCTCTGCTGCTTCTGTTCTGCTGTTGTCATAGCCCACAACTGGTGGTCACACCATCTTTAACCCCAACAATACTCCCCTATTGCAGCCTTCTTCTGATGCAGTTTCTACCACTACAATTATCTCCCTCTCCCACACTCACCAAGTCATCTCTCTCAAGTTAACAAATACCAATTATCTCTATTTGCGGATGTAGATGATGTCGTATCTCCTAGGTCAAGGAGTTTTCAGCTTTGTTGATGACTCCAACATCTGCCCCTCTCCATATGTTCTTTTTGCTGATGGTACCTCTTTTCAAGTAAATCAACTCTTTATTTGTTGGAAGCAACATGACCAACTCATTCTACGTGCTCCGCTTTCCTCACTATCTTGTTGTTGGCTGCCAAACTTGATGTTTTGCTTAGCACACACTTGAGCAAGCTCTAGCTTAATTCCACATCAAACTCTCGTATTATGCAACTTCATGGCTCTCTTCAAGATCTTCGACAAGGTGATGAATCGGTAACTCAATTTATGCAAAAAGCTAAGGCCTTGTTTGATGAGTTAGCCGCTGCTTGCCAGCCTGTTTCACTAAAAGATTTCAACTTATATGTGTTTCGTGGCCTTTGGGGAGAGTTTAAAGACTTAGTAACACGCCTTATTACCAAGGCCGAACCTCTACCATATGCAAATCTTCATAGTCATCTCCTCATGCATGAATTTATTCACAAATCATCACATCCATCCATGGGGTCTACTGCCCACGCCTAGCACACCTCCTTCTGCCTTTGTTTCTTAATGCCATACCTTTGGAAACTTTGGCCGCAGCAGGGGTCGTTTCCATGCAGGTTGGCGTCCCAACTAGCTCAGCAGTAGAGGCAACTGATCTGTAGTGTCCAGACCAGATTTCTGTAGCCTCCATAGCTCCTACACTAGTGACAACAGACAAGGAAATTGGCAGGGCAATTGGCAGCGCAGCAGGGGGCAGAATCCACGCTGCCAATTGTACCAAACGTTTGGCCATACAGCCTCGCACTGCCCTCAACTCCAACACCGAGGCTATGGACAGCAGCCTAATGTAAATCTGGCATTGCGTAATCTCTCCTCAACAGGTAATCCCGATTGGATTCCGGAAACCGGTGCAAATCAACACGTCACACCTAACCTTACAACTTTGGCTACTTCAGAACCATATCTCGGTAACAATAATTTACATGTTGGTGATGGTAAGGAACTTCTCATATCTCATATCGATCATACCAAAATATATACACCTCATAATTATTTCACCTTTTCTAATGTTCTTCATGTTCCTACAATCACGAAATGTTTGCTTTTTGTTCAAAAATTTTATCTTGATAACAATGTTTATTTTGAATCACCCTTTTGTGTTTTATGTCAAGGATCTCAACACCAATGAAGTTCTTCTCTTAGGTCAGAGTAAAGATGGTCTCTATGCTTTGTCCAGGACTTCCATCCGTCAATTCCTCAAGCCTATTGGTCTCCCTGCATTTCTGCTTCTGTCGATTTATAGCATCGTCGACTAGGTCATCCTATCTCCCATATTTTTCAATTGTTAGTCTCGAAAAATAAGATTATTTGTAACAACAAACATCTTAATTCAATGTCAAAGTTGTCCTTTAGAAAAATCATTGTGTCTGTCTTTAGGACCTACGGGTCACAAAATTTCTGATCCACTTGAATTAATTTTTAATGATGTATAGGGTCTTGCTCCCCTTTTCTTCGAATGGCTATCATTATTTTGTTATCTTTGTTGATGCATATACAAAATATATATGGTATTATCCTCTCGTTTTCAAGTCTGATGTTTACTCTGTTTTTCATCAATTTCAATGAATTTATAAAAATCTCTATATTTAAGATAGCCAAGAAAGTTTAGGATATTCTTAAAATTACTCACAATGGAACCTAGATGATGAAAAATCTAAAATTACAATTCTTAACCTTAAGATTTGAGGAGATAAAAATGTTGGAAGATGAATATTTTAATGAGTTTTATACAAAAATTAACGATATTGTAGATTCTAGGTTTAGTCTAAAAGAAAAAATGGATTCATGAATTGTAAGAAAATAAATCTATGATTCCTACTTGAAATATTTCGGATAAATGTAACAACCATAAAAGAAAGCTAGGATTTGGACACTATACGTGTTGAAGAATTGATAGGTTCCATACAAATTTATGAACCTACATTCCCTAATCAAAAGAAAGGTATCTTTATTGAACTTAAATCTGTTAAGAAAAAACATGGTTATTCTTTTGATGATGATTTTAATAGTGAAGATATTACTCTTGGTGCTAGGAAATTTAGAAAATTCATGTTTAAGAAAAATAACAATGGTAAAGATAAAAAATAAATTAAAAAAAACAAAGATTTTGCCAAAATAAATGAGTCAAGAAATAGAAGTAAATGTAAAACTAAATTTAAGGAAAGAGTTAAGTGTTTTGAATGCTCATGATATGATCACTTAAGAAATTAATATCTCAATTTCAAAAGAAATAAAGGAAAAGCCCTTATTATTACATTAAGCAATGAATTTGATTTTGAAAAATTCTAATTCATAATGAATTTGTTGTTGTTGGTCTTGTTGATAGATGCACTAACATGTACAAAATTGACAATACATTAAGTGATTCTGGAAAAATACAAAATTGTGAACAAATATCTTATATAAATCAAAATATTAGTTATTCTAGTTATTTAGATATTACTTCTATTATTATCGATCATGAATTAAACTTGCAAGAAGTTGTTCAACAAGCTGAAAACTATTAAGAACGAGAAGAACAATCTGGTCGAGGATCTAAGACTATAAAAAATAGAGATATCTAGATCTCCCACTATGCTCAAAGCACTTAAAAAAGAGTTGATGGTGTGCAAACAGACAAAGAAATTATCAGCAATATAGAAACTTGATGGACTATTAGAAACTTAAAGAGTTAGTATTGATCATACAGATTTAGAATACACAACACATGGAAATTCAATCAACAATATGTCGGTAGCCTCCTCTTTTGAAAGAATTACTTTGTAAAATGTAAACTAGAAGAGACTATTATACCTAAAGACATGTCAAACAAAGTCTAAAAAAGTAAGTTGAAAAGTAAGTTTTTTCCTACTTATCAACAATGTGAAATTGTATGACATGCAAAAATAAACTGTTTCAATTTATGAAATAAATTTTCTAATAAGAGTCAAGATTTAAAGTATAAAATTGACATAGTATTAAATCAATTATGTACTATAACAAGAAAACTTGTTAAGTTAGCAGGTTGGTTTAACTGTTAACAATTAAAAATTCCAATTAGGATGACAACATTTTGAAGATTATTAGGTATTCTGGCAAGCTATTATGGTAGAAGACAAAACAAAGTATTTGTCTTGACAAGTAATGTAGTATAAATACAAATGATTTATAGTAAAAAATACTACTGTAATTTTCTAAACTAATGAAATTAAGTTGTCTATTCTAGGTTTGGCTTCCACATTATTTTTTTATCTTTTGAAAAGTTCTTCATAATGTTTTTTCTACAATTATATTTATTTAGTTAGTGATTAGTGTTTACAATGGATTAACAGATTATTTTTTAACACCCGGGGAACAGGATAGTCACCGGTTAACCTCACATCCTCTTTAAAAATAGTTTGGCTATTCTGTATGCATCTGCGTTTTCTTATAAGTTAGGAAGTGTGTCCTTTTAAATGTTTAGAATACTAGTCAACCACAACTCAAACAAATTAAACTCATTACTCGTTGAGTTGGAGAAATGTCGAACACAAAAAAACACAGACAAATCCTTATAAATGTGCTCAGGAATAGAAAACGGCCTGTATAGACCGGTATATTGGGACAGGAGTGGACGATGGCATTTATAGAGCAGTCTTTTGGGACTTCTCCTTAACTCTCTGACAGAATAGAACTGTGCAAATTTTATAGCGTCGTGCTTTAGCTGTAGCCAATAGATGTGTCTGCAACAGTTAAAATATTCTTATCTCTGCTTGTACTCCCAGCCAGTCTGCCACCATATAGGTCTCGAATCAATTTCTGTGTAAGGGATGATCGTGGAACATAGCGTAGGTTACTTTTTCTTGAGTAACCATCATGAATGTGGCAGTCCCCTGTTCGCTGCTTTAATCAGAACTTGTCCCAAGTCTCCTGAAAATCTTCATCAAGAGCATATAATTCTTTCAGGACATTGAACCCTACAATTTCAATATACTCCAGGTCACTAGAAAATCTGTATGCCTACTCAAAGCATCAACCATTCTATTTCGCAAACTAGATTTGTGCTGTGAACTGAACGAGAATTTCTGTAAAAAGTAATACACCGTACATACATGTCATTGTTAATCCTCTTCAAACTATCCAAGTGCTCAAGTGTCTGAAGATCAGAATACAGGACAAATGACATGATCAAATAGTGCTCCTAATGTTTCAAATCCTGCACTGCTTTCTAAAGTTCTTAGTTGGACCACTTCAGCCAAGCCTCATTCAACTAATGATCTAATCAAAGCTGTCTACAGAAGCTCAAATTGTAGACATATGGCCAAATGACCAAAAACAAAATGACAGAAAAGATGAAAGAAAAAGAAAAGGGGAGCCATGTTAGAGGAAAGAAATTCAAAAACACTAAAGAGAACCTCACTTTACTCCCTCGACTGTAAACCGACTCTTAGTATTATTCAACCTATAATCATAAGAGTGTTACTCCTCAGAAAGAAAAATATTTTGGGTGTAATGGCTACAATCTCAAGAATCATTCTCTATATCAAAGAGGATTTTCCAAAGATATTTCAAAGTTTAACAAAATAAGGAGCACTATAAATTATTCAATAATAGAGTGAGATAGAGATGCGATATGATCCTTGGCTTTCATGATCTAGAAGAACATGAAAACAAACATGAATATTATTACATAACGAGCTACATTCACTGGAATTCAGAGAGTGAGTCACCATTCTGAATGTTTGAAATTGTGCTTTTCTAAAAATGATATCAACCTTTGAATAGTGCAACTTATAAACAATTCATTAATAACCCTCAAATGCTTTGAGTGGATCCTTAGGGTCAATGTTGGCGAAAAGTGGGGCCTCAGCTGGCAATTTTCCTGGACCTAAGCCCTGCTCCTCCAGTATCTTGACCACTTCCTCGAACACAATCCTGTTGCCAGTCTCAGTAAGATGCAAGCCATCACTGCAATTCAAACAAGTATTGATCAGAGTTACCTAACCTGCATTTTAGGACAGCCAAAAATTCTTGCTTTTTTCAGGAAAATGATCTTCACAGGTCAGACATTGATAGAGCAAAATTTAGTTTAATTTATTCAATCCACGGTAGTGGAAAATCGCAGAAATGGATGCCAATCTTAAATACCAGAAAAAACCTCATACAAGAACCAGATATTTTACATATTTGAACCAAGAAAGCGATTACTCAGATTCCCAAATAGTTCATTAACATCTTTGCAATAATAGATGATAGGATTTACAAATAATTATACATGTCACTGAACACTTTAGGGTAACATTGATATAGAAAAAAACATGACCAGCAAACAAGCGCATATTTCAGTGTTTCAAGACGTACATAGTATTCTTCATTGAAAGAGGTACATAGTATGCCTCCGGGTTTTTTTTTTTCTTCTTTCTTCTTTTCTCTTTATAGTTTGTGAAGAAAAAGAAAAAACAAAAAAGTAAAAAAAGTCATAAAATCTTGAAAGTACACTAAGACTCTGGTGACGACATTACCGGTACTGTTGAAAAAATCTCATCAAAATAAATCTAACAACATCAAAAAAAAGTTATCAATGATGACAAGAGTATGCCACACGAGCCATCTGAAAGCAAAGAAGCCTCAACATATTTGGACGGCTCGTATGGTCTCCTCCGGTCACAGTTCGTGATTTTTTACCATATTGATGGATTTGTACCGTTAATATCTTTCCATCAGTAATAATAATATCATCATTAAAGTTTTGATGTCTTCATAGCTTCTGTTTTTTTTTTTTTTTCCTTCTTCTTTTATCTCTACTCTCTTCTTCATTTTTTACGGTAAATATGTCAGCCAGTTTTGGAATTTAAAAGAGTCGTAAATTCTCTAAACTGTGCTACTTTTTGTACTGTGTTATTTTGGAAGAAATTCAAAGAATTCGTTAAATGAATTTATTAGCGAAAGAGGAT
>Ga0325410_1010066_pt1 | contig 10018 bp, 7 predicted proteins | sample PopdelMetagenome_16_FD_206182 | JGI IMG/M metagenome (GOLD analysis project Ga0325410, IMG submission 206182) | Populus deltoides microbial communities from Bellville, Georgia, United States - Xylem-PdIQD-R3 | ecosystem: Host-associated > Plants > Phyllosphere > Stem > Wood/Secondary xylem...
AAGAATATCAAGGAATTCACCCACACTAATCAACCTAACAATCATGGAAAAAACTCATGAGAATACAACCATAGAAATGTTGTTTTTAATATAACTATATGAAAAGATGTGCCCATTTCTCTTAGGTCATCAAAATTCTGATTAAAATTTTGATTATCCAAGGTTTTTACTAGAATTATTAGTTGGTGGCGGAGCAAGAAAAAAAAATTAAAGGGATCAAAATTAAAAAAATTATTTTAAATATCTATATATATATATATATATTGTAATTACTAGTATAGTCATTAAGAGTGCTAAAAGTATTATATTTCAATATCTATTAGTCTTGTTATGCAATAATATTAAAAATTATTTTGGATAGTGTTTGAGATTATAAAAAATAGTTGCTTTTTTACTTGAAAATATATTAAAATAATATTTTATTTTATTTTTTAAAATTTATTTTTAATATCAGGATATAAAAATGATTCAATAACGATTTTTAAACGTTTAAAGTTTATTTTTAAATCATGAAAAATGTTCAATGTGCTTTTTAAAAAAAAAAAAATCATGGGATGCTCAATATATAAAAGACAGGAACGAATATTTGATGAATGGTTTTTTCTTTACGTCACATTTTAAGAAATCTCATAGGATCTGCAAAGTGGATTTTGATGAGATTTTCTAAAAAGCGGCAGAGGAAGAATTTTCATGTAAATCTTGGTTGCTAATGCTATCAATCAATCCATCATTATAAAAGGTTATCGTTTGACAATAAAGGCTATAAAACCTTAGAAATTTGAATATATTCAATAATTATAATTTTTTTCATCCACCACACATTAGATATATCATTTGTTTCTTGGAGAAAGCATTATACTATTAATTTTAGAAATCCATACATAATAATAATAATAATAATAATAATATTAAATCATCTAGCTAGTTCAGTGGTAAAAACTTGAGATCAAAAAATTTATTCCCCCATGATCTCAAATTTAAGCCCTATAATTACTAATATGATAGCCAATAGAGGTTCACATAGTCGTTAATTTCAGGACCCGTGAGATTAGTCAAGATGCGCACAAGCTGGCTCAGACACCTATGTTAATAAAATAATAATAATAATATTAATATTAATTAAAACAAGTAAATTGTCTGTATTTTTTTAATAAAAGGACAACTTTGGAAAACACAAACAACAATAAATTTCTTACCTAAAGCGACTTTATGTTTATTTTTTTTTTCAAAGATACCTCAACCTCACCCCACCCAACATAATGAATCTTATAGAGCACACACCATACCAAAATAATTCCTTTCCATTTGCTAATAAATTTCCCTTTACCATATAGAAATGCTAATTAATTATTGACCACAAGTCGCCGCGTTTGAAGATTCTCAATTCCATAAATCACCAAACTCGTTTCCACTCATCACTCTCCTCTTAGATATTGCTTCTATTCTTAGTGCAAAGTTTTTCAATGTTATCCTTATAATTTCCAAATAGTATTTTGTGAACTTTGATTATTAAGAATTTATTTATTTTTATGTTTTAAAAATATTTTAAAAAAAATTAAAAAATTTTAATTCTTTCATTTTAAATTAATTTTTTTATTTTCAGATTATTTTGATGTGCTGATGTCAGAAATAAATTTTAAAAAATAAAAAAAATTATTTTAATATATTTATAAATAAAAATTATTTTAAAAAACAATTATTACTACGATACCAAACAAGATGTAAATTAATCTTTGAAAGTTATATATATATATATATATATATATATATAAAATAAAGCAACGTAGCCACCATGAATTTTCTCGTAGAACCTAAGCATTAACGTTAACATTATCATGAATTTCACATAGAATTTTATGAAGAAAAAAGGATAATAAAAAAATATGAAAATCGTAACGATGGGAAATTCTAGACCGTGAGGGTAAAATTGAATCATTACTGAATCTATAAAGACAAAAATATAATTCACCTAGTTTTTCCTCTACGAGGCGACCGAGTCAACCGAGTTGACTCAAATTTATGCGACTACCCGTAGGTGAGTGAGTAACCGAATCTTGGCGTCTTTGAATCTGAATTTTTGCCCCTTGTCTATATAAGGACATGGGTTATCTCTCATTTTTGTTATTCATTGTCTTGGTCATGTTAGAGGGTTTTAATAGAGAGAATCTGGGTGAAACAAAGCTAAAACGATGGAGCTTAGCTTGGACTTGAGTTTGGTTTGTGAACCAAAAACAATAAATGAATGTCTTAAAGAGGTTTCGATGGTTAAAGATGGAAGCCAAAAGTTACCAAAGCTTTATGATTATGTCGAGAGATTAGAAGATGAACGGAGAAAGATTGATGCTTTTAAACGTGAACTCCCTCTTTGCATGCTTCTCTTGAATGAAGGTATTTTTTTTTTCTTTCGCTTTTGTATGTATATCTTTGATTTTGTGCTTTTATGCTTTTAAAGATGTGATTTTGATTTCATGGGGTTTTTTTTGGTTGTTGTTGTTGTTTGGTTTTGTGGGGTTTGTAGCTATAGCGAGATTAAAGGAGGAGGCAATGCAGTGCAGTGAATTGAACGATTTGATACCAGTGAAAGGGAATTCCAATGAAGATGGGAATGATAAAAAGAACTGGATGAGTTCTGTTCAGCTTTGGAACACTGACAACCACTTGGATTGCAAAAAGCAAGACTCGAAATCAGAACCAAAACAGGTAATTCAAATTCTCTTAAATTTTCTTGATTTGGAGGAATAAAGATAGCAGATTTATTTGGATTTTGCAAGATGGGAATCGGTTTGATTTCATGCTTTTCCTTTTTAGAAAAGTGAAGAGGATGATGATAGGTCTACTTGTGAGAACCCAGTTCAGTTAGGTAATCATAGCAACAAGGGAGGGGCTTTTGTGCCTTTCAAGGCTCTTTCTGGTTTTGAAGGGAGTAAAAGGAAGGAAGAAAAGGAGGTTGTTTCGCAAGTTACCGGACTTTCTCCTATGACTCCAGTTCCTGATTTGAGTTCCTGCAATTGGACGCCAAAGAGCAACAATTGTAGTAATCAAACGAAGATACTGAGTAAATCGCAACAGCAGGCTTACAGGAAGCAGCGGCGGTGCTGGTCACCAGAGCTTCACCGGCGCTTTGTTGATGCCCTTCAACAACTTGGTGGTTGTCAAGGTTAGATGCTTGCTAAATTCTCTCTCTTTGACACTTGTAATTAAAGAAAAACATTCCAAACTGCTGCACTACAAAGGGATTTTTGCTAGGAACTTTTAGTCTTGTTAATTAGACTGATGTGTAGCTGGTCCTTAAAGAGTCTCTGAAAATATGGGAAATAAACAAAAGATCTATTTGCTTGAAAACTTCAATTTTGAGTGAATTCTAACTTGTGAAATTTGCTAATATGAGAAATGAAATGGCATTCTGAGGCTTGCTTGTTCTTAGGCCGTTATACTGGATTCTGTTCCTTAGCAAATCATTTTCTTGTTATACCATGATTATCTTTCACTCAAACTAATTGGTTTTTCCTGTTATATAGTGGCCACTCCTAAACAGATCAGAGAGCATATGCAAGTGGATGGCCTCACCAATGATGAAGTTAAAAGCCACTTGCAAGTAAGTTTGTGATTAACAAACGTATTTTCTTGGCTATTTTCTTTCATGGAGTACTAACTAACATGAGGTATTTTGTGTGAGCAGAAATACAGGCTTCATCTCCGTAAAGCCCCAGCATCTCCAGCAGCCCCAGCATGTCAAGATCAATGCAAGGACCCTTCAACAGGTAACATTTCACAGTCTATTTCTCCGAAAGGATCCCTCCATGCAAGTGGCTCTGCCAAGGCTACCTCTAATACTGGAGGAGATAGCATGGAAGCAGAAGATGATGACAAATCAGAGAGTCATAGTTGGAATGGTGCGCTTCACAAACCAGGAGAAGCTCATGAATAGTGTGACAAACCGATTCTGATCCCATGAATTTTGCAGATACAAATATACATAGGGAATTGGATTGTAGTCTGTAGAGATGAGCAGAATAAAGATAGGATTCAAAATTGGAGTGTTTTTTTTACCTTGAGACAGTAACATTAGAGGCATGGTGAAATTTTGCAGATAATATAGGCTATGTCCCTTCCTGTTGAGTTCATCATGAATTTCTGTAATTCATATTTACGAATTCTAAGAAGTTTCGTAAAATTTTTTTTAAAACATACAGCTTTCATGTACAAATGCCTATTAATTTCCTTTTCAATTTGTTATTCAGCACATGATTGAGGTTTCATTTGCCTTGTGATTACTTGTTTGTTCAGTTTCATTCACACTTGAAACGTATAGCTATTATATTTTTTTGCCTTGTGATTACTTGTTTGTTCAGTTTCATTCACACTTGAAACGTATAGCTATTATATATTTTTTCAATCTCGAATAGCTTGTTAGTTGATGCGAAACAAGACCACCATGCGCAGGCCCTCGGACTTCGAATCCACGGGGATATTGGCATCAATATCATCAGTAGGGTGTGTAAAGAAGCATCCTATTGGAGATCTCTGCCTTCCCCTTTCTCTAGTCCGATGGCATCCAGGACATTTAGCAGAATCCGATGTCGAGAAACACAGCAACAATTTGACAGGAAAAAACAGTAACCATGTGACAGCCTAATCTATCTCTTTTCAACATCAGACAAATGAAGGGCAGTTTCCTAATGTATCTCTGCAGTGCCAATCACTTCATTCATTTCAGAAACCATGAACCACTAGAGGTCCCCTCATCCTGCTAAACCAATGATCTCCATTCCACCAAAAATAATAATAATAAAAAAAAAATAGACACCGACCACGTGCGCGCACACCCAGGAACAAAAGGTTCTTAGAATCTAGTCTTGGGCCTGGGCCTACATCTTTAAGAGCAAAAATAAAATAAAATAATAATCATATAACAACGGATAATTACCCAAACTTCAGTTGTTTATATATAATCGACCAGAAACCACAAAAGGGAGGCACTTTATATTCTTAAATATTCACCTGCTCAGCACATTATTTTTTCTCTCAAACCATTGAGTTTTGCTGCTTAAATTATCCGTTTCTACTCTGTGTGTGTGCGTGCGCGTGTGTGTGTGTGTGTGTTCAACTTCTTCTTACAGCTAGCTAGGGTTTTGATGCAAAGACAATTTGGAAGCAGCATCAAAGTTGTCAATTTCATAATAATAAAAAAGAAAGTTGTGAATCTCATTGAGAGGATATGGTGAGCCCACGCAAAGATTTTGCCCGTAGCATTGAATGACTCAAAATGATAGGAGCACTTTTGTTGGAATCTTTCCATGTTCATGTGTGTGTGTAGTAGTAGCTAGCAACTTCAATTATTATTTTTCTCTTGTTAATGTCAAAGCATTAAGACATGTCCTTTCTGTTTTCCTAGCTTGGAAGTTGGAATATTAAACATATCTCTTCTCTTTTCTTGGGAGCACTATCAATGGCAGTAACAGTCCCAATATAACATCAAGCCCATGAAGCAATGTGTCATAAGTTAAGAAGAACTAACCCATCCTCAGTTGCTAAGAGTGTGTTTGATTTTTCATTCAAAAAACTAACATATCCTATAATATATTTGTTTTTGTTAATATCACTAAATTATCTTATATAAGAAATGATATACTTTGACCTTGACTACACATTGCCTTGATAAAAGGGTTATAAACAAGTAAATATTGGGTATAATATGAATTATATAAAGGTATTTAAATGATCGAGAGAGGTTTCATCATTCTCGGTGAATTAGAAAAAATATTTTATATGTTTCTCAAATAGTATTGATCATAAAATCTTTGCGTTAAGTAAAATAAGATTTGAAAAGAATTTTAAATTTTAATCAAAGAACCAATAATTATAGTGTTTAGAATAAATATGATTTAACAGAGTATATATACTCCATGCTCAAATATTCAAATCAGAACATTCTTGATAAAGGGATAATAATTACACTAAGAAACTAAACACTAAAAGGTTAAATCAAACCACTTATGATTTTTTTAATATTTAAGGGATCATGATATGTTTTTAGACACTGTACTTGATCTTTAAATATAAATCAATCAATCAATTATTGAATTGATAATAAATTAAATTGTTTATATATTTAATCTTATTTTATTTAGAATTGTGATTAACATATTAAGGACTCTAATGGGTTACACACATAAAGAATTATTAGCAAAAAGTTAAACCGGAATGCTTAATCAAATGAGACTTGATTGTAAATAAGTTTTAAAAATTAAGGACTAGAATGTAATATTTACAGAGAATCACAATTCTAGACTTAAAAAAATCAAGTAAAGATATAATTGAATAAATTTCTAAAATTATCTTAAAATAATATATGTAATATTATTTCAGGGAAATTGATAATTTGTATTTAATATAGTTATCAAGTTTCTCTATAAATAAAATGCTATATCTTATATATAGTGAAAAAAGAGTAGAGAAGTATGTTACAACATATATATTACAAAAACATCTAAAAACATAAAAGAAAGATCTAGCACTAAAGGCATAACAATCACTATTTTTTAAAATGATTTTAAGAGATTTCTAATATAATGGTTCGCATGGATTATTGTTAGAGAATAAATAATTGAATGGCTTATGTTTTGTATTAATTCAACTTTGAAGAATTTATCAAATCAAAAAAAATATTTGATTTTAAAGTAATTTTTGTTCAAACCCTAAACAATTCTAGATTGTCTAGCGGGATCATAGGAGCTTCAAAAAATAATTTAAAGTTATTTTTCTATTGCTTTTATGTATTTCGAGACATGTAACACCAAATTCTATCATTTTGCTCTCAAGACATGGTTCGGTATAATTTCTTAGAAATTCAAAACTCTAGAGCCCTACACTCAGTCCCTATCTAAATCCCTATAGGCTTTGAACCATTGAAACCTTGGGTAGTGTTTGATTGCTATCCCGAAAAAAAATAGACAGAAATAATGAGAACAAAAATATATTTAGTTGAAGAAAAAAATAAAAAGATAAAAACAAATATGTTCGTGGAACAATTTTGGAATGAATTTCTGTAGTTCCAGAGTAGAAGATGCAAATAAAACATATCTCTAAAAATAATATTTATCATAGTTTTAAAACTTGATCCAGAACAAGGCTCAGATCACAGGTAGGGAGTCAACCCTAATTTTTTTTAAAAAGATCGAAACGACATTGTTTTGACTAATATTTTTTTCAAAATAAAAATCAATAAGTTTTTTTATCGGGTTTTATCCTGAGTTGATCAGGTTGCAGGTCGACCCAAGTTTTTAACCTAGTTAGGTTGGGTCAATCCTTCCTCTCTCTCTCTCTCTAAAAAATTTGGACCTGTCTAGGCCCTGTGTTGTCCAGGTCTTGGGACAACCCGTCAAGCCGATTCGAATTTTATAATTAGAATTATTATTATATTATTAATTTTAACTCTTAATGTAAACTAAAGTAACAAATATATATATATAATTATTTTTTAAAAATATATAAAATTTGATGATGATGATGAAGAATAATAATAATAATATATTAATGATAAATAAGTCTTTACATTTTAAATATACAAGTTTGACATTAAAATCGCAAGGTAATGGAAAACGTTTTATTAAGGCTTGGAAATCTGGGATTCACGAAGATAAAGGTTAAGAGATTCAGAGAAGCATCGTTCACAAATTAAATGAAATAAACGATAGAACTGTCCATCAATCCGATCTTTAAGTTTCAAAATGCCAACCGACAAGAAACAGAAGAGTGTGCATTAAATAAATAAATAAATAAATAAATTAGAAAAAATAAATGATAAAAGGAGAGATGAGAGGCAACGTTTTAGCATGTTTAGAGGATCAGAGATTAGCTAGGTTTGTAGATTAGAAATCTTAATTATATTTTTAGAACTAATTAATTTTAGTTAAAACCTCGCACATTCTGTTAATGATTATAGTTGATCCATGTTAATTTGATCTGCTTTATTTAAATAAATCGGATTGGGTCAAATTAATGAGAAAAAAAAAAGATATTTTGTTGGATCATAATACTACTAAATTAGTCGTAGTCAATTATTTTCAATAGATTAATTAATTAGTTTTTGAAACTAAATGAAATATTTAATTTCTTTGTCAAGACTAAAGGGATTAATTTATAATTTACTCAAAGTCTTTTGTTGTTATCAACTAAGAGAAAATCATAGCAGCTTGGAAATATCCAACACAAATCCCTGAGAAAGCACAAGCAACAAGCAACAATTAACATTAACAATTATAAAATTATATTAAAATTAACAATTACCAATTAATAAATTAATATTAATATTAAAAAATAAAAAGAATATGTTTTACTATTCATATCCTATTCACTTAGAAACGGATCCTTATTTATTTACTTATTCATTAATTACCTCATTCCTATGCAAACAAATCACTATTCATTTGTTATTAGAACGAAAAAAAAACCGAAAAATTAATTAAACAGAGAAAATATGAAAAAAATAATAAAAAAATCAAATCGTGAAAAAAAACCGATTAAATTGATTAGAATTTTTTAAAAACCGGCTAGTTCGGTTTCGGTTTTATAAGCCTGAAATTGAAAAAACCGAACCGAACTCAAACCGAAAAAACCAGAGCCAAACCGGAAAAAATCAAGCCAAACCAAAACCAAACCCATTAGAACATACAAAAATAAGCCCAAAAAACAATATAGTTTTTGGTTTTTAATATAAAATAACCGAACCGGAACCGGTCGGTTTGAACCGGTTTCGGTTCGGTTTTGGTTTAAAAAACGGTTTGTTTACTTTTTTTTAATAAAAATCGAACCGAAAATAATCAACCTACGGTATTTTATAAGATTTTAATTGCTTTTAGGATTTTGTATTTGTTGATATCTTGAAAGTTTTGAAGGTTTTTATTTATTGCTACAATTTTTGTTTACATTCCAATTCCCATTCTTCGTTGTATTTATGTTTAAGTGATAATATTTCAACATTTTGATTATTGAGAGAATGCCTTTTTCGGCAATTAAAATTTCTTAATCTAAACCAAGCCCAAGTGAGCATGGGCTTAGGTTTTAGGCCCATGCCTCTCTTTTTTAGTTTTAAAATTCTAAATTTGATTTCTTTTTTAAACAAAATATTAAAATAATGCTTAAAGAAATACAAACATGCTGCTATTCAAATAAAATTAGTATATTTTGATTCTAATGTATGCAAATTATGTTATGGAAAATTATTTTTTTCTTAAATTAAAAACAAATATGTTTTTCAAGGTTAATTGTTTTGTATATAATTTCATATACAGATAATATATATTATTTTTTATCCTGAAAAAATCCTATAAAAAAAATTCTAATTTCAAAATTATCCCATTATTTTTTAATCCAAGCAGTAACTAAAAGATTCAACAATATCAACGTCTGGGATAGAGAGACAATATATATTATTGTGATTATAATAATATTGAAGAGGCTGCAAGCCTGCAACCAAATCAAATTCCCGCTGATCTCATCATCTTTTGATCAACGATTCAAATTCAGAAAGTCAACAAATCAAACGGCCACAATTAAGAAAACTCGGATGGAGAATTGAATAATAAAGTATAGTTTTTTTGGTTAATTTAAGGATTGAATTGAAGGGTTTGGGAAAGGGAAAAAAAAACTTAATTTTGATAAAGAAAAATTGGCATTGTTGGATCTCAAAAAATTAAAACATTAGTTATTTATTTATATTTTTTGTGATGAAATTATGGAGGAAGAGAGATTAAAATCTATTTAGAGATTGAAGAACAGAAACAGATTATAAGTTTTATGATTTTATAATACACAAAATCAAAACAAAACATAAAAAAATATATTTTGCCTTTTAAGCCTTTAAATATATTGTTTTTGGTCCTCACAAATCACATTATCAATACCAAGCATAATTAAATACAAAAAACTAATAAATAACATCAAATCATCAATAACATGCATGAAGTTTCAAAGTTCAAAACTATTAAAGCTAAACAATAAACATATTTATATTATT
>Ga0325410_1010068_pt1 | contig 10017 bp, 11 predicted proteins | sample PopdelMetagenome_16_FD_206182 | JGI IMG/M metagenome (GOLD analysis project Ga0325410, IMG submission 206182) | Populus deltoides microbial communities from Bellville, Georgia, United States - Xylem-PdIQD-R3 | ecosystem: Host-associated > Plants > Phyllosphere > Stem > Wood/Secondary xylem...
GTTAAAAAGAATGACAACTATATAAATAGGTCCACTTCCTTTAATTATTTTACATGTTAAGGTCCCAATTTTTTATGACTATGAATGAAGTACCCAAAAGACAGGTGGCAGGTGGAAGCTCGTAACCAATACTTTATCGCAGCTGAATTTTTTATATTCAAGCCCCCAACAATAAGAGACCAGTAACTAGTGAGAGTTCAAGATTCTTACTTCTTTCCTTCTTTCCTCAACAAGAGCAGCTTCCTTTTCCTTAAGCAGTTGAGCTACAACATCATCAAACAATTTCTTCTGACCTTCTTCTATCCGCCTCTCTATTTCTGACAGGACTTCCTCAGAATTTAATTTCTCTTCCACATTTTTCCGAATGGATTCCTCCAGTCTCCTAGTAGTCTCTTCCTCTAATAGGTTTAGTTCAGCCTCTAGTTGACGCCTGATAACAATTACAGTAAGAGTAATTTCATTAAGCATGCAAAAGCTCTCCTAAGTAAACTGCAGATTTCCACTTCGAGGTTATATTGATGACAAGCGAACTCTGATGTGGAAGTACAAATAAACAGGGAAATAATTGTTCATCAAACAATGCATGTTAGAATAAGTGGTAGCTTATTAGTTCAAAAAACCCCCCATAGAAGCTAACCTGTCACTTGTCACAACTACAGATGAACTACTCGTTGAGAACCGGCAAAAACCAAATGGAGATAAATCACCATGGCTAAAAATTGAAGAAATTATGCTAGCAATAATAATAAGACGTTGGTGGAAACATGCATAAAGTATTTACCTCTTCTTCTCTTCCTCCTCTTTCTTTAATTTCTCAACAGCAATTTTGGTAGAAGCAATACTTGTACTTCTTGACCTAGACAATGGAGACAATGATTCAGTCCTACTTCTACTTCTATGTCTTCTACGTCGCCTAGAAGGTGTCGGAGACCGACTTTTACGCCTCCTGTAACTCGGTGAACGACTTCTCTGATGGCGCCGAGGGGGTGGAGAATCAGAATCACTTTTCCTCCTGCACTAAAAACATTTACAACTTTACATCACAACACATCCTTTTGAAAGTAATCAAAAACCCACCAATGGGATCATCATTTCACCTCCATATTGCCCCAAATTGGACTGTAAGTTTGCATTTAAGGACTAAAAATTAAAAAAACAGAGCCATTACAAGATTGAATAAAACTGACTAAAAATCACAACTTTACAACATCACAGGAGACCCTTTTGAGAGTAAAAAAAGACCCACAAGTTGGATTATCAAATCAATTCCATAATTTACTAAACCAGATTACAAGATTGAATTTTTAAGAACAGGAAAACAAAGAACTAAAGTGTCATAGCTATTGATGCAAAGAGTATGTGACCTGGAGTGAGAATTGGAATAAGAAGAGCGGATGCGGTCAGCCCTTCTGCTCCTTCTTCTATGGGGGTGGTCTGCCGGCGACGGTGAGCGCCTCCGCCGGTGCGACGGCGAGCGAGATATGCTTCTAGCCATCTATCTATCTTAAGGTAATTCTACTGGTCATAAATCTTACTTGCCTTTGTAAGAAATCTACTGACAATTGTTTCAATGTGCCAAGCTGGCTTTAGTTGCTGTATCAATTAGTCCAGTCCACTTGCCTGTCTTAATTTTCTCTTTTGTTATGAAGCACATTGTTATGGTTCAAACTTGAGGGACTGAAAAGATATATTGCTCTAACTTGAAGTACCTTAAATTGTCCAACAAGCACTCTTATACCACCACCACAATTATGATGATTATTAAATTGAGTGTTTTTTTTTATTATTATTATACCGTATTTTTTAAGTATTTTAGTTTAAAAAAGATTTAAATTGATTTTTTAGATGTTGGATTTTGTTACAATGATATTAAAAAATATATAAAAAATATTATTTTGATATATTTTTAATTAAAAAATATTTTTAAAAATTATTATGTACCACATTAGTAAAACTCACAAATCAGGTAAGTATCGATTTAAATGAATTAGCTAGTTAGGATAAAAGTTTAATGAAATCTATTTTTTTAAATAAATTGAACCAAATTAAATAAAAAATAAAATTAATTAATTTGGTTTGGTTTAGTTTAATATTTATTAAAATCAAAAGTTTTTAGTTGAGTTTTATCATTTGTTTAATTTTATTCATTTTTTTAAATTGAAAATTGAAACAAAGCCGATTTTGTTTTAAAGTTTTTAATTATAATTATTCAAAAAAAATTAAAAAATCATTTAATTTGATGAATTTCGGATAAAATCTTTATGAATATTCTAGATAATTCAGTAAATTCATTCACCCCTACTTTAGTTTACCTGCTAGATTAGATTGAGTACAAATTCCAAAAAGAGGTTACAAGAAAATTAATTAATACATTAGTTTTGACATGTGAAAGTTGGTTTGAGGATATGGTTGATGTTAATACCCAAATTAAAAATAAATAAATAAATAAATAGTGCGTCTGCATGTTACATTTCATCAACCATTTTAAATGATATTATGGAAAATCTTTTTTATTTTATTTTATAAACCTATCAACATAAAGAAATTTAATCAACAATATTCAAACAATTGAGTCTTGTCTCCAATCCTTTCTTCTTTGGACATGGAAGAGGTGAAAGGCCCAAAAAGTAGATAATTCCCTGAAGAGAAATCTCAGAGGCAGACCATTCCCAAACCATATATACCATATATCCTCAGGCAATTGTAACAGGTACAAACATAGAAGATGGAACTGGCATTTTCTGTATGCCAGCCACATGGTATAATATATTTTTCAAGTAATTTTCTTGCTTATGTACAAAAATCTATAGCATAAAATATAGTAACCATGCATTAGTTTGATAAGTTTGTCTCAAAATTGATTCCATGCATGTTGGAGAAGCTCTATCTTGCCCTGGACAATTGTATAGCTTCTTGGTCAATACTTGAATCTTCGGCCCAGATATATTGTTGAGACATGAGTACTGCCAAGTCTTGGTTCATAGCATCCTCAAGCTGCTCCCACTTTGCCCATCTCTCGGCCAGGCCAATGCCTCGCAGCATTTTCACCACTTCTTCCATTTTGGGGCGGCCTTCAGGTGAGCTATTTGTGCATAGCAATGCAACCTGGACTATAGTCTCGACTTCTTTGCGGTCGTAAGTTTTCAAATTTCCATCCACGACGTCATCAAGCCTGTTTTCCCTCAACAACTTCTTGATCTGCACGTCATATTTCCATCATTTTAAGTCAAGCGTAACAGAAGCTAACACAGGAATGTGTAGAATGAGATGCGTACAAGCAAAAAAGAACATTCTGCGAGCAGGAATTTTGATATACAGATATATTTAGTAAAATTCTGTAATGGGCCAGGAAGTTTTAGAAGCCTTACATGGTCAAGCAGAAGAACTTCCTCTTCCTCCTCGAGTCGAGAAAGGTCTATTGCACGCTGACCGGTTACCAGTTCAAGAAGTGTAATGCCATATCCGAACACATCTGTCTTTTCTGATGATTTTCCAGTAGATAGGTATTCTGGGGCAATGTGACCCATGGTACCACGCACCTGAGTAGTAACATGAGTGAATTTCGTGTCAACTAGTTTTGCTAGCCCGAAATCTCCTAGAACGGCTTCAAAATTGTCATCTAACAGGATGTTCGCAGCCTTTAGATCGCGATGTATAATCTTAGGATTACAATGCTCATGTAGATACTCCAATCCGTGCGCTGCACCAAAGGCAATTTTTTTCCTTGTTGGCCAGTCCAAGCCTTTCTCACCAGGCTTTAATTCTATAATGTAACATATGTCACTGTCATGAAGCGATTTCGAAGAAGAAAAAAAATTCTATTTATAACATGAAAATCTCAAAGATGGATTGAGACATGGTGGTATTCAAAGAAATACCTCTCAAGCGGTATGCAACGCTAAGATTTTGCATGTATGGATAGACCAGGATTCTCTCAGATGAAGTTGTACAGAATCCAACCAACTTTAGAAGATTCTTATGAAAAGCAACACTGATAAGTTGAACTTCTCTCTGAAATGCAGCCTCTCCACCAGGACTGTAATAATCTGCAAGTCGTTTCACAGCAACCTTCATGTTGTCTGAGAGGATACCTTTGTAAACTTTTCCACACCCTCCTTGACCAATTATGTTGCTTTCACTGAAATTGTCTGTTGCAAGCTGAAGCTCACGCCAAGAAAATCTCCGAAGCTGCCCAAATGTAATTTTGCGGTCGTCTTCACCTAAAGTCATGTAAAAGCTGGAGTTTAGGTACCTTCAATCAACAACAACATTGAAACGAATTCAACTACACGAGGAAAACAGAAATTACCAGCAACATCAACAAAGATATCATTTTTCTCTTTGTGAAATTGATGATATCGGTATGCCAGAACAGCCACGAGTATCAGAAGAATGAAAGCACCACAGCTGGCAGAAGTTGCAATTACTTTGAGTCTTGACTTGCTGGTTGAAACTGCAAAGCTCTCATGTTTAAGCTCCATCTGGAGATTAATGTCGAAGAAAAGAATAGTGACAAAATGCAGTGTCTTCAAGAAACTAACCTCGAAGAGGAGACCCCGAGATGCAAGGTTCTTCCAAGCTCAGGCCACAAGCAAGATGAGTAGCTGTAAAACTGAAAAACAAATAACAGTTAATGACAAGCAAATCAAGCTTGATAATTATGTGCCTAACATTAAAACAGATAATAGGATTTAATAACTCAAGATATAAACTGTTTGGAGATTTCACTCGACCAAGTGATGAGATAGAAGACGCAAAGATATGGTTAGAGGATAAAAACCAAACGAAAGTTGGAAGAATTGAAAATTCTAATGAAATTTACTTGAACATTGCAACAGAAAAGAGTTTCCCTGGTATTCTTCCAGTTAAATTGTTAGATGAGAGATCCCTGTCAAAGAAAAGGTATCGTAAGTAATATGAACATAGTCATCAACAGAATTATGATCTTTGCAAGAGCAAGACTGCCGAAAAGCCTTGTAGAACCAGTAAAATGACTGAAATTTAAAACAAAGCCATGTTCTAAGAAACTTTCATAACAAAAATGATACGCTGATGCTTCGTGCATGTAAGAACAAAACAAGGAAATATGACTCTTCAGGAGGCGTTAAAGGAATCCTTACAAATTTTTCAAATTGGATAGCTGACCCCAAGTGGTAGGTATAGAGCCACTGAATTTATTGCTGGCAAGATTTAGATTTTGTAGATGCACCATGTTGCCAAGATAATCAGGTAAGGGCCCTGACAGACTATTGTTCTGCAATTCCCTGCATGGAGAATTTTAAGTTTTATGAACATGGCCATAATTCAGCACCATCGTACATCATGGAACCATAAAAGAATACAAGATTACAAGGTTGCGTTTGGTTATTGTCCCAAGACAAAAAAACAATACAAAAGCGACCAAAACATGTTTGGTTAGAGAGATAGGGAAGGAGATATAAAAATAAAAATGTTTTTATGATAATTTTTAAGTGAATTATTATCCTTTATATTTCTTTCAAAATAGAAAGGATAGGAGACGTTTCCCCTCTATCCCAACTACCTTCATCTGTTCTTTAACTGATTGTTCTCCCAAATTAGCATCAATTTCAAATTCATCCTCTATCTTCAATTGCATCAATTTTAGTCCCAAAACTTTCTATACATGCTAAAACAAAGAAAGTGCTAGGTTTGGTTGATGGTGGATCTTATATTCTGAAAAATGGAGTAAATTATTGCCATCAGTATTTCCACATGAAATGAGAATATTGGATCAGGATATCAACTAGAAACACTATGGTTCAGATTTGCGTTTGCAAACTTTCTAAATTGATAAATAGACGAATGCTCATGCAAATACATACTGAAAATCCATGTGACTTCCAAGCTAGCCAGAAACTTACAGGGTAACCAAAAACTCCAGTTTCGTAATTGCAGGTGAAAGAGTTCCCGAAAATCCAAGTGAATTCAGGCTCCTGCAAATTAGAATATTCAGAGAGTAAATGCACAGCAAAATTAACCCACGAAACCACTATCAATTAAGTAAAAATCCCGCGGCCATCCCTCTTGATATTAGAAGTGTGTTGCTAAAATAGGCAAAACTGAAGTTTATCTCCAAATACAGGCACTTACAGGGATTCAACATGTCCATTTCTGCAATTGACATGAGTCCAACTAAAGCAAGGACTCACTAAATATGCATCCCAATTTATCTGTCTATTTGAATCATTGAGTGCCAGCATAAGATCTCTTAAAGCATTACCTAAACATTAGAGAAAGTTTAAACTTGTCAGTAGAAACTAATGACAGGTAGCAGCACCCTATACTCTTTTATCTTGACATTTCAAATTTTAGCTTGTATCTCAAAGCCTTACATTTTCCCACCAACATCAGCATTTGGTGCGAACAGATAACACGGTATTAATGAAAATCGTAGATAAATACTGTACCTTCAGTGTCAGGTTCCTTGGTTGAAATAGTGATTTTCAAAAAATTGAGCAGAATAAGACAGTTGATAACTAGCTTCAGGGGATTCCAGAGAGAAAAGACTCCGAACATGTATCTGTATTTGGTGTAGCAGAAAGATTCAGTCGAAGACGTCTTGCCGCCGCTTGGATGTCCTAATAAAGAAAAAGTTTTATGAGTTTACATGAGCAGATCATAAGATCAAAATTTGACCCTTATCTCGCCCAACATGTACATCAAAATCTCAATAAAATGTTAGAGCTTTAAAACGAACTAAAATTAGCTTAGGATTAAAGTGTAATAATCATGACAAATACGTTAGAAGCAAGAAGGATATCAGCTTTTCTGGCAAGCATATGAAGCACAAATAAAGTATAGAAAACCAATGTTTACATCATTATAGCATATTAACATTCTGTCTCGAGTAATAGTGCTGTCATCCATCATTTTGGTGCCTGACTTCTCCATTTGTTAAGAACAGTTAGCAACTTCCATTTCAACTAAAGACTTAAAGATGTTTCTTGGTATGTTCAAAGCACCAAACAACACAACTAATGTTACTGTTTAAGCAGAGGCTGTTCACTTTCCCTGGAGTTCAAAATCCAAAACACACTGATTTTCTGTTTTTTCTTTCTTTCTTTCCAAAATCAGTGACTGGTGTGGTCAATGATTAGCATGCTGCTAGAAAGAGCTGTGAAACCATGGTGATTCCATCACTTTTAGGTCTACTAAACTATAACTTTTTTCAGAATTTTTATCCACAGCAGGATGCTCCAATCATTTAAAGTAATAGACCAAAGCATTCACAATTCTGATTTCCCAGTCATGGTACTATACATTATGCCTTCTCCAACAAAATATAACTTTCTATCTTAAGATCATGCACTTTTGGTTTTTAACTTTTTTATATGCAAGGTTACCTTTTTCCTTTGCATCAAGCCTCTAGGAGACCTTCTAGTTCTACCTCAATCACCTAGCCTAATGTTGCCTAAGATTGTGGAAAGGGGAAAAGGCGAGCACGCCGAAACAGAAAAGCTAAAATTCAACCACCTAGTTAAACATGAAGTGGGAAGTTCAATCTAAGCTTATCCACATTCCATGAAGAAACTATCTGACGGAAAAATGCTCCCATTATCCTCATTCTCCACAAGGTTGAAACCATTTATTACCCGCCACACACCATAATGAGACAAGGCAAATTCTTCTCCCACTACTGCCACCCCACAAACTTTGCAGGACCATAAATGGTTAATGGTCAATGGAACAAGAAAATATTCTGTCTTCTATCTTCCTACTTCACATTAGTAGTGAAAAACAGCAGATTTGTTTACTGAAACTCATAACCATTTCATCCAAATGAACATCAACAGAGTCTACCATCCCTCAGCATCACTAACAAATTCAACCAGCAAGGGACTCCCCACCACAGACAAACACAAAAATGAAATATATACTACTAGCCTGAAGAAACAAAAGAGAGAAGCTTTGAAATTGACAACAACCCAGAAAGAAATATACCAAAATTAATCTTTTGATGTAACAAGTAATATAAAATTCACATTTAAGAACATGCCTTCCATGACTTTCCCGCATGAAACTCTTGTGTGTGTGTGTGATCAAGAAAGCAGAGAAAAGAAAAGAAACATACCTCTATTGTCTTTAGCCATGACAAATGCAGCAAACGATGAATGAATAAAAAAAGGTGGTGGCACAAGAAGAAGAAAATGAGGAAGCTGAACACAGTCATTATTATGATTATCATAAGGAATAAATTATGATTAATGCATTGGACCCACAAAGCATTTTGATATGCAAGAAAGGGATTCTTTGAAAGGCCAATAGCATAGAATATGAGAGGGGCTAGTGGTATTATTGGTGGAGGATGAGAATGAGAATCCCACTAATTGAACTTTGCTTTGCTTTGCTTTGCTTTTGCTTGCAATTGGATTGCATTAAAGATAATGATGAACACTTTTTTGTTGGCGTTGTTTCTTCTAAGATATCCACACCACATGAGATGCTTTTTGGTTTAGCCCATAGTTGCAATGGCATGCATATCCATGAGAAGACTACAAGTATGTGTTTTTAGAGAAGCTTCCAGCCTGAAGGTAACCATGTTTTGTTGAATAACTTATTTACTTGGTCCCTGGGTTTTAAACACAGTTTCAACTTAGTCCTTTATATTTAGAATATTCTTTTCATCATAGTTATTATACTTGACCTGTTGCCTGATCCAATTAAGAGTTAATTTGCAGGTCATTGAATTAACCCAAATCAATATTTTTTTAATAATCAAAATTATATAATTTTATTTTTTTAGTTTTGGTTTTGACTTAACCGGATTTAGACCAAATTTAACCAAGTCAACTTAATCACAGATTAACCCATTCGATCACTTGATTTTGATCAAGTTAATGTTAAAATTGGTTCATATCAAAACCCAATCTAAAATAAGCTTTGAATATATTGTTTTTTAGATAAATTTACTAGACCAAATCGAGTTTAATAACTATATTTTTTATATTTTTATATAAAAATAACTTAATTAGTATGTTGATTGTTGATGAAGTTGGATTTTTATAAGTGTTGATTTCTCCTTAAAGTCCAACTCTCAAAGTTCCTCTTCAGTAATTTAACTTGTCAAACGTTTGTGCTTGCAATTATTGCAGGAAAAAACTGATAAATGTTACAATTTTTAATACATGAAGGACTCAGTTATAATCTTGTTTACAATGCAGGGACTGGACAACATTTTACTCATGCTCCTTTATACGGAGACAAGAAGCACACTTGGTGCACACTTTTGTCAGAGGAAGAATCTATCTATCCTTCCTACGGATGTCTTTGCTTTAACAATGTGATGCACATGTAAGGGCTTTACTTTATTTGTTAAATGGACATTTTTTTTTTTTTTTGATTCACGTGGGGTGTCCGGGCCAGCTTACGCGCACCACGATTATTCCCCACGGCCCACTGGACATCCTGTAAGTCCAGGAGCAGGTAAGGCACCGCGGGGGTGACAGGCGTGCACATAGAGGGTCGAACCCGGGAGGGTGGACGGAACAAGTCCACGATGGACCACAGAAGTTAGACCCTCAAGTGCTGGGTACACACGAGAGCTCGAACCAGGGCACTCAGGCAGGGCAAAGCCTTTGCCAAGGCCACTGAGCTACAAGCCCCGTGTGTGTTAAATGGACATTTTGTGTCCACATGTCGACATGATTGGTCTGTCCCGTGAATACATCAAATTTAATGGATTTTTTTTAAGGATGAAAAAATAATAAATGTTATTTTTCAAAAACATGTTTTCTCTATATTTTTTAAAAAATAAATAAAAACTCATTGTATAATTATCCCAAATGTTTCAGAAATCAATTTACATTTATGCTTTATCTTTATCTCTTCAAATATTATTTATCAATATGATGACATGATGTCTTGCTTTAACAATATGATGAACATGTAATGGCTTCACTTTAGCTGTTAAGAGGACATTTCGTGTCCACATATCAACATGATTGATCTTCATTTTTATTTTATAGTTTATACCACTACTTTCGGTTTTCTATGTGG
>Ga0325410_1010072_pt1 | contig 10015 bp, 7 predicted proteins | sample PopdelMetagenome_16_FD_206182 | JGI IMG/M metagenome (GOLD analysis project Ga0325410, IMG submission 206182) | Populus deltoides microbial communities from Bellville, Georgia, United States - Xylem-PdIQD-R3 | ecosystem: Host-associated > Plants > Phyllosphere > Stem > Wood/Secondary xylem...
TTGAATGATGAATTATTAATATTATTACTATCACTAATAATATTATCATCTTTATTATTATCGTTCCTACTATTATTACTATCATTATAGCTATCATTATCACTACTATAACAAACTACTACTACTATTACTACTACTATTATTATTATTATCATTATAATTATCATTGTTTTTATTGTTGTTATTGTTGGTACTACTATTCCTAGTATTATGCCTACGACTATAATTATTATCACTACCACTACTTAAACTATTATTATAATCACTATTATTAACATTATTATCATTATTAATAGTATTATTAGTAATATTGTTACTATCGCCATTATTATTATTATTATTATTATTATTATTATTATTAGTACAACCACTATAATTACCATTATTATTATTATTATTATTATTGAAATAACAAAAACCATAAACTTGATTTGAATGATAAATTAAAAACAATAAAAAAACTTTAGGGCGAAGGAAACAAATAAGAAATCAAAAGAAGAAAGACCAAAATGAAATTATTATTATTATTATTATTGAAAAAAATAAAAAATTAATTTGAAGGATAAAATTAAAAACTATAAATTTTTTGATAAAAGAGCAAAGGAAAAAAAAAGAAATCAAAAGCAAAATGACCAAATCAAAAAACATTATATATATGCAAATTAGAATTGAAGGATTAGATTGAAAACAAATAAAACTCTAACAAAAGAAAAAATGACTAAAATCAAAACTAAAATGATTGATTTTGAAACACCAACAACAAATAGATCAACAAAATTAAAAAAATAAAATCAAAAGAATGAGAATCAAATATAGCAAACAAGGAAATTAAAGGAGGATGCAATTGAAAAGGCAAAATTGAGAAATGAATTAAAACAAAACAAATAAATATAAAAAAATCAAGGACAAAATCAAAAGAAAATGACCTTGAAGGGCTAATATGAAAATGTAGAGGGCAAAGCATGATTTTCTAGGAGGAAAGAGAGAAATAAAGAAAAGAAAAGAAAAGAATGTCAGCGACTCATCAGAGGTCCAACGAGTACACGTGATGGATAAAGAGAAAGAGAAGGCTGAGATGAATCCAATGATGCAGCAGAATCATTTTTTACCACCATATGCAGTAACACACACTGCCTGAAAGGTGATGGAGTAGTTGACGCACATCAACCGTTTTTAATGTTTTTTTTTAAAACATCATTCTACCCTCAAAATCCACGCATTATTACAAAAAAAAAAACCACTTTGCAATTAAAAATCTTATATTTAAGGGTAATAGAATCATTACACTGTAAATAAAAATATGAAATGCCAAAAAAGATCATAAACAATATTTAACTAATTATTTACTTTTAAGGGCCAAAAAGTCATCTAATTATGCAAAAGATTGATAAAAGACCAAGACACCCCTAACTATTCACAAATGACAAATGAGTGAAATAAAAAGGGGATTTTACTCCCAAAAATGCACTTAAATAAGATTTTTTTTAAAGGCAAAATCATCAATTTATTATTAAGATTCACGATAAATAAAGTCATATATACAAGTGAAAATCTCACACTTTTTAGCTTTTCTTTTAATATATAAGGAAAATAAGGATCCTATCCAATTTTTTACTTATAATGGTAAATTACAAATCAGTACCTAATCTCAATTTAAAATGATATAAATTTCACCATCTAACTAATAGTGATGCATCAGTTTCATTCAGTGATGCATATTTTGTTGATAGCATAAGAATGGAAAGTAATAAAATTTGAAATACTTTTTTTTGTAAATATATGACATGTTGCATGTATACGGCGTTGCGACGATTGTTTTTCCAAACTGGGATCTTCATGGTAATGGGTGGAAAAAATAAAGAATTTTTTACCTTTCTCAGTAAAAAAAAAAATAGTCGTCATAGAGTATTTTGATTTTTAGAAACCCTAACTAGTTTCGAGTCTAGATAAGGGGACTGGTTGTATATAGAAAAAACATATCACCCTTAGTGCACCCTACTTAAGATAAGCTGTATTGTTTATTTGTCTGATATAAACTAAGATAATGTTGTGTTTTCTAACCGTTAGCCTGTTTAATTATTAAAGTTAGTCCACCCTAGTAGAGTGTACCATAATTTTAGGGATCAAGTCTAATCATTCTAGAGTCACAACATAAAAATAAAAAAATTTTTTTTTTATTCAATACCGAGAATATGTCTTATGTATAAGTTTATAATCCTGTATATTAAAAGAAACAAAATATTTTTTTTGTTTTTATAATACAAACTAAGTTCTCATAACTTTAATAAATTAGTTATTGAATCCAATATGCATGCAAAATAAAAACTATTTTTGTGATTTTTTTATTATGATTAAATTATACCAATATGATTTATTTTTGAGAAACTTGGAGATATGCAATAAAAATATCTAAATGCATTTCTTTTAAAGGAAAATTTTGTTGTTTTTGCGGAAAAAAATCAATTTATTTAATACCGGAAAAATACTTCGTGTGTAGGTCACAATTACAAATATTAAATATAAAAGGGTGAAAAAATGATATGGAAAACCCAAGAATTAATTGCAAAATGGTCCTTCAAAATTCAAAATTAATCTAAGATGTGTTTAGCAAAAAAATAGAATAAAGGCTATGGAGAACCTAAGCCTTAAACAACAAAACTAAAGCAGATATTACCTTCCAGGTGATAAAAAAAAAAGTTAATTAAAAATTCCAAAAAAAAGTTAATTAAAAATCCCAGCCCCTTTGTGTCTTTCAGAGATTATTGTGGTAGTTTTTGTGATTGTAATTTGAAAAAAGTTGTTTTATAAAAATCACTTTTAGTTAAAATTGATTTGATATTTATATATGTTTGGTTAAAACTATGGTTGAAATTAAAGTTGAACAAAACATAATTTAAATTGTTTGGTTAAGAATGCTTTTTAAATTAAGTAATGCCATTGAATATATTAAACACTAGTTTTTTAAATAAATCACAATTAAAAATTAAAAAAATAAATTTTTTTATTGTTTACTTTTGTGTGTAAAGTGAATTAAGATTGTTCTATGATGATATCAAGCAATATTACTTTCCCTGCACATGCTATAAAACTTGTATGTATTTATGCATCAAATAACTATAGCTTGGGCTATATTTGTAGCCGATGTTTGGTTACCGGGTTTTTCAACTTCTTGTTCGGCCGTGGCTTTGTATTTCGGCTCTTTTGGACCAAAAGGTGTTTAAAATAATAGTAAAAGTTATTTTATAAATTTTAAAGTTTTAAGAGGTTGATGATTAATTTCAAGATCTGTAAAATTAATTGAGGTATGTATAAATTAATCAAGATATTTATAATAATAAAACCTGGTTTGGCATAAAATTAGTGAATCAAGAATCTGTTGACTCGAGCCTTTGACCAAGTATTGGCCATGTAATTGATCTAGAAAATTCAATTGAATTGATGAGCGGACAGTGACCTAGAAGAAGATCAAAATGACTTTTTCATCTTTTGTTTTTGTTTAAGTTGTGTTTAAATTCTTTCTTTTTTTCCTGAACAACACTATTTTTATTATTATCATTGCTATATCATTATAGCTATCATTATCACTACCACTATTACTACTACTACTATAATAAATTATTATTATTATTATTATTATTATTATTATTATCATCATCATCATTATCATTATAGCTATCGTTGTTGTTGTTAGCACTACTACTCCTAGTATTACACCTACGACTATGATCATTATCATTACCACTACTTAAACTCTTATTATTACCATTATTAATAGTATTATTAGTAATATTGTTACTATCACCATTATTATTATTATTATTATTATTATTATTATTATTATTATTATTACAACCACTATAATTACTACTATTATTATTATTATTATTAAAATAACAAAAACCATAAACTTGATTTGAAGGATAAATTAAAAACGATAAAAAACTTTAGGGCGAAGGAAACAAATAAGAAATCAAAAGAAGAAGGACCAAAATGAAATTAATATTATTATTATTGAAAAAAAGTTATAAACTTAATTTAAAGGATAAAATTATAAATTATAAATTATAAATTTTTTGACAAAATAGCCAAAGAAAAAGAAATCAGAAGCAGAATGACCAAATCAAAAAACATTATATATATGCAAATTAGAATTGAAGGATTAAATTGAAAACAAATAAAACTCTAACAAAAGAGAAAATGACTAAAATCAAAACTAAAAGGATTGATTTTGAAACACCAACAACAAATAAATCAACAAAATAGAAAAAATAAATCAAAAGAATAAGGACCAAATATAGTAAACAAGGAAATTAAAGGAAGATGCAATTGAAAAGCAAAATTGAGAAATGAATTTAAACAAAACAAATAGATATAAAAAAATCAAGGACAAAATCAAAAGAAAATGAACTTGAAGGGCTAATATGAAAATGTGGAGGGCAAAGCATGATTTTCTAGGATGAAAGAGAGAGAAAAAAGAAGAAGAATGTCAACAACTCATCAGAGGTCCAGTGAGTACACGTGATGGACATGGAGAAAGAGAAGGTTGAGATGAATTTAATGACACAGCAGAATCATTTTTTTTTACCACCGTATGCAGTAGCACAGACTGCCCGAATGGCGGTGGAGTAATAGATGCACGTCAACCGTTTTTAATGTCTTTTTTTAAAAACATCATCCTACCCTCAGAACCCAAGCATTATTACAACAACAAAAAAAAACCACTTTGCAATTATGAATTAACATCTCAAGTCAAGCTTTAAAAAATTTATATTTAAGAGTAATAGAATCATTACACTGCAAATAAAAAATATGAAATGCCAAAAAAAATCATAAACAATATTTAACTATTTATTTACTTTTAAGGGCCAAAAAGTCATTTAATTATGCAAAAGATTGATAAAAAGACCAAGACACCCCTAACTACTCACAAATGACAAATGAGTGAAATAAAAAGACTATTTTACTTCTAAAAATGCACCTAAATAAGTTTTTTTTAAAGGCAAAATCTTCAATTTATTATTAAGATTCACAATAAATAAAGGCATATATACAAGTGAAAATCCCACACTTTTTAGCTTTTCTTTTAATATATAAGGAAAATAAGGATCCTATCCAATTTTTTACTCATGATGGTAAATTACAAATCAGTACCTAATCTTAATTTAAAATGATATAAATTTCACCATCCAACTAACATTGATGCATCAATTTGATTCAGTGACGCATATTCTGTTGATAGCATGAGAATGGAAAGCAATAAAATTTGAAATATATTTTTTTTGTAAATATATGATGTGTTGCATGTATGCAGCGTTGCGACAATTATTTTTCCAGATTGGGATCTTCATGGTAATGGGTGAAAAGAATAAAGAATTTTTTATCTTTCTCAGTTAAAAAAAAAGGAATTGTCACCGAGCATTTTTTTGTTTTTAGAAACCCTAACTGGTCTCGAGTCTAGATAAGGGGACTAGTTGTGTATAGGGAAGACATATCACCCTTAGTACACCTTACTTAAGATAAGCTGTATTGTTTATTTGCCTGATATAAACTAAGATAATGTTGTGTTTTCTAAGTGTTAGCCTATGTAATTATTAAAGTTAGTCCTCCCTAATAGAGTGTACCATAATTTTAGGGATCAAGTCTAATCATTCTAGAGTCACAACATAAAAATAAAAGAATTTTTTTTATTCAATATAGAGAATATGTCTTACGTATAAGTTTATAATCATGTATATTAAAAGAAACAAAATAATTTTTTTGTTTTTTTAATACAAACTAAGTTCTCATGACTTTAATAAATTAGTTATTGAATCCAATATGTATGCAAAATAAAAACTATTTTTGTGATTATTTTATTATAATTAAATTATACCAATATGATTTATTTTTGAGAAACTTGGACATATGCAATAAAAATATCTAAATGCATTTCTTTTAAAGGAAAATTTTGTTGTTTTTGCAGAAAAAACTAATTTATTTAATACCGGAAAAATACTTCATGTGTAGGTTATAATTTCAAATATTAAATATAAAAAGGTAAAAAAAATGATATCAAAAACCCAAGAATTAATTGCAAAATAATCCTTCAAAATTAAAAATTAATCCAAGGTGTGTTCGGCAAAAAAAAAAAAAAAAACAGAATAAAGGCTTTGGAGAACCTAAGCCTTGAACAACAAAACTAAAGCAGACATTCCCTTTATGCTTCTCTTATATTCTTCTTTTCTTACAGTCAAAACTAAAAGATGCTCTAATAATAAGAAAAGGAAGGAGATTCATGGCTTATCTCCTCGTCTCACCACCAAGATATTTTTTTATTTTTTATTTTTTTTAGATTTTTGTATAAAAAATATATTTTATATAAAGTTAATTTTGGAATCTAAAATTAAATTATGCCGGCGTTTTATTTTTTCTCAGGGATAAGATTTCAATGGGTGAGTTGCCCTTATTTCCACCTTGATCTAAGTTTGATCAACAAATTTCAAATCATACTTGATAATAATAATAATAATAATAATAATAATAATAATAATAATAATATATCAATGTGAACAAAATGGAGATTCTAAGTGAAGCCTAATACGATTCACGTGGAACATTTTTAAGAGTTGAGAGAAGTCTAAGTTTAGATTCTATTTCAAGATAGAATTATGACAAGAAGGAACAATACAGAGAATGAAAGCGAATTTATATTTAGTAATGATATAAAAAACAAGGTGATTTTTTTTTTATAGCTGATCAGCGATTGATTCAGTTAAAAATCTAGGTTTTAAGTTATATGAATTAACCTAAGTCAATTCAGGAAAATTTTAAAAAAAATATTTAAAATTTTAATAATTCATATGAAAAAATTAAAAAATAATCCATGTGAATATATATACTAAAAGACTTTAAATCTCATATTATAGAAAATAAAATATTTTTCTAATATTTATATAATGAACTTTGAAAAGAGTTAATAGAGCATATATTCTTCTATTATTTATATGTGGAATAAAAAATATCACATATTGAAAAAACGTAACTTTTTTTTATGAATATAGAGTATATATACTAAAGGGCTTCAAATCCCACATTAAAAAAATAATTTTTTTCTTGTAAACATAAAATATATATACTAAAGGGCTTCAAATCTAATATTAAAAAAATAAAATATTCTTCTAGTATTTATATAATGAACTTTAAAAATGGTCAATAACCAACTAAAAAAATATAAAAAAGAGTGGTATTTGGTTAGGAGAAAAAACACATTTGAAAAAAAAAGATCTCTATTGGGTTTTGCCGGGTCGGCCGGATCATTGGTCGACCAGACAGGTTGACCGAATTTTACTGGGCTTTTACTCAAGCCGATCTTTTATCTTACCCGGACCGATCTAGCCATTGAATCAACCGGGTCCCGGATAAACCCATTAGACCGGTCCAGATTTAATAAACATGAGTGATATAACCAAGATAACAGAGTTTATTATAAATTAAAATATTCAAAAATAAAAAATAGTGTAACTATGAAGAAAAACCTCAAATACTTAATTTTTTCCATTCAAGTTTCACTTTTCAAATTGCTAGGATGAAGCATAATAACAATGAATTGAAAATTAAAAATAAAAAAAAATATTTTTTATATTTTTAAACTGACAAGACTGAATAATACGGAGAATGTAAGTGAAGTTATATTTAGTAATGATATAAAAATAAGGTGAGGTAATTGATGACCAAGGATAATAGAGTTTGTTTTTATATATAAATTAAAAAAATAAAAAAATAAAAAAATACTATAATTATAATGAAAAATCTAAAATATTTATTTTTTTCCTATTCTAGTTTCACTTTTCAAAAGCTACGATTAAGCATGATAATACTAAATTAAAAAAAAGAATAAAATTTCCAAACTAAAAAAAAATTAAATTTTTTTTCTCTAAAAATTCATATATTACAAAGTGAGTGTCTTTCAATTATGTTTGGTTGGTGGAAAATAATACAGAATATAAAAAATCTCTTTTACTCTTATATTATTTTTTATCTAACATATTTGAAACACTAGATATTGTTTTTTCATTTTATTATTCCACATGTTTAACCTATTTAATAATTTTTTAATAGAAATTTATTTTCCATTTTAAGTTTTATTAAAAATAAATTTTTAATTTTTAATTATTTTAGTTTTTCATTTAAATCTCAAACAATTATTTTTATTTTTTTATGTAACTTTATAGAAAATATATTATTTATAAATTTATAATAAATTACAAAATACTTCAACATTATTTTTTTATATAAAAAACAGTCTTACCCATAGTTATCAAACTCGACCCGGGGGTTGACCCAGTCAAGGGGCCGGGTCGCGGGCTACACGGGTCAACCTGAAAAAATTAAAAAAATATATCTTAACTTTTAATATTTCATATGAAAAAACTAAGAAACAATTCATGTGAATATAGATTATACATGTTGTAAATAATAAAATTTAAAAGAATATTTCAAAAAAAAATTTATTTCACATTGAAAAGATATATTTTTATCCTTTTAAGTTGAAGTATTTTAAAAAAAAACAAAAATTATCCCACATTGAAAAAATATATATATTTTTGTGAACATAAAGTATATATACTAAAAGATATTATGTTATTCTTTTAAGTTGAAGTATTTAAACTAATTTTTTTATCCCACATTGAAAAACAAAACTTTTTTCTTGTGAACATAGAGTATATATACTAAAAGACTTCAAATCCCACATTGAAAAAATAACTTTTTTTTGTGAACATAGAATATATATATAAAAAGACTTCAAATCCCACATTTAAAAAATAATTTTTTTCTTGTGAATATAAAATACATATACTGAAGGGTTTTTACACTAGCCGGTCTTTTACCTTACCCAAACCGATCCAACCATCAAATCTCAAATCGACCTGCTAGACTGATTCGAATTTAATAACCAGGGTCTCACCAAGCAGTGACGTGTGAACACCGAGCTGGCCTGTTTGAGAGTGTGGTTGCTTTTCAAAGTGTTTTTCATGTCAAAATGTATCAAAATAATTTTTTTATTTTTAAAACTTATTTTTAAGATTAACGTATCAAAATGATCAAAAATATAAAAAAATTAATATTTTAACAAAAAAAATTAAATTTTTAAAAAACATAAATTGACCCGCATTTCCAAACTCACTCTTACACAACTACTATCACTGTTTTTTAATGTTGTTTTTCTTTCTTCCTTAGTTCCTTTTTATTCTCTTAACAAAATTATGAGATAAAAACCTCGAGTCCCTTATTTTTTTCTTGCTTTTGATTCTAACTTACTTTCTCGAAACTTTTTAATTAAAAATCCCCTCATCATACTTTATCTTTTTATCTAAAAAATATTTAATATAGGTACTAGCTCTTAATTCTTATGATATATTCAACCAAATCGGAAAGGGGCTTTTTTTTATGCCTATAGAAAGTTTTTTTTTTTTGTTCTTAATTACATCTCTCAAGGTGTTTTAATTAAACTAGTTAATAAAATAATTACTAACTATTCATAAAATCTTCCTTTATTTATTGCTATGCAAAAGTTATGCAAATAATAACGAGCTTCTTTAATTTTTATTATATCAATACAAAACAAGAAAATCATATAAACCAGGTTAAAAAGCCATTACATCAGTCTGTATAAAATTTTTACTATATAGTTTCAAGGCTTTTCCCCTATTATTATTATTATTATTATTATCTCTTGGAGATAGCCTTGTGACAACCAATTTCGGGTGGCTAAATCGTAATATTCTAGACTCATGGTAGTGGTTTGTTAAGAACTTTCACATAGAGGACTGATTTGACAATTGACGTGTGACTTTTCGAGTTCCTAAAAGTTAAAACTAAACTCTTGATTTTTTATAAAAAAATATACTCTAGCGAATCTATGATCTCTGTTTCTCTCTCCACGCACATTCTAGACTGCAAAGATTCAATCTTTAGCTCGATCCTGCCTTCGAAAATCTCAGACGGTAAGCTCTCCATTGCCTCTCCAAACCCTAAT
>Ga0325410_1010074_pt1 | contig 10013 bp, 11 predicted proteins | sample PopdelMetagenome_16_FD_206182 | JGI IMG/M metagenome (GOLD analysis project Ga0325410, IMG submission 206182) | Populus deltoides microbial communities from Bellville, Georgia, United States - Xylem-PdIQD-R3 | ecosystem: Host-associated > Plants > Phyllosphere > Stem > Wood/Secondary xylem...
AGACCAAAAAGAGCTATCCTCTCTTGATGGATGAGCCGACGCAATTCTGAATGCTTTATAGGATCATTCAAACCTCTAATATTCCAACATCCAATAATCATAGGAAAATAGAGAGGAGTACAAACAGCAACACAAAGATTACCTTGAGGTGCCTCCTTGAGAGGAGCTAGATTTCTTATTCTTCTTTGAAGAGGCTTTTGAACCCTTTTTCTTTTTCTCTAGAGAGTCTCTAGCCTTAATAGCTAACTGATTAACACTTTCCCTTTCGGTGGAATTCAGGTTTTGAGGGGTTGTCAAGATCGTTGACGTTAACTCCTTATCGGTTCGTTCCCCATCTGTATCACCTCCCATTGTGTCCATATCTTGATCTAAAGCAGTACTTGCAGCCCCTTGCTCCTGTTTCATGTCTTCTCGTAAACTCTTCAAGACAAGAGGAGAGGAAGGATTTTCATCTTCATGACAAGCATCATTGCCCACATCTGATGTCACATGGTCATTCATATTACAATCAGACATATGTATACCAGATGTTGAACAACCATTCTCATTACAATTACCCACTTTAGATGCCAAGGGAGCATTCTCCCCACTCACAGAACCCTTGTTTCGTTTACCAACTACCTGCCACTGAAACTGATTCTGCTTGTTATCCGCAGATTTAGATATTATTAGTAGCACATAGCGCTGTGGTGTGACCAAAGACATTGCAATTACTGCACTTCGACGGTATCCATTCGTACTCAGCTGAAATTGTTATGAATAACCCATTTGGACAGCGAAGATCATATTCCTTAACCAACGTCTTCGAAGCATCTATCTCAACGCAAACTCTTGCGTAACTAAGCCTTTTACGCAACAATGTAGTATGATCCGCATGAAGGGGTACTCCAATAGCACTCGCTACACAACTCAACCCCTTAATAGTCCAATACTCGAGAGGGACATTATACAGCCTAACCCATACCGGAACTCTGGCCAAATCATCTTTCAAAAATTGCATGTTCGGTTGCCAACGTTTAAGCACCAAAGGCCTGTTTGCCATGTGCCATGGGGCTCTTTCCAGCACATTAGTGGCATGATCGACAGAATCAAAAGTGAAGATGAAGAAACCATTATCCGAAGACAAAACTTCTGATACACCGTAGGAGCCCCATATTCTTTTGGCAATAGAATTGACCACGGGATACCGTAATTTCTGCCCCACAAAATGACCAACTAGGGTGGATTTCCAAAATTCGCAGCCATCTTCAAACACATCAAGCATCTCCTTTCTAAGCTTAGCCGTTTCTTTGTCCTTTCACTTTCAATATTTAATCACATCAATCAATCCTTTGAATTGTGAGATATACCTGCATTTAAAATGAACATTTACCATAAATTAAAGCTATCTTATATTATCAGATCTGTTATTATAAAACATGCTCTAGTTAAGGAGTTATTGATAATTCAAGTGCAAAATAATGATATAAAACCTTGATAAAAATGCACTTTTAAGTACTAATCACTTTCCATCATCTTCGTCATGGCTTGCATTTGGAATTGAAGTTCTACATCGGGAGAGGGTGGTGTGTTATTTTGATCTAACATGATAGTACATGCAAAAAATTGGTCAGTGGAAAAACAATTCTCACATCACTCGTGTTTCGCTCAAACACTCATAATATCCTCACAATCTCACATTTCTTGTCTCACCTTCTTTCTATTCTTGCGGAACTCAAACCAGCATCAAATAGAACCAACTTAGCAGCGCAATCCAAATTTGTATATATGACTCAAGAAGCAATAAAAACCAGAAAACTAGCAAAAACAAAACAACAATGATAGTCTCGCGAGTAGCAAGCGAATTTATCCGAAATATGAATGAAACTGAAGACTCGAATAAAAACAGAAACAAAATATGCAAAAAATGATGAAACAACACCCAAATATGTTGGATATGTTGAAAATATACTGCAAGAAATGAAAACAACAGAAAGAAAGCGAATTTCAAAAGTTGACGCAAAACAGACATGTTTATGACGAGTTAAGTCTGAATCTGGAACCTAAATTAAATGATACCCAATTGAGCTATAATTTCAGATATAGTGTGATATCAGACCAACTAGACAGAATATATAAAGTTTGAGCAATTTGTGATAAGATTTGATATACTGACGCAAAAACGTTATGAATCAGACCTGATTAGACCCGAAATTGAAAACCAAAGAAAATGGTATCCAATTGATCCCAAACTTAATATGTCATGCTATTAGGGACCCAGTAATAATAGTATAAAATGTGAGCTAATTCTGAGTTGATTTGATCCAATTTTCCCTTGTTTAGTTTTCTACGGCAGAAACCAATAAACTTCTTTTTGAACAACTTTTATTTTTTATTTTTTTATGCTACATGGTCACGCTGTTGCCACACGCAAAGACACCAATTCTCAGAAAGTCAAGTAAATCAGGTTTGATAGGAGTGTGATACAAAGATAACTTGTACCTAGGCACCAACACTATTGGAAACGGAAACCCCCACCCAATGAATATTGATTCACGAATAAGAAGTATTAGGATGATGCAAGGAAGCCAGTTGTTCTTTGATAAGTCATTTTTCAGTTCTTTAGAGAATCATGGAAGGGAGATTATCTCACACACAAAGAAGTTTTTATTAATCTGAATTGTCTCTCCTTACATGTCTGGTTATGCCCTTATTTATAGTGATTCTAAACTAAAATAAACCCTAATGGACCCCTTATATGGACTTATATATGATGCCCACTTACAATTAAACCCAAATAATATAAATAAACCCTAAACTAAGAAGAAAATAATAATAACAATAATAAATACGAAATTAATATCCTAAATATGATAGGATCAGATTTGTTGCCCTCCTATATAAGCTAGGAGAATCAAATCTGAAGGTAGAATTAATTTTGAAATCTTCTTTCCTTTTTGTAGCTAGTATGAATAAGGAATCCTTGTAAGAAAAGGATTTTGAAACATTTATGAATCCTTACCACACTTGGAAACTATGTTGCAGCCCATTAAAGATCTGTCAAATTAGGATATTCCTAAAATAAGCTGTCACATCCTTTTAGAAAAAGAATCCTAGTCATATAGGAAGTCCACAAGTCAAAAGGAAGTAAATAACAAAATTCATACAACCTCTGTTGACCCATATTGCAATGCCTTTCCGAACTCTGATTGACTTGAAATTGTAACCCAAGGTAGAACAACATGTCAGGAGACTCCGCGTAAACATTTATCTCGGTCAGACGGTCTGATTGAGCATTATAACTGTTGCCGTAAAACTGGATAGTTGCACCTTTTACTTCAAAATCCGAATTTGACCTTGCCTGGATCATATTAGGAAGATGAAGCTGAATTGGTCTGGAAATGCGTACTTCCCGCCTTTATACCTTCATTGCCATATGGACCATGTCCTCCAATTCCACACAATGTTGTAATTCTACAACATCCGCAATGTCCCTATTCAACCCATTTAGAAATCTAGCCATAGTAGCTTTCCTATCCTCAATCATATTGGCCCGAATAATTGCGATCTCCATCTCTTTGAAATACTCATCCATAGACCTAGAACCCTGATACAAACCCTACAATTTCATATACAAATCTCTATAATACTGGTTAAGCACAAATCGCCTTCTCATCAACACTTTCATCTCCTCCCACGACGCTACCTCCCTCTCTCCACTTCTCCTTCTACTAATCACATTCTGATCCCACCAAATCATTGCATAATTCGTGAATTCGATAACTACCAATTTCACTTTCTTCATCTCCGAATACTTATGGCAATCAAAAATCCAATTCACCTTTTTCTCCCACTCCAAATATGTCTCAGGATCGTTTTTACCTTGAAATGAAGGTATTTTCAGTTTGATAGCATTCAAATCACCATCTAAATCAACATGTACCCCAACACTACGGAAATTTTTCCTTTGGCCGAATTGGCCCCTAGTTCTATTCCTAAAATCCCTTTGATTTCTAGGCTGCCGAAAACCTTCCTGATTGCCCATGGCCTCATTCTCAAAACCACCATCACCAATATAATCAACGTCCTCCTCAAAATCCTCATAATCAGCCCACCTTGGCCTTTTGGCACCACTGCCACTGTTTGCTTTCGGTTTAGCCCCAACCTTCCTCACGTCTTGGGTGCTTGTACCAGTCTCGTTACCACGTTTCTCCACCCTATTAAGTTTGTCACACACGTTCCCCATCACAAAATTCATCCTCTCCATCATCTACGTCATGGCTTGTATTTGAAACTTAAGTTCTCTTCAGGGTAGGGTGGGGTGGTGTGTTATTTTGATTTGACATGATAGTACTTGAAAAAATTGGTTAGTGGTAAAACAAATATCCTCACATGCTCACACCTCTCGTCTCGCTCTCTTGCTGTTCTTGTGGAACTGAAACCAACACCAAATAGAACCATCTTGGCAGCGTAATCCAAATGTATATATGATTCAAGAAGCAATAAAAACCAGAAAACAAGCAAAAACAAAACTGTGATGATACTCTTTTTTTTTTTTTGGTAAGTTGACGTATGTATTAAAAGAAGAAGATTCATGGATTATATAGGGCATACCCCAGATTTACAATGAGAACAGAAACATAAAACAATAGATGGCTACAGGCTAGCAACCTAATAGAAAACTGAGACCTCACTAGATTCGTTAGGGAAACCAATAAAACCAGCTAATTATCAAATTAAGAATCTATGTTATTAATCCTCCAAGCTCTTTGGATCCTTTTGAAGCTTATCGCGAATGATACATTCGATTTGATTAAAGACCAAATTCAAAGTTCTAGACATTCCAGCAAAGATCCTTGCATACCATTCTTGCCATACATGATACACTGTAGCTGCGAAACTCAGTTTACTAGAAAAATTGATGAAACTCTTGCCATGCCAAGTGACAGTGGCCCATCAAATCCATTCATCCCAGCCTTTTGTCATTCTTGGAATGTGGCATCTATCACAAACATCCCGCTAGATCGCTTTAGTATAGGAGCATTCAAAGAACAAGTGGTTGTGATCTTCATTGTTGCGGAGACAGAGTGAGCATCTATTGGGACCATGTATACCAAACCGATGAAGTCTATCTTGAATTGTGAGTTTCTGTTGGACATCCATCCATAGAAGAGACGAATGACTTGGAACAACATTTTTGAACCACGCAATGTCATGGCATTCAACCATCTGACAATGAATTCTTAGTTGCTCCCAAGCTACTTTGACCGAGAATCTGTGATTTGGTGAATCCAACCAAACTATCTCATCATTTTCCCCATTTTAGGCTTAGAATTGGAAGGAATAGCTTCTACAATGGGGTGCCAGCCAATAGCTTGGGTGGTAGGAATTTTTCATTCTAAGTTATGAATCAGCATATTCACCTTCGCGTTCTTTTCCATACCTGAATCATAGATGAATCTTTCCTCATAAGAATCCGCGAGTGGGCTGTAAGGATGCTAATTGTCAAACCATAGAGAGGTTGTTATTCCATCTCCTATGATGTACTTCATCTTCAGCCATGCTAAGGATCTGAGCTTTAGAATCTTTCCCCAAGCCCAAGAGCAATTCTCTGGCATCTTGATTGTCCAAAAATTTCTACCTCGTAACAGATTGGATCTGATCTAAGTAGACCAGATTGAGCCATCTAATTCATTGCATAGGTTCCAAACGTGTTTCAACAAAGCAATCTTGTTCCATTCTGTTATCCTTTTTATTCCTAGCCCCCCTCTCCTTATTTGGAAGACATACCTGATCCCAAGCCACTTTAGCCCCAATAGTTCTCATATCTGAACTTGACCGAAGAAAGGATTTCATAATTTGCTCCACATTTTTAATTACTTGCCCAGGTAAGAGGAAGAGAGATGCCCAATAGACCTGTATGAAAAATAAGATTGAATTAATCAGTAGTACCCGTCCTGCATACGAGAATGTTCTACAAGTCCAATGTCGAATTTTAGAAGTGATTCGATCCACGAGGCCCTTACAATAAACAACCTTTAGTCTGGACGAGAGAAGAAGTCTTCCCAAATATTTCATAGGGAGCTCCCCCTCTCTAAACCCAAGAATACGAATAATTTGTTCCCTCTGAGCATTTAACGCACCGCTCAAGAAGATGTCACTTTTGTTTGGATTTGGATACAAACCTGATAGATCTTGAAACTGTGTGAGCACAGTTCTGATCATATGAATTGAGTTTACATCCCCTTTGCTAAAAATCATCAAGTCGTTAGCAAAACAAAGATGAGAAATTATGTCCTTCTTGCATCTCCAGTGGAACTTGAATTCTTAGTTGGCACTCATCTTGTAGAATAGCCCCGAAAGGATTTCCATACATAGGACAAACAAATATGAGGACAGTGGATCACCTTGTCTCAACCCTCTTCCCCATTGAAAGTAAACTACAAGCTCACCATTGACGTTGATAAAGAATTGACATGATGTAACACAAACCATGATACAATCAATGACTGCTCTAGGGAATCCCATTTTTATTAACGTAGCGTCAACAAAGTCCCACTGCACCGAGTCATAAGCTTTCATTAGCTCAACTTTCATAGCACAACGGGCAGGTCCCGTAGATTTATGATAGCCTTTCATTAGCTCCTGAGATAAAAGAACGTTGTTGCTGATTCTTCGTCCTGAGATAAAAGCGGTTTGATATGGACCTACTAAGGATGGCAAAACAGCTTTGATTCTCCCAGCTAGAATCTTAGCGATGCATTTGTACACTGTATTGCAGAAAGATTGATGCGGATCAGCCCAATACCAAACGTAATCATGCCAACGACCCATTGGAGGTGCCAATTGGGCCAATCACAAGAGCTAGCAAAGAAGCTTAAAGAAGCATTGAATGGGCTTGTTCAAAATATATGGAGCAAAATGGACCTAGAGGGGTTTGGGACATTTAAGGAGCATGAAGGACAACCTTTAATTCATCTAGTTCAGGTCCAAGAAGAGCCTAATTCGTGTGGAACAAGGGGTTGATGTGTTTGGCCTAATATCAGCCTTGTTATGCTTGTTTTCCTAAAGCTACAAGGATAAAAAGTCAGCAATTTATTCTCCTAATTATGTAAGGAAGTTGGCCATAACTTATTCCTAAAGAGAGGAGGACTATTTAATGCTTTTCCTAACTTAGGAAGGAAAGTAATTAAATCAGCAACAAAGGAGCAAATTTGTTTTCTTATTTGTCCAAGTTAAACAAGAAAATCCAAGCTAATCAAGGACATTAAGGGAGGTAGCAACACGAATTTTCCAAATCAGATTTCTCCTAGTTTATTTTTGGACTTCTTAAGGGTGACAAATCTGATTCTAGCATATTTGGCATGATAATTTTCGAAATTTTATTATTTTTATTATTTTTTTCTTAGTTTTTGGGTTATTATTACTTATTTGGGTCAATTGTAAGTGGCCTTCATATAAGTCCACCTAAAGGGGGTCCATTAGGGTTTTCTTAAGTCTAGAGTCAGTATAAATAAAGGCATAACCAAACATGTAAAGTTACGCAATTTTCAGATCAATAAACGTTTTTGTTGCACTTTATTGTGTGTTGGTGGGATAATCTCCCTTTCTTGGTTCTCCAAAGAACTGAAAACGACTTATCGAAGAACAACTGTCTTTGTGGCGTCATCTTTATACTTCTCGTTCGCGAATCAATATTCGTCGGGTGGGGGTCTCTGTTTTCGATAGTGCTGGTGCCTAGGTACAAGTTATCTTTGTGTCACTCTCCTATCAAACTTGATTTACTTGGCTTTTCCGAGAATTGGTGTCTTTGCATATGGGTTGGGTTGCGTGACCACATGATCACGAGGTTCGCATCATTTGGTATCAGAGCTTGGCTCAATTAATCAGGTTATATCCTTCTAAAATTTTTGTTTCTTGTTGATTCCGCAAAAAAAATTCCTTAGTATATCCAATTTCTTCTTCTCCTTGAATTTGCGGCATATAAAAAAGTTATTTCATTCTCTTATTGTTCAAAATATATCAGTACCATCAAAAAAGAAAGAGAAAAGCAAAAAAAAAATCCGTTCAAAAAGACGTTTATTGGATTTTGCCGCAGAAAATTAAACAAGAGAAATTGGATCAAATCAACTCGGAATTAGATAAAATTTTATACTCTTATTACTGGGCTCCTAATCGCACCACATATGAAATTTGGGGTCAATTGGATATCGTTTGCTTTGGGTTTCAAATTCGAGTCTAACCAGGTCTAATTCATAACGTTTTTGCGTCAGTATTGAACCTTATTGTAAATTGCTCAAAATTTATATTCTATCTATCTGGATTGCTATAGCACTATATATGAAATGTTAACTCAATTGGACATCATTTACTTTAGGTTCCAGATTTGGACTTAACTCGTCGTAAATGAGTCTGTTTTGCGTCAACTTTTGAAATTCACTTACTTTCTATTGTTTTTGTTTGTTGCAGTTTATTTTCATCATATCCAACATATTTGGGTGTTGTTTCATCATTTTGCATATTTTTTGTTTCTGTTTTTATTCGAGTCTTCAGTTTCGTTCATATTTTAGATAGACTCGCTTGCTACTCGCAAGACTATCATCGCAGTTTCGTTTTGCTTGTTTTTTAGTTTTTATTGCTTCTTGAGTCATATATATAGTTGGTTCTATTTGGTGTTGGTTTCAGTTTCGCAAGAACCGTAGGAAGTTGAGACAAGAGGTGTGAGCGTGTGAGGGTATTGAGAGTAGTTTGAGCGAAACACGAGCGACGTGAGGATAATGTTTTTTAACACTAACCAATTTTTGCATGTACTATCATGTCAGACCAAAACAACACACCACCCCATCCTGAGGGAGAACTTACATTCCAAATGCAAGCCATGACATGGAGAGGATGAATTTTATGATGGGAAATGTGTGTGATAGACTTGATAGGGTGGAGAAATGTGGTAACGAGGTTGGTACAAGCACCCAAAATGTGAGGAAGCTTGAGGCTGAACCGAAAGCAAACAATAGCAGTAGGGCCGAAAGGCCAAGGTGGGCTGATTATGAGGATTTTGAGGAGGCCGTTGATGATATTGGTGATGGTGGTTTTGAGGATGAGGCCATAGGCCATTAGGAAGGTTTTCGGCAGCCTAGAAACCAAAGGGATTATGGGAATAGAACTAGGGGCCAATTCGGTCAAAGGGAAAATTTCCGTAGTGTTGGTGGGGACATGCTGATTTAGATAGTGATTTGGATGCCATCAAACTGAAAATACCTTCTTTTCAAGGTAAAAACGATCACGATGCATATTTGGAGTGGGAGAAAAAGGTGGATTGAATTTTTGATTGCCATAACTATTCGGAGGTGAAGAAAGTAAAATTAGTAGTCATCGAATTCACAGATTATGCACTGATATGGTGGGATGAGAATGTTATTAGTAGAAGAAGGAGTGGAGAGAGTCTGGTAGCGTCGTGGAAGGAGATGAAAGTGTTGATGAGAAGGCGATTTGTGCCTAACCACTATTATAGAGATTTGTATTTGAAATTGCAGGGTTGGAATCAGGGTTCTAGGTCCGTGGATGAGTATTTCAAGGAGATGGAGATTGCCATGATTCGGGCCAATGTGATTGAGGATCGAGAAGCTACCATGGCTAGATTTCTAAATGGGCTGAATAGGGACATTACGAATGTTGTAGAATTACAACATTGTGTTGAATTGGAGGACATGGTCCATATGGCAACGAAGGTGTAGAGGCAAATAAAGAAGGGGCAGTACACGTTTTCAGACCAATTCGGCTTCATCTTCCTCAACATGGAAGCCGAATTTGAAGAGAGAGGGGGCTGTCCAACCAAAGCCTTATGCAAAGGCCGAACCACCTAAGGCCAAAAAGGATACTCATACAGACAATGCTTATAAAGTTGATTTGTGATTAGTACTTAAAAGTGCATTTTTATCAAGGTTTTATATCATCATTTTGCACTTGAAGTATCAATAACTCCTTAACTAAAGCATGTTTTATAATAACGTATCTAATAATATAAGATACCTTTA
>Ga0325410_1010080_pt1 | contig 10008 bp, 8 predicted proteins | sample PopdelMetagenome_16_FD_206182 | JGI IMG/M metagenome (GOLD analysis project Ga0325410, IMG submission 206182) | Populus deltoides microbial communities from Bellville, Georgia, United States - Xylem-PdIQD-R3 | ecosystem: Host-associated > Plants > Phyllosphere > Stem > Wood/Secondary xylem...
ATTAGTATAACACATATACACACTTATTGAATAAAAGGTCTCAGCTCATCACAGTTAAATAGAACATAATTATGTGCTTGTTTGAACTCTATTTCTGACAAATATCTTCCTCTTACAACATTTTTAGATGTGGGTCGTCCAGGATTGGAGAGTATTGACAAGTTCCCACTGGAAGACACTTCACCGCCATCATCATGTCGTGGAACGCGATTGATTCTCGTTCTCAGATGAGGTTCAAAATAGTATGAGAGAAATGTTGAGATCTCCTCAACAATATAGGCCTCACATATCGAAGCCTCAACATGCGCCTTGTTCTTAACCTTTTTTTTGAGATTGAACAAGTACCTACATTGAATTAATCAAATATTTTCAATGAAGAAATCAAAGAAAATACTTTTATATACGAATTACATTGCAACTGTAATATCTAACCTTTCGAATGGGTACATCCATCTATACTGGACCGGTCTTCCAACTTTTACGTCGAACGGTAGATGTGTGAGGAGATGCTCCATTGAGTCAAAAAATAATGGAGGGAATATCATCTCAAGTTTTCATAGTGTCTCGATAATATTCGTTTCAAGCCTCTCAATGTGATCAACATTCAACTTGCTGGAGCATAAATCTCTAAAAAAATGACTGATCTCCATGAGTGCATCCCATATCCTATTTGACAACAAATCACGAAAAGCTAATGAGATGAGTGTTTGCATAAACACGTGGCAGTCATGACTCTTCATTCCATACAATCTGTATTCCTCCATATTAACCAGCCTTGATATGTTCGAGGCATGTCCATCGGGAAAACACAAACTCTTAAGCCATTTGTAGACTAGTAGTTGTGCTTTTTTCTCTAACATGAAGCTTGCTCTTGGTTTTGCGATCCATGACTCATCACAAACCAACTCCATATTTTTACGGTTACAGAACAAAGCTACATCCAATCTAGCCTTGATGTTGTCTTTTGTCTTCCCCTTCACATCCATGACGGTGTTGAAAATGTTCTCAAACACGTTCTTTTCAATGTGCATGACATCAAGGTTATGGCGGTGAAGATTGGTCTTCCAATAAGAAAGCTCCCAAAAGATACTTCCCTTTAACCAATTATAGGTCAAACTAAAACCAGAAAACTTCTGCTTACCTGATTGGAGACCAAACACAATGTCACTGTACTCTGATACAACATCATGCAATTTTTCACTAGAAAGACGTGGGGGTGCAACATCCTTTTCAACTCTGCCAACAAAAAAATCTTTTCTGTTCTTTCTGTACCTGTGATTATGTGGCAATTAATGACGGTGACACTAAAAAAAGAAGCCTTACCTCAAATGTTGGACTTTTGTTCTAAGCCTTCCCTTTCACTTTTATCTTCTCTTATTTGCCCCTAGTGTGGGGTGTGATCCTCGTCAGGGTTTCTTTTGAAAAGAATATTCTATCAGGCTCAAAATGGGATTGCAAATGATATATTTCAAGTATTGTGAAAGGATAAAACAAAGATGACCTTTTCTCATTTCAAGCAAGGTTGGTGTGAACCAATAAATTTTGACCTCGTCCAATGTAACAATTTGGACTTGCAAGAATCTTGATTCGTGAGTCCATAACTACTGAATCCATTACATGTCATTATGGATACTGCTAAAACTTAGCTACATGGTGGGTGATTCAGTTTCATGTGTGAGCTCAAAATTTGTTTGGTCAATCCTCGAGTCATTTTTGAAATCAAAATACTTTTAACCTTTCAAGATTGATTAGCCTTAATTGCATGTTGGAGTTTGATCAAAATATTTTGTCAAAAATGAAATGCTAAACATCTCTTGACTTCATAATAACAAAGAGACAAATAAAAGACATGTTTCGTTAAAGAATGAGATGTGATCCCAAAACAAATTGCAAAATGACAAAATTCCATAACAATATAATTGACAATTCATCGCCATTCTTGGACCAGCTTTCTTAGCAAGCATTTTCATTCACTTGTCATTCTGAAGATGTTCGTGGGACAATATAGCCAATGACATCACCTTTCACAAACTCAACTTGCCTCTTGCTCATCCACCTCTAGAGTCATCTCTCATCATTGTTCTGGAATCCATGACAGAACCTTCAATTTTTCCCCTCTTTATAGCTTGTTCAATTCTTTCAGCAATCCTCACAACTTCATGGAAATGTTGAGCCAATCTTCCTATTAAATGCGCATAATAAGGGGATTGAAAGGTGTTGGCAAACAACATCACCATTTTTGTATCTATCAGTGGAGGTTGAACATATGTTGCCTTATCTCGCCATCTTTGAGCATATGCCCTCACAGACTCTTGGTTTTCCTTCTCCATAGACATTAGGATGGTTTTGTCAGGAGCAATTTCAAGATTGAACTTGTACTGTTTAAGAAAAGCCTCCACCAAATCTTTCCATTTCTTAACTTTAGCATTGTCCAACCTTATATACCAGCTTAGGGCAGATCCCGTCAGACTATCTTGGAAAAAATAGATCAACAACTTATCATCATAAATCACCTCAGCCATTTTATTGCAGTAAGATAGAAGGTGAGTGTTTGGACATTCCAATCCAGTGTATCTGATGAACTCTGGTATCCTAAAGTTCTTTGGTACTATGATGTTTGGTACCATGATGTTTGGTACCAAACACACTTCAGCTGCTCGCATGGGATCAAACCAATCATTACCCTTAACTGCTCTTAATCTTCTTCCAAAGCAGACAACTTGTCTTAGTTCACAAAATCAGTGGATCTATTGCCAGGGGGTCCATCTATTGTTAAATCCACGGTGATGGGAGCTTGACTTAATGGGATAGGGGCGATAGGCATAAAATGTTGTTCTACTCTTGAATCTGCCCCCAAGTTTTGAGATGTCCCTGGGACGTGGATTGATGGTGTTTTCACAGGAGGTTGTGCAAAAATCCCCTTTTTATTTTTGGAGCTCAGCACTTGTTCAAGCAGATCTGTAAGTCTAGCTACTTCACCTTTGATGCTCTCAATTTCATTTTGATAATGGACCTCCAATTGAGCTCTTTCTTCATTATCCATCTTTCAGGTGTAGGAAATCTTGGATGGGGGACCTATGTTTCAACCTGACAACTTGTATGATAAATGTATGAGTATGTTCCTATATGATGAGTTTGCCCTTCTAGGGTTGACACATAGTCGTAACCCTTGCATTCCTGAGTAACGACCATTGTGTCAACCACAAGTCTTGAGTTCAAGATGCTTCAGGAAATGTTTACTTTGATGCAAAATAAAAGGTAAAACACACAACCTAAGGACATGTTCTATTCATTAAGTGAGACCAATGGTAGGTTGACTATCTAGTCTCAAAAGGGTCTCATATCTGCCCAGTGACGATCTTCGTAAAGACAATGTGGGGGCGTTGCAAAGAACAGTTAAGGCACGTATGCTCACCATTACCAAGCAGGCACTCAGATATGAGTTGGGTGTTTCACACATCTGAACCCTGACCAATAGTCATAGGGCAGATCGCTAATTCCCCACCTAACTTTGAAGCTTGTGTGTGCTTTCCAAAAATTTAAAACATGTGATGCATGAGGCATTTCTATACAATGCATGATTATATATGTACAGAAATTAAAGTGTGAATAAATAAATAAATAAAATAAGCTTATTAACAGAAAACACGCAAACCAAACAAAACACAATTATCAGACAAAAACAAAGCTTAGTCCACAAGGTCCCCAGTGGAGTCGCAATTCTGTCGCACGTGTGCGGCGTCGCGGCGAAAACATCCACCCATGAATTCTGTTTTATCTAAAAATGTGGCAAATGTGTGGGGAGACAAGGAATTCTTGTCTTTTATTAGTAGAAAATGGAATGGGAGTCGCCACTTAGTATTTTTGGTCACTAGGAACCCTAACTCGTCTCAGATATCGGGTACGGGGACTGGTTGCGTAAAGGGAAGGTATTAGCACCCCAAATATGCCCTACCTAAGGTAAGCTGCATTGTTTAATTGTCTCATAAAATCTAAGATCTTGTCGTGTTTTCTAGTTGTTGGTCCGTCTGTGGTTTAAGAAAAGTTCTCCTCGGTAAGGAGATCCTTATCTTATCGAGTAAAACCTTATCGTTCTGACATCAACAAAAGAATTTAATATCCGGAATACGTCTTACGTATAAGGTCGTAACCCCAGCTATTAAAAGAAAACAAAATATTTTTTTTGGAATTTTAGAAATATTGGCCTAGTTCTCGTGACTTTAATAAACTTGTTATTAAAGCCAAAATACATGCTAATACATATTTTTGAAATTTTCTTTGTTATATGAAAATACAATATGATTTTTTTTCTTTTATTTTTGAGAGACTTGACCGTATGCATGAAAACAAAATCTTTTTTTATTTTTTAAAAAAAATTTAATGTCTTGACGAAAATCAGGTATTTTAATGCTGGATTTGTATCTTTACGGTATAAAAATACAAACTAATATTGTGCAAAATTGATAAAAAAATATATGGAAAAATCATAAATTTTTTCAAAAATATTTTTGAATATTTTTTATTTTTTTAATTTTAGGCTGGGCCCAACCTGGCCCATGTGGCTGGGCTGGACCAGCAGGCCCGCCGGGGCCAGTGACCCGACTGCCTTTTAAACGCAAGCGTGCGTGAACAATTCACGCACGCCTGCTACAGCCAGGATGTAATTAAATTGCACCTGCATAGTGCTTGTGCAATTATAAACGGAAGGAGAAGGAATGAAAAGCTTACCTGGTTCACAGCCGCTGCTGGGTGAAATTCCTCCTGAGCTTGTAACTGGGATTCTGGGAAGAAGCTTTGATGCCACTCCCTGCGTCTGGCTTCCTTTCCGTTCTGTCTTCCCTTCGTGTCCGTCTCTTCTCCTCTCTCTGCGTCTGGTTCTCTCCCTCTCTCTGTTTCTTTTCTTAGTTCTTCTCCTGTTCTGCTCTGTCTCCTGCTCGTCGTCTCCTCCTCTGTTCTTTTCTGCTGTCTCCTTCTCTCCCCAGCTCATCTCTGTTTTTCCCCCTTACATTCCCCTCTCTCTCTGTCTTTTTTTTCTTTGCTTTGTCGTTCTTTTTCTCCTGTGTTTCTGCCCCCTGGTTCTTTTTTTTTTCTTCTCTCTATGTCCTTCCTTTTGTTCTCCTTTTCCCTCTCTGTCTCGTCTTTTTTTCTGTTTTTCCCTCTGTTTTCTTACTTTCCTCTGTCGTTCTCCCCCCTCCCTGTCTCCTTCCCTCCCCCTTGGTTCGGTTTCTCCTCTGGCTTTTATAGCCAGAGGACGCAGGCATTTCTTGGTAACGGCCGGCGTGCATCACGGTGGCGTGAAACATGCCCCTCCCCAGACTGAAACGGCTCCATTGATGGCGTTCATTTACTGTCAAAACCGTCGCGGATGAAGATGATGAGCAGTTGTCAAGGAAACGGCGCCATTTTCAAATTCAAAGAACATTTCCAGTTTGGTCCTTGGATGTTTTTGCAATTTTGTAATCAAGCCCCTGGATAAATTGTAATTGGGTCCCTTGATTTTAGCATGTTTTCCAGTTTAGTTCTTGATTTCAGATTGTTTCAATTAAGTCCTTAATTGACCATCAAACTTCAATAATTATGCAATTAAGCCCCTGATTTGACCAAATCAACTTTTCAAAATTATAATTGAACCTCAGAACTTTAATTTCTTCCAATAAAAGTCTAAATTGACTTAAGAAATCAATTTTCTGGCAACCAAACCCTCCATAAATTCAATTAAACCTTGGATAAAATTTAATTGAGTCCATAAACATCTGATTTTGGACTTTTCTTCCTCAAATTGAATTTTTCTTATCAATAGGGTTCTTACTGTCAAATTTCAACCTTTTGCATTTTTGAATCTCCTCAACCAATTTTGGCATTTTTCGGCATTCCAGCATCCTTTTCTCGCTCCTATTATTTTTTGGATTTCTTCTGAATATTTCTTTTAATATTTTTTTGTATTTTCTCATTTTTTTTGTGGGAACCCAAAAATGGGTAACAACAACTGATATTGGGATCGTTCTACTTCTTGTGTATGTCGATGATATTGTGATTACAGGATCTGATTCCCAGTTGATTGAGCAGCTTCAGCAGCAACTCAAATCTTCCTTTCATATGAAAAATCTTGGTCCGTTGCAGTATTTTCTTGGTCTTGAGGCCCAGCATTGTCCAACTGGCATACTTTTGCATCAACATAAGGATACCCAGGAGCTTCTTTCCTTAGCTAGACTTTTAGATGCTAACTCAGTTCTTACACCTATGGAGGTCAACTTGAAGCTACATCATGAGAATGGTGATCTATTGCCTCATCCCTCCATGTATCGGCAGCTGGTAGGAAGTTTGAATTATTTGACTATTACCCGACCTCATATCTCGTTTACTGTACAACAGGTTGGTCAGTTTATGCAGGCCCCTTGCTAAACCCACTTAGCCGTTGTCCGTCGTCTCCTTCAATATCTTAAAGAGAACCTCTCACATGACTCTGATAGGTGTGAAGGCGATAGGCACATCCTGAGATTCCAGAAGAGGTTCTTACAAACTCTGTACTTGGTGTTTTAGAAAGAGGTAAATTTGTACAAATGTTTTGAAGAGTAGTACTGATGGTATCAACTATATTGAAAACAATCAGTCACGAGTTCGAGAACCTTAACTTGTAAGCTCGAGATAGATTTGATGATATTATAATATCTATTTTGATAAGGAAATTTGTATGATTTTGATTTGGACAATTGTAGGCAGTAGGGAAGAAGGGTTACATAACATATTTTTATTGATTCCAATTTGAGACTTTATTATCGAACCTTTTATTTAAATTAGAAATCTTTTTACTTTATTTTCAAAAACTAAAAACAAAAGATATTAATTTTTTTGTAATTTTTATTTGTTCATGTTGGATTTAATTCTTCTAACTATTCATGCTAATTAGTTTAAAACAACAAAAATAAGTAAAACAATTAACAATAAAAAACTTAACCAATTTCTTAATTGTTTTTTGATTTCTTAAAAATAAAATAAAGTTTTTTCTAGTGTGAATTAAAAATAAAAAAACTCAAAGATAAATAAATAAATAAGTAATTGGAATGTTTTAATAATTGTTTCTTAAAATAATCATGACATGTCATCCACATCCTTCAGTACTCAATATTTGAGAACAGCGTGTGAGAACTTCAAACAGAAATACTTGTCTGTGTTTAGTTCAAAACTTTCTGCAGCTCAGCTAGACTTTAACAAATCATACACACAGGTATGTTTCCTCCATATTGGAACATGATATAAACTTTCTCATAATGCAATGTTATGTCATAAATAGAGCCGCGTTTACATGATTTATCTCACGACTACATATATTTGATCTAGAAATCCTTTTTTTATTGAATAATCAGATAAACTATATAGATGTGTATAACAATTAGCTCATGCAACACTAAACCTCCATGATTGGCCTCATGCTGGATTATATTGCAGCCAATCCAAATCTGTATAATTAGCCAAAGTGAAGGGAACTGTATTTGTTTCAGTATAGATATTTACAACTTCAGGAACCTCACCCTACTCACAAATTTCATTAGCAGAAACCTGTGCTCATTGTGTTAAATAATATTTATGTAGTCTTATTTATTAAGGGTAGAATAGTACTTTTAGTTTGACCTATATATACTTTATTTGTATTTAGGTTAAGACCATGCATTCATAATATACAGATTATTCAGAATTCTAGCCTCCTTTCTTTATTTGATCGCAATTAATTTAACATGGTATCAGAGCTGATTTTATGAAACGAGGCTTAATCCCAAGTACAAGTTCGCGGATCCAACTTTTTGGTGTGAGATTTTGTCTTCCGCTTCTGCAAAATTTGGTATTTCATCAGTTTCTGCAATTATTTTGGTATTTCGTGTACCCTTCAGCTTTTGCAATTTGGTATTTGTGTTCAGTTTCTGCAAATTGGTTTTGTGTTTTGGAGTAATCGTATAATTTTGAGAAGATATTTGTTTAGTTTCTGCAATCTCTGTTTAGTTTCTGCAATCTCTGTTCAGTTTCTGCAATTTGGTATTTTGTTTTCCGCTGCTTTTGCATTCTGGTTCTCTGTGATTGTTAATTATGGCTACTGAAAGAGATGATTCGCTTCAGTCTGTGAGTGTGAGGTTGGATGGGAAGAACTATTCGTATTGGAGCTATGTAATGCGAAATTTTCTTAAGGGTAAGAAGATGTGGAGGTATGTTAGTGGAACTTATATAATACCTAAGAATATTGAGGAGGGGGATGCTGTTTTGATAGATACATGGGAAGCAAATAATGCAAAGATCATTACTTGGATCAACAATTTTGTTGAGCATTCGATAGGTACGCAGTTGGCTAAGTATGAGACAGCAAAAGAGGTTTGGGATCATCTGCAAAGGTTATTCACGCAATCAAATTTTGCAAAACAGTATCAATTAGAGAATGACATACGAGCTCTTCATCAGAAGAATACGAGTATTCAAGAGTTTTATTCTGCTATGACAGATCTTTGGGATCAATTGGCTCTTACAGAATTAGCAGAATTAAAGGCATGTGGTGCCTATATTGAGCGTAGAGAGCAGCAACGATTGGTACAGTTTTTAACAGCACTTCGCAGTGACTTCGAAGGACTTAGAGGTTCAATTCTGCATCGTACTCCACTGCCTTCTGTTGACTCTGTTGTCAGTGAGTTATTGGCTGAAGAAATACGTCTTCAGTCTTATTCTGAAAAGGGAATTCTTTCTGCTTCAAATCCTTCTGTACTAGTAGTACCTTCTAAGCCATTCTCTAATCATCAGAACAAGCCTTACACAAGGGTTGGCTTTGATGAGTGCAGTTTCTGTAAGCAGAAAGGTCATTGGAAGGCTCAGTGTCCTAAGTTGAGACAGCAGAATCAAGCTTGGAAGTCTGGCAGTCAGTCACAATCTAATGCTCATCGACCACCTCAGGGTTATAAACCACCACACCACAATACTGCAGCAGTAGCTTCCCCAGGCTCTATTACTGATCCTAATTCTTTGGCTGAGCAATTTCAGAAGTTTCTCTCCTTGCAGCCACAAGCAATGTCCGCTTCTTCCATAGGTCAGTTGCCTCATAGTTCCTCAGGTATGTCACACTCTGAATGGGTCCTGGATTCTGGTGCTTCCCATCATATGTCTCCAGATTCCTCATCTTTTACCTCTGTGTCTCCTTTGTCCTCCATTCCTGTTATGACTGCTGATGGCACTCCTATGCCCTTAGCAGGTGTTGGTTCTGTTGTCACACCTCACTTGTCTCTCCCTAATGTTTATCTTATTCCAAAACTCAAATTGAATCTTGCGTCTGTTGGTCAAATATGTGATTCTGGTGATTATTTAGTCATGTTTTCTGGTTCTTTTTGTTGTGTACAGGATCTGCAGTCTTAGAAGCTGATTGGGACAGGCCGTAGGGAGAATGGACTATATATTTTGGATGAGTTAAAAGTGCTAGTTGCTGCTGCTGCCGCTGCTGCTACTACTGCTTATTTGTCTTCCTTTCGTTTGAGTCTTTCATCTTCTAGTTTTTATTTATGGCATTCCCGTCTAGGTCATGTTTCATCATCTCGTTTGAGATTTTTGGCATCCACAGGAGCTTTAGGAAATTTGAAAACTTGTGACATTTCTGATTGTAGTGGATGTAAACTGGCAAAATTTTCTGCTTTACCTTTTAATTGAAGTATTTCTGTTTCATCTTCACCATTTGATTTGATTCATTCTGATGTATGGGGACCTTCTCCTGTTTCCACAAAAGGAGGGTCTCGTTATTATGTCTCTTTTATTGATGATCATACTCGTTATTGTTGGGTTTATTTAATGAAACATCGTTCTGAATTCTTTGAGATATATGCAGCTTTTCGAGCTCTTATCAAAACTCAACATTCTACTGTGATCAAATGCTTTAGGTGTGATTTGGGTGGGGAATACACCTCTAATAAATTTTGTCAAATGCTTGCCTTAGATGGAACCATCCACCAAACTTCATGTACAGATACTCCTAAACAAAATGGTGTA
>Ga0325410_1010082_pt1 | contig 10008 bp, 12 predicted proteins | sample PopdelMetagenome_16_FD_206182 | JGI IMG/M metagenome (GOLD analysis project Ga0325410, IMG submission 206182) | Populus deltoides microbial communities from Bellville, Georgia, United States - Xylem-PdIQD-R3 | ecosystem: Host-associated > Plants > Phyllosphere > Stem > Wood/Secondary xylem...
CGGCAAGAACATAATTGGAATTGCGATCAAATTTCACAAATGCTATGTTATCATGCGATATCCTTCTAATTTATGTAGTGTTATAAATAATATTAAATACTAGTTTTTCGAGTAAAACTCAATTTTTTAAAAAAAAAATTTACAATTTCATTACGTACAAAATTCATTCGACAAGAACGATAGTTTTCATGATTTTTTGAGCGTGCAATAAAATTAGGTAAAATATTATCAGGAATAAAATTGAGATTACAATACGAGTAAATTTAATTCACCTTAAACTATTTTTTTTAACAAACAAAAAAAAATATTGTTCACGTTCACGTGAATAGTGTGAGTGAAATCAATTAATTACACTGGTTTTTTAAAAAAAAAAAATTTCATACAAACAATGCGAGTGAATTAATTTGCATTGTTTTTCGAAATTTTAAAAAAAAAAAAACTATACATGTTAATACATGAACAATGTTACAGTGGAGCATGGCTCCACTGTTCACTGAACAGTGGAGCCATGCTCCATTGTTGGTGCTAATGTTTAGACGAGTCTTAAAAACCTATGGCACACCACAGTTATCAGTGGGTCCCATGACAAAAAAATTGCTCTTTTAATTTTACCAAACACTAAAAGTTGTGGTTGCAGGTGAACCTCACCCGCAACCACAATAACAAACACCCACTTAATTACTGGTAAAACCTTTTTTTTTGAACTTTAAGAGAAATCTTCAATTAAGACCTTGACAGATTGGAATCCGTGTATGTTGCTGTTGGAGAGCTCAAACGGGGCCCATGGCCGTTTTTGTAGTTTTCTGCTTGCTTGCTTGCCTGCGTAAGAGGACAGCTTAGCACACTCTCCTGTCTGTGGGCTCCAACTTGATTATCATACTTTTCAGGCCTCGCAAATTATATTACATTGCGGTAAAAAGTTATATTTTAAAGGATTTAAAAAAAAATAAATATCTTTCTTTTTTAAATTTTATTTCTTATATTCTAATACTATTTCAAAATTAATTTTAAATAAAAAAATCAAATTTTAAATAAATAATATTTTAACCACATTATCAAACATTATACTTGTTTTTCTCCATTAAAAAAGGTGTATTATTTCAATATTGTGTTTGTATTTTTTTAATTTAAAAATATATTAAAATAATATTTTTTTATTTTTTAAAATTTATTTTTAATACTAACATATAAAAATATTTAAAAAATAATTTAAAATAAAAAAAATAAAAAACATTTACGAAGGAAAGTCAACATAGCTGAAAACAAACAAAATTATATATACAAACAACGGGCTGATGATTTCATCCGTCTTTTCACTGTTAAACATTAATCATGTTCCTTTAGTGATATTAATTGAGTTATTTTTTATATTTTTTTATACAACTGTTTGTTTTTGTACTTTTAATTATATTTCAATGTATATTAAAATTTTATTTGGTTTAAAAAACATTATTTAATTAATATTTTTTTAATGATTTTAATATGTTGATGTTAAAAATTAAAAAAATTATCATATTTTTAAATAAAAATTATTTTTAAAAAACATTTACATCACAATATCAAAAACATTTGTGTTAATTGAGTAACACATTTTAATTTATTTATTGATTTTCATTTATAAAAATTATATTTTAGTATTTTAAATTTAAAAAATATTTAAAAAAAATTACATCATAATATCAAGAACACTTCTACACAAATAAACAAAGCCTTAGATGTGTTAATTGAGTAACACATTTCAATTTACTCATTGATTTTCATTTATAAAAATTATATTTTAGTATTTTAAAATTATTTTTCAAATATTTAAGGAATTGAATAGAAAATAGAATAAATAAATAAGTAAAAGAAAATATTCTCATGATGGTAAAGTTTAGTAATTAATAATTAAATATTAATCATGCTCGAACCAGAATTTAAATTTTTTTATTTTAAATAAAAAAATTTTCTATTTTGTTTAAATTAATCAGGTTTTATTTTTATTTTTATTTTTTAAAATATGAAAAGTGTTTTAGTTTAATTGCTTTCTTTCTTATGTTTTATTATTTGATTTTCTTTCAAATTTGAAACATCGAGTTCTTTTTCTCATGCTCTATTATTTTATTTTCTTTCAAATTTTTCTTATTTCAGCTTATTCTATAATATCAGAATGATTTATAATATTAAGAAAGTAAAATATATTCAGGAAATGTGAAGAAATTACAAAAGACGTGTGTCGAATCATAAGTGATGTTATTGTTCATTGTTAACGCCGTTACTAACGGAGGGCTAGTGATAAATAAACGGCTAAGGTAAAGAGATCCAATCGACCCTTATATATATGTGATGAGGTACCCGTTCAAGCATGTTTCATTCATACAGAAACTAACAGAATCAGTAACCCTATAAACAACTGTTGAGATTAAATAGACAAATATGTTCAACCTCGTTCCTAAAATTGTTAGAAATGGCAATGGATCATATCGGGCTATGGTGTTAAATACTATAACTTCCAACCCAAAATTAATAAAGTACAAAGAAAATTTTATAGCTATAGATGAAAATCCTCGTGTAGTTAAAATCTTGGATAAAATTAAAAAAAAACAAAAATTATTGGACGAAAAATATCAACGATCAGAGAAGTCATTAAAATTACAAGTATGACCTTGGAGTTACAAAAAATTAAGCCATCGAGGTATTAGTGACTTTTCATATCAGTTTTTTTTTTTTGTAATTATTGGTTTGGTTAAGGGTGATAAAATAATTTACTATTTAATTATTATTTTTAAATTGAAAAAATTATTGGCACGTTGGAGGCTTCGTGCATTTTGAGTGGCGCATGCGACGCTTTTTAATGATTGAAAATATATTTTTGCTGTGTCCTTTTTTTTATGAGTGACGCATGTCATCTAAAAGTGACCAGTTTATCGTTGGTAACCCTTTATTTGTTTTTCTTTCATTTCTCTCTTCTAGTCCTAAAAAACTAAATCCAACCCTCATTATTGTTGGTGTTTCAAAATCCATCATTTTGATTTTGATTTTTAATTTTAATTTTAGTCATTTTCTTTTTTATTAAAGTTTTATTTGTTTTCAATTTAATTCTTCAATTATATAATAATAATAATCATAGGGATAGTGACAGGGATAATATTAATAATGGCAATTATAGTAGTTGTAATAGTGATAATAATAATGATAATAATAATGATATTAACAATATTATTAATAAATACTACTAATAATGATAATACTGTTGATAATAGCGATAATAATAGTAATAATAATTTATTATGATAATAATAGTGGTAATAATGATAATAATAATAAAACCAATAATAATATTAATAAAACTACTAGCAGTGATGATAATTGTAGTGCTAATAGTAGTTTTTTCTATGATAATAATAGCGGTAATGATAGTAATAATTGTGATTATACTAATACTAATAATAATAATTGTGATAATAATAGTAATAGTAATAGTAATAATACTACTAATAGTAATGGTGATAATAATAGTGGTAATAATAATAGTAACAAATAATAATGGTGGTTATGTTATTAATAATTGTGGTGATGATAATAATATTAATATTAAAAAAAATTATAATAATGATATTAATAGTAGTAGTAGCAATAACAACATTAATGTTATTAATAGTGATAGCGACAATCATATTGATAGCAGCAGCATCAACAACAATAATAATTATAATAGTGATAATGATGATGATAATGGATAGTAATAATACTAATAGGACTAATAATAGTAGTAGTAACAATAATAATAATGTTGATAATAATAATAGTAATAGTAATAATAACAATAATAATGGTAATAATAGTTTGTTAAAATAATAGTAGTAGTTATAACTGTAATGATAATAATAATAACAGTGATAAGAATAAAAATAATGGTAATATTAGTAGTAATAATAATAACAATAATAATATTGACAGTAATAATAATGATGATGATGATGATGATGATGATGATAATGGTCATGATAATAATACTACTACTAATAATAATGATGATGATCTTACTTATTAGTAATAGTGATAGTTGTAATGATAATGATGATAATAATAATAATAATAATAATAATAATAATAATGACAATAGTATAGTGATAATAATAATAGTAGTAGTAATAATACATCATTCAACATTAAATTTGCTGTGATTGAGTTTTATTTATATATATGGTATTTTCAGTCTAATAATCCGAATTACGAGTTTAAAAGGTTGACGTTGCTCAACCTTTGCTTTTATTTTTTGTCTTATTATTATTTTTTTTGATTTTATTATTCAATATTATTTTATTAAAATAAAAACCAGTTATCCAGGGTTTTTTATATTATATAAAAAAAAATCTGATATGACCCAATAGACTAGAATAAAATATGGTACAAAGAAAACAAAAAAACAAATTACAGGGAATAAGTCTAAAACAGTAAAAGCAAGCGGAAATTCATGGGGGGAACATTCTCGAATGCCGTTGTAGTCATGGAGAGATTAGAAATAAAGTATGTTTTACGTTTAATTAAGATGCTCGTATAGATAGTCCAAGCACTAGAATTCTTATTGGTTCATAATGGAGACCTAGTATGAATATTGTTACGGCATGTTTAATGATTATTTTTTATACTGAAACAAATTAAAATAATATTTTTTAATTTTTAAAAATTAATTTTAAGATCAGTATATTAAAAAATCTAAAAACTAAAACAATATTAATTTTTAATAAAAATATTTTTTAAATATTTTAAAAATATAAATTAATCGTGTTTCCAAACACACGCTTAACATGAAGCTAACTCTAGCCATCCAACCCAGAAAAAAATGTTTAGTCTTCGTCCTCAGCAAAACTTCCAGCTGGCAAGCCAACAAGAGCCATCCTCGTACCTTAATAAAACCAATCAAGATCTGGGTGGTGAATTATACATACAATTAGAAAAGTGTGCTCTATTTAACGGTTTATATAAATAATGAATTAAATTAATATATTTATTTAGTTAATAATTTTTTTTAATATAGATGTTCAGGTCAGCTTGTGTATACCTTAATTAATTTTCTAAACTCTAAAATTAAAAACTATATAAGTTTTCAATAACCCTAAAAAAATTTAAACTCATAACTATTAAAAAAAAATATACCTAATAAATTAAATTAGCCCTTAGGTTAATAATTTTATACCATAGCTCAGTGGTTAATACATAAGTGTAATGTCAACATCGTAGGGTTGAAAACAAATTTGTTTCTGTTTTTTTTTTTTTTTTTAAGAAGAGACGGGCAACTTATTAATAGCAAGGGAAAAAAAACAATCCAGTTGCGGGAGTCTCTCTCATGCACATCCACCTCAGCTTTTTAATAGGTCTATAGTTTTTTTTTTTTATTGTTCATTTGGTTTTTTGTTTTGTAATTTTTTTATTTTTTATTATATAATAATAAAATAAAAAATTAATTGAACCGAGTTCATAAATCAAATTATTATGAGTTTAACGAGTTTATTAGCATAAATATAATTTTTTTTCCTTTTAAATTCCTTTTTCTTTAATGTATCTGGTTGACAAGATTACTTCGAATCAAATCTCGTAAGATTTCTAAATAAAGGATGATGTTGAACTTTTTTGAATTATCTAAATGATAATATCAAAAGTTTTTTATTCTATAAATTATAAACTCAACTTGCTTGCAGCGAAAGCGCGCGACAAGTGGGTTTCTAAACCGGATAAAAATCGGAAATGGGGGCCCCAACGTTTTGTCCCGTCTTTTTTTATAATATCCGTTTAGTTCGGTATTTTTTTAAGGGAAAAAAGAAAAAGAAAAAGGAAAAGGAAAAGAGGTGAAGGGTATGTGGGCGTCAAGGAACCAGATTTCTGGGAATGGAAGGAGAAACGGAGAGCATCTTATCATGTACTTGTTTAAGCAAACATACTCAAGTGACACGTATGCATCATGCAACCGCGTACACGTTGCTGTCGGTTCATGACGGTGCTCTTTCCTGGCTGCCAATGGCAAGTTGGGACTCGTGACGGTGATGTGACTTTAATTGTGCCAACCTTTTTTGGTGGTCAAAACTCATTGAGTATTTTTTTGGATTTTATTTTTTTAAATAATATTTCAATGAATATTTTCCCACTGATTAAAATAAGAAATTATAAGGAAAAAATTGAATAAAAATATTATATTTTTCAATATCGACACAAAACTTATTGAGGGGTGTTTGTTTGTTTGTTAGAAAATGATTTTTATTTTTTAAATTTTTAAATTTTTATTTGTTATTAGAAAAGTTGATCAACGGAAAATACTTTTAGTAAAAAAAATTTAGTTTGATTTTCAGGAAAGTGTTTTCCTTTTATTTTGGGCGGAAAACACTTTTCAGAAGTTATGAAAAATTTAGAAATACTATATTATTGGTTGATTATATCAAATTTGGTCATCAAACTTTTAATTGATATATATTTTGTTTGATTTTTTTTTAATTTCATCCCTTAAGTTTTGATTTAATTTGATTTTTATATTAATTTTGGTCTTTATTTTTATTTTTATGATTGTTATTTGCTTTTCTCTTCTCATTTTTTTAATTGAAATTTTTTATTTATCAAATTTGATCCTCAATCTTTTGATTTTTTTTATTTCAAATAATTTATGAAATTGTAATTATTATTATTTTAATTTCATTATCTTTCAATTTTTTTTATTTGTTAGATTTGATCTACATTACTTTGATTATTATTTATTTTATTTGAGGTAATTTATAAAATTAGATTTTTTTTTCAATTTCATTCTCATTCAACTTTTTAATTTGTAAGATTTATTTCTCATTATTTTAATAAACTTGAAAAAAAATTAAACATTAATAAGCTATTTTCCAGCTCATTTTCCATAACATAACCAAACACTGGAAAGTGTTTTCCAACTTATTTTTTATGATACCACCAAACTTCGGAAAATAATTCACTTTCCAAGTAAACCACTTTTCAAAAAAAAAATTCCAGCAAATAAACGGAGCCTCGAGTTTTTATTGGATTTTATTTTTTTCAAAAATATTTCAATGGATATTTTATAACTAATTAAAATAAGAAACTGTAATAAAAAAATGAATAAAAATATTATATTTTTCAATATTGACACAAAACTACATTATATATTTTTTCGCATATGAGTTCACTGTAAGAAATTAAAAAAATTCATATTGTCAAAAAAAACTCCAAAAAAATAAACAAACCCATTATTATATCAAAAAGGTAACCAGATCATAACAATTATTAATAAAACACACGTTAGTCAAAACTCATCAATGGATTTGTTTTCAGATTTAAATATTTCATTAGTAATTTCATCAGTAGTTAAAATAAAAAATTATATAAAAAATATAATTTGAATTAAATGAAAATCCAAATATTCTATGAAAAGATAATGTAATAAATAAAAGAAAAGAAAAGCAAAATGAGAAAACAAAATATATCAAGGAGAGAAAGTACTGATGAAAAAAAATTAAAGATAGAAAATATGGTGAAAGGATGTTGATGGATTTGATTATGAGACGTGAAGAATAAGAAAATAGAAGGATGCAAAAACTCTTGCCCTTTTGAAGCTGCTTTCCTCCTTTCCTCCATTATTATTCAATTCTCTACGACTTGAGAGTTCAGATATTTTTATTCATGATATTGATCTGATTTGATATCATCGAGATGGAATTCATCCGATTGAATTTAGAGGTGAAAGAGATAATGAAAAGAAAATATGAGAGGGTATGAGAGGAAAAAAAATATTGATTTGTTTTAAAATATTTTCTATGAAATTACTAAAATATTTTTTGTTTTTCTCCTAATTTCATCACTAATTAGTGACAGAAACCATTAATTCTTTTGATAATTAGCGACGGAAAGTCGTTGTCATTGATTCTGTTTACAATTAGTTCGTCACTAAAAAACCAATTTTATGATTGTGACGTTATGGTGTCCATTTCGGTCTAGGTGTGAGTTTGGCGCTGCGGCTGCGTTTACAGATAACATCGTTGTCATGTGTTAGGTTATAGTATAAACAAACATTACTGTTTGTAGGACCAATGAACATATGTGGTTAAACCGCAAGAGAACCAAAAGCAATTTCAAGGTGTTTTCTGTGCTGAGTTGCAGACTGTATTTATAAACATAGTAAACAGAGGTGCCGAGGAAGAAGAACATAAACAAAGCACAGTGGAGAGCAGCTCCCTCTGCTCATCACCGGCCTCCGCCGTTTCCACCGTCAGCTACTGCTCTTCCTCTTTCCCTTCTCTTTCTCCTTCTCCTTCTCCTTCGTCTTCTGCATTCTCCACTGTCAGAAAAAGAAGAACAGAAACAGTGCACAATAGAGCACAGTGGAGAGCAGCTCTCTCAGCTCACCACCAGCCTCTGCCCTTTCCATCGCTAGCCACTGCTCTTCCCCTTCCCCTTCCCCTTCATCTTCTACATTCTCTACTATTCACGTTGCATGTGAACAGTGGAGAGCAGCTCACCACCAGCCTCCTCTGTTTTCACCGCCAACCACTTCTTCTTCTCCCTCATTTTCTGCATTCTCCACTGTCCGAAGAAGAAGAACAGAAACATAGCATAATAGAGCACAGTGGAGAGCAAATCCCTCAGCTCACCACCGGCCTCCATCGTTTCCACCGCCAACCACTGCTCTTCCTCTTCTCCTTCTCCTTCGTCTTTTACATTCTCCACTGTTCACGTTGCATGTGAAAAGTGGAGAGCAGCTCACCACCAGTCTCTGCCGTTTCCACCGCCAGCCCCTACTCTTCTCCTTCTCCTTCGTCTTCTGTATTCTCCACTGTCCAAAGAAGAACAACAAAAACAGAGCACAACAGAGCACAGCGGAGAGCAACTCCCTCAGCTCACCACTGCCCTCCATCATTTCCAACGCCAGTCACTGCTCTTTCTCTTCCTCTTCCCCTTCCTTTTCCCCTTCTCCTTCTCCTTCTCTTTCGTCTTTTGCATGCTCCATTATTCATGGATGGACTGGGTCCGACCCAAACCTAAATGCCCGGTGTCTGGGTCCGACCTAGTAAAATAAAAAAAATCCAAAAACATTTCTCAGATATTGTGTTTTATTTGAAAAACTAGTGTTTAACATTATTCAATGAAACTACATGATTATATTAGAAGGAGATCACATGATGTCATAGCATTTGCAGAATTTGATCGCAATCCTAATTTTTTTCCTGATGATATTTTATTTGATGTTGTTGCACGCTCAGGAAGCTATGGAAACTGTAGTCATTGTCAGATGGATTTCGTACTTGATGAAATTGCAAATAGTTTAATGGAACAATAAAAAAATACTTTATATAAAGTTAAATGTACACCATTTCAATAAAAAACCATCAATATTAATATATGTCTTTTTTAATTATTTTATAACCTCAATTTGAAAAGAATTTTTAACCAAACACATTAAACAACTTTTTGTTCAACCTCAATTTCAACCACAGTTTTAACCAAACATATATTTTTCCAAACCAACTTCAACTAAAAGTACTTTTAAAACCACATATATTTTTAAAACAACTTTTTTCAAATCACAACAGCTACCATAATACCAAACACGAAGAAGTGGTGCTCAGCAAGTATAAAAAATCATTTTTTTACGTTGAGATAGTTGTTTCTTAAATATTTTTTATTTAAAAATATATTAAAATAATATTTTTTTATTTTTTAAAATTATTTTTTACATTGACACATCAAAATGATCTGGAAAATATCAAAAAATATTAATTTAAAACAAAGAAAAAAAATAACAATAAAATTAATTTAAAAAAATACTTTTGAAATTCAAAAATAAACAAATTAAAAATTTGAGAACAGTGTTGGATAATTTACTTAATATTTTTTTCATTAGGAGGCAAATTTCTCATCTGATTGATTGAATCTTAGGCAAATAGTTCACTGATGAGATGTTACATGTCTGTATTTTATATATATATATATATATATATATATATATATATATATATAAAACAAGAAATTAAATTTTTTTAT
>Ga0325410_1010084_pt1 | contig 10007 bp, 10 predicted proteins | sample PopdelMetagenome_16_FD_206182 | JGI IMG/M metagenome (GOLD analysis project Ga0325410, IMG submission 206182) | Populus deltoides microbial communities from Bellville, Georgia, United States - Xylem-PdIQD-R3 | ecosystem: Host-associated > Plants > Phyllosphere > Stem > Wood/Secondary xylem...
ATTAGAGTCAATTTCTTTACTCACCTGATCCAAGGCCTACCTCTCCTGGCCTTATTTTGAACTTAGGAAATTTGCTATTAATTTTTGGCAGGGCAAAAGTGGCCATCTTGCAACGTTTTCGGTTTATTACTACCAACTTCATCTAACGGGGGACATCCTTTATAGATTAATATGAATTGTGATAAAGACAGCTTCGCCTAACATTTTTGGTTGATGGATCTGTGATTTATACAATAGTAAATGGTATTTTGTTAACTGAAATTATGCTTTTTAACCTTGAAAGATGGAAAAACTGGGTGACTTGGGATAGGAGATACTGATGTTTTCTCTTTTCATCCCCTAACCTCTAGGAAGAAAAGGGTAATAATTTTCTGGACAAAGTGGCAATGTTATTGTCATTCAGAAAGATTATCAATTGAGTTCTTTGCAGATAGATCAGTAATTAGCAAATTGTAGACATCAAGTAACTTAAGCTTGGTATAAGTTTGTTCTGAAAGAGCCAAGTGTGTGGATTGTCAGTTTCATACATGTCTATTATGGTTGCCTAAGCTCCCAAAGAGCACAGAAAAATGCATGATAAGTGCCATCATGAATGATTAAGTCACACGTATTACAGTTTTCTGTATTCATTCAACATAATAGCATAATCGTTCATTGTTTACATTTCTCCTTCAAGCTCAAAATGTATAACACTGTCGATATCAGTAGCATATATGTGACTTGTTCTATTTTTTAGTAATATGGTATGCATGATATATATAGATCTGCCATGCCTCTAAAATTGTTTGGAACTAGAATGGTAACTTCTTTCCAACAGCTAGCGGGAGGAATTTAGACAAGGTAACGGAGAACACTGTTAATGAAACACCCAACAAACAGGAAGAATCTTCCACTGATGAAAAGATGGAGGACCCGAATCCAGCTTCAGAGCTTTCTGAGCGTCGAAAGGCCCTCTTCGAACCATTGGAACCTGTAACAAATATCAACGGCAAAAGGCTACCTGCAGAATCCCTGCTCCCTCCACCGGATTTTGATGCTGCGAGCTATCCCAAGGGCTGGCTGATTGGAAAGAAGCGAAAGCTTGTTAATGTAGATGTTGTTGAGAGTATGAGGAGGATTGCCGTGCAGGAAATGAATAGAAAGGTATTAGTTTCATAAGCCTAACATCCCTTACAAATCACCTTGACTGCATGTGCGGAATGAATCATCATTGAATGATTTTTGCAGGACCGAGAAATTGATGGCCTAAATGAGCAGTTGGAAGAAGATGCACGGTGTCTAGAACATCTCCAACTCCAACTTCTGCAAGAAAAAAGTAAACGCACCGAGGTAGAGAGAGAGAATGCTATGCTGCAAGACCAGATATCAATGCTGATGAACTTGCTTCAGGAAAATGAACAATTGGGCGACGAAGATGCGGGGGATGAAGACCCTGATGGACCTTAAATAGTTGTTTGATCGTTTATTTTTTCTTTTTGTAGGCTTGTTTGGAAAGTTAGAAGAATTTATACATGAATACTTACACGTTTTTGTCCACATATTTCTTTGCGGTATTTGTTACCTTATATGTTGGAACTGGTCGCACCTTGTGCACGCTTCTTGTTGTTTGTAGTTGTCTCCTTCCTGTCTTGTAAATGTATATATGCTTCTGGTAATTTGTTCATGTGCCTTGGCTAGCAATGTTTAGATTCGATAATGCGGCTACAGATTCTTCTGCCTTGTGTTGCCCAGTGATTTCATGTGGCATGCTGCACTATAGTGGGCGTCAGATATATTTCTTCGAAATTTCAGAGAGACGTGCCAAAAAATTTCTACCTGCTTTGAACGATGTAGCCATTGTCATGGACAAGGTTCATAGAAAATGATTTACTGTTTAACACTGCAACACCACATTCCATGTGAACTGTTTGGATTACACAAGGCTGTGATCCACTAGAAACTAATAACAACTAGCTTTATATAAACCGTTAGGATTGCAAAAGACCGTACAAAGAAAACACTACAGTTCAAACACTATGGTCACCAGTAACCCCATATGAACATGGGAGGATTCTTCATCAATATCCATCTCTGAACCCCCAAACTGCTGTACAAGTTGAAAGAGGTAGATTATATCCCTATACTGCTTGATTACCACAATCTTCCTATACATTGAATAAAAAATGTGGTAAAGAGGCAATCCTTGGAAGATTAAGCATCAGTTCTCCAACTGAGTCCTTCCTCGTCATGGCTGGTGCTTGCTTGCAGCAGGTAACGTTACTAGCTTCTCCCTCAGGTGCAGGAAAATCCTCGGCAAGTTTGCTTTGACATTCTGATGCACTAACTGAATTAGTTTCGTCTACTCTCCCACCATGATCCATATCTAGATTGTCACGACGCTTCCCCTGCAAGTCCCAGGCTGTTCCAGGATCCTTCTGCAGTAGGCAGCAAAGAGAATTGACCCTTGTCATGAGGGATTGCTCATCCGAGGCTGATGTAACTTGAGAGTCTCCAAGCAAGTATTGGGTAATTTCATCCAGAATGTCACTGCTCTTTATGTCACCACCACAGAGGATAGAGTTGCCAGAGGTCATCTGTTCTGAAATGCAATGTCCAATATGGTTCACTAGATCGCTCATTGACATGGATGGATGAAGTCCAGGCACTTTAATTTGATCCCAGTTGCTCGGCAACTTCTGTTCCCCTGTTCTGTTGCTCCTGATTTCTTCAAATACATGGGTCTCCATTCCTAGAAATAAGAGAGATGAAAAAGATTACAGAAGGCAAGTTAAAAAATTAAAACATGCAAATAAATTCACAAGAGAATGAACAAATTTCAAACCACCATTCCCGATATGGACCTTAAAAATGGTAACCATGAAGGTATTACAGCTTTAAGAAAAGAAGGATTTGACATAAGCAGTCAAACAAGACTAACAGATGGTTCTTGAAAATGTCAAAGATGCTTAATATGAACTAGGCTTAACAAAAAAATCAACTCGGGAGCTTACATGCCTGTGCTCATATGACACTGTATGCAGTTCCCTTACTGCCAAAGGAGTTCTCCATTTCATATTCAGAGAAACCACAGTTTTTGTGTAGAATTCATTTTAGTTTGACATTCGAATGACTCCAAGTCTCTGTAAAAGCTAGATCATATATAGTTATATTGACTGATTATTTGGAACCTTTGTCCCACAAGTTGCTAATTTTAGCAGCCATATAGCAAAAGCACTTTTGCAGTTTCTTCAGAGTATTTTAGCTATGGCTTCATGTAATCACAGAGTTCATTCCCAACTAGTCCGCATTCTGAACCATTGACTGAGGTAACTCTGGTTCCTCATGATTATCAATACACCACCGTAAGGGAATCAGTTAGCGGTCTCTGTTAATATTAACTGCAACAGACATATAGGCGATTGCAATCCACCATTTATTGTAAAAAACAAAGATATATTACAGTAGATCAGATATGTCTGATTGCTTCTAAAGAAAATATATAGGTAAAGAAAAGGGTTTTTAACATTAAGAACAGTTACGAGCATAGTGCAGCTCAGACCTCATAAAAATATGAGGTTAATTATCCAAGATGACAATGGCAGAGGGTGTAGATATAATATGCAGGCATGTTTTTACCATAACTTCGTACCATCATTTTCATCAATATATTCAGTTTTAGGATTATAATCTTACCGAAGCTAGTTGAAGAAGTTTCATGGGAGATATTTTCAGGAGTTTGACACAGGAAGCCTTGACATTCATTATTCAAGGAAGATAAAAGAACTCCAGATGGTTGTCCTGCTTCCCGCAGAGAAAAAACAGTGTTCTTGTCCTCAACTTCAGAATCAAGCCCTTTGCCAGATTCATGCAAGTCACTGAATGCAGAAACTCTTTGCTCAAAGTATGGAGATTCTAATATAATTTCTTGCTGTTGACTAAGAAAGTTTAGACGAGGATCACATTGAACAAGCTTTTCAAAATGCTTTCCCATGAAGCCTTGCTGGCAATGTAGAAAATGCTGCCTGTGTAAGAAGTAAGAAAATCAGCATTGCAGTTCAAATAAAATAAAAGAGCAAAAACTGAAGGAATCAATTGTTAATAGCATCTTCTATACATCATGAACAAAACGAACTTCTCAGCAATGACATAATAAAGCTTTTGTTGAAATCCAGCCAATATGGTAAGTAAGAAAGGGGCGCTTCATGGTCAAGGCATAGCCATGTAGTGTGTACAGAGGGAAAGACCACTTGTAATGATTACAGAAAATCAGAAATCTTGAACAAAATGGTGATCTGTCCACATCAGACAGGAATAAGAGTCTACTTTAACCAACACGGGAGAGTACATAACAGAGGTTCGATGGACAATTATAAAAACCCACTGATCTCATAGACAAGATGCAATGTCATCTAATTGGACTTCAGATCATCATAAAATACTAAAAAACCATCCAAAATATAACAGATAAATCCAATTTACTAGTTGCACCCATCAATACTTCAGACTTGATAACCTGACATAATGCAATATTTCCAATAGCCTGGACCAAGATCAGCTCATCCTTTTCTATTCAGTAAAATGATGAAAATTTGAAGCATCTCCCGTAAGATTTGCTAAAACATAGAAACAAACTCAACTCATTTTCAAACCTAATCATTTGCAGGCCTGATTGTAGCATCTCCCATAAGATTGCTAAAATGTAGAAAAAATGAAGGTGCAAGAAGATAAAGCCCAACAAGAGAATTGGGATATGGCGTCAAGAGAATTGTAGAAGAAGCCAAGAGAGGCAAGTTAACAACTTCTTGCACAAGAGTTGGTTGGATACAATAAGAATCATGCATGATGAAAAGAAGAGAGAGCCCTTCTTTAAAAAGAAGAAAGGGATATGGCCAGGAACCATGATGAAGAATGTGGCGGCAGCAACTGGACAAGAAAATTAGCTTAGATGAGCCATGTTTAAGCAAATACATAAGTTCAGCAGTAACAAATTCTCCATGTGAGCTCTACAGCAACAACTCAATAATTTGTTGTTTTTCCTTTTCAAATCAACACCAAAGTTGCTAAAGAGATGGTTATAATGGAAAACATACATAAATCAAAAGGCTGAGAAGGCTAGGGAGAAGACTTTGTCCCTGAGAGGGGAATGGCTATGAGAGAAGCTGAAAGTGTGAATGGTTGGGACCAGAGCAAGGATTCTTACACACTACAAGACCGCACATTAAAGGCTTTAATTTTAAAGATGAAAGGATTATGGATGGGAACTGGGTCTGTGAACCCCAAGCTCACATCACTTAAAATTATTTCCGCTTGTCGGCAATCTATCACACTGCCATACCTGATGTGGATGAAAGAAACATGAAGATTTCAAACGAAGTGAAGCAGCATTTGTGATTGCTGCAAGAGAAATTGGTTTTGAATTCTACAAAAGGGACTCAAACAAGTGTCATGGTGCGTCAGTACAATTCGAAGACAGGGAGGAAAGTTGAAAGGGTGCATATAGTTCTAAACGTATTGCAGTTTAACAGTGTGACAAAGCGGGATGTCTATGATAGCAAGAAATGAGAAAGGTGCAGCAAGAATGGCAAGATGATCGATCCTCGAACACATTCCAAATTTTAAGTGTTTTGAGACTTTCAAAATTAAGGGGGAGTGTGGAATTAATTTTGAAGTCAAAGTGTTTTTTAATTCTCCTAGGTGCATTATAATTATTAAAGATATGTTTATCCTTCTAAGTCTCTTAAATTATCCTAGACTAGTATAAATACATGTGTTCAAGTATTGTATTCAAGTCCAAGTCCATAAGACTTCCTCTCTCTAAGAATAATATATTATATGAAAGATATTTATTTCCACCATGCTTCCCTTCCTGTCTTCACCGAGCTTGTTCATTTGTATAAGCTCACGTTTTTCGATGAAAGATAAAAGGGAAAAGAATATCAGACACTTGATGGTATAGTAAAAGTCACCAATATTCTGATCGCCAGATATTTCAACAGCGAGGCAATAGCATATATAAATTCCCCTCCAATTAACAGAAGCTTAAACATTGTATCAGTACCTGTGTATGCTTGCTTGTCCACCAGTAAAATCTGATGTTGCCTGCCACAAAGTATGCTTCCTAGGTTGTGGATTTGTCTCTCTAAAGAAAAGGGGCTGTCTAGCCAGCTGCACCAAACACATACAACCCTCCATCACCACTATCATTATTAAGATTAAATGCGCGCGCGCGTCAGAGACAATAAAGAGGGACATGTATTATACAGGTATATGATTGTAATCAAGAGAAAGAAAGTAAAATACCACTACATCCAAGGTTTCAGGCCCGTCATCAGGAAAATTTGCCTTGATTGCCACAATATCTGACCACTGAATTTCTATCTTATTCTTAAGCCCACCATCAAGCACTTCCCAAACAAGTTTATGCTTAGCAAAGTAACACTTTGCCACCAAATCCCCTTCATACCTTGACTTATACTAAGTCAACAGGAAGAAAAAAATCAGAATTCAAAAACACTAATTACTCAAATAAAAGTAAAAAAAGAAATCAAATGGCATACCTCCCAATTCCCTATTTTTAGAAATGAAGCAGGAAAGTTTGAAGCTTTAAGCTTATCGGCTGCAACGGAACCAGGCTTCTTTGACAACATAGTATTACTAGTGTTTTGTTGAGATAACTTCATTTGAATCAAATCCAGAAAAGACGGGCTCTTTTTCAGTGTCAAACCAATCGGGCTTGGCTCTCCAAGTGGATTGAAAGCTACACCATCTGGATTCATCACCTGCCATCAGATAAATGAATCAAGAAATCAAAACCCCATATTTAAATCGAACAATAGAAACTCAAACAAAGACACGGAAAGAAAAGACACGAAATATAGTTCTGTGTGGTTACTGAGAAGGTGAAGAAAGGAGAGAAAAGAAAGGGAACCTGTGAAGAAGGGTGATCAAGCTTTGAACGTTTAAAAAGTGGGCTGAGTTGATCCTCTAAAGAATCCTCAGCTGCTTCCAGCTTCACAACTGCTGTTTTTTCGCCTAAAGAACTCATTAACTGAACCATCTGAAACCTACCTTTATTTTATCTTAGTGAGTTAACTCGGTTCTAGCTCAGAATCCTCCTTCAACTAGCAGTCTCAATTATCAAAAGCTCTCTCTTTTATTTCTCCAGAACTCTCTCTCTCTCAGCCGAAACAACAGCATTCTTTCGTCTTCCGTCTTATATTCAAACAAATGGGAACCTGGAAACTTGTGAGTTGACCACTATACCCTTTAAATGAGAGGTGGTGGGCATGGTAGTCCCCACCGGTATGACCCTGTTTAGATTACACATTACTGAACTGATGGGTTAACTCACGGCTGTCAAGGGCTCATATTTAATTAAAGGGGAACCAGATGACTTGTAAGTTGACCACTATACCCTTCAAGGGAGGGGTGATGGGCATGGTAGTTCTGTCAAGTCGACCGTATCATAATTCAACCTATTAATTTACTCGAGTTTATTATCAAGGTTAATTTAAAAATAATTTAAAATAAAATCCAAGTTAAAATCAAGTTTTGAATCGATAAATCAAATTAATTTGTGGAGACATGCCTAGTTTAATAACTAACTATAATCACCTGTGTCCCCGGAGGGTGGTTAAGTCATTAGAATCGTTTAGGAGGGTGGCGATGGCGTCATGCGGTGGTGTCTCTATCGCGTGACAAACACGTGCGCAGCATTTTTTGGTTTTCGGATAGAGAGTGGGACCCGGTTCATGAACCTTCAGCTTGAGTATCTCTTGTCGTTTTGCGAGTCATCCTGGAAGAGGAAGGGATGTGATTGGGTGGGCGTGAAACGTGGAAGAATCTGGTGGAGTTGGAGGACACGTAAGTATATTTTCTTTATATGAAAATGAGAGGGATGCGTTGTGGATAAGAATATCCAAGTTGGATTTGCCACCTTTGTTGACTACTCCTTTTCATCTTTCTATTATCAAATTCAAATCTATGAATAAAATTATTTCATTTTATATTTCTCATGAATTTCTGTGGATTTCTCATGAATTTCTTTGACCACAAAATAGAATTCAAACTCCTCCTCTGATTTCTTTTTAACAAAAAGATTTTGTTGTTGCTGAAATGATGAGACGATGGGTTTATATATATATATAAAGTCAAGATGCATTTATAAGAAAGTGATTTTTAAATAATTAATTTTTATTAAACAACAACTTGTATATTTCAAATAGCCATCATGTCTTAAAAGATTAATAGTTATGAACTTAATGTGACCTCTAACTTTAATTAAGTAATAAAATATATAAAAGATGTATTAATATAAATGAATATGGAATGTATGGTATGGAATTAACTCGTACCTTTAAATGATATCTTTTTTTTTTATAATCCGAGGTGTTTGGATCAGCTTTCACGCACCACAACTAATCCTCGGATGCACTGAATATCCTGCAAGCCCAGTAGACATGTAAAGCACCGCGGGAATGACAGGCGTACACGTGAAGACTCGAACCCAAGACAGATAGGCAGGACAAAGCCTGACAAGGCCACTGAGCTGCAAGCCTCAGTGTTTTAAATGGTATCTTTTCATCATTCGTGTAGTGTTAATTAGCGGTTGAAGCATCTCTTAATTAAATAACAAAAGTATTGTTTTACATTAATTATATTAATCTAATCTAGTTGGTTTAGATGCTATTTAGTTACTTTTTAAAATATTTTTTATTTGAAAATATATTTAAAAAATATTTTTTATATTTTTTAAAATTTATTTTTAACATCAACATATAAAAATAATTAAAAAACACAAAAAATAATTTTTTAAAAAAACATAACGTGACAACCTAAACAGATATACCCTTAAAATGATTAGTTATGATTACTAAACTCCATCGGTTCATGACTAGGTCCAAGACTTGAGCTATAGGTTAAACGAGTTAACTTGGATTAACACAAGTTAAATCAAAACAACAATATTTTAAATTTTTTAAAAGCTTTAAATGAAAATGTTCTGGAAAAATCTCAAAAAAATATCAATCAGACTGACCTACTCTGAATCAGGGTGGTGTTACCTGTTCAGTCTTCCATCTTCATGTTGCATTTAGAATCTTAGAATAATAACACTGGCAAGCTTGATTGTAACATCCATAACAATAAAAAGTCATTGTGTTATATATATAATTAATATGATTTGATCATAACTCGCGGATTTATTATTGACAGGGTGATGCAAGGAAGAAAGACTACGGCCGTACGTTCCAAGTATTCGACTTTAAACAAGCTAAGTTCGTAGTTCGTAGCCATACATTAATTAGGTGATCAACTTCTCACTCCATCTAGAATTGTTAGATTACTTGTAACATCATGTCGTGCAAATTATCATTAAATATTATCTACTTGTATTAATTGTTATATTATAAACATTTCCATCATCAAAAGGTTTGTGATTATAAATCACTGCATGTGTCTGCCTTTTAGCATGAGAAAATGCTCAGGCCACCAAGGTGGAAGGAGTCCAATTAGTGCAGTAAAAAGTATTTTATTCGACAATACAAAACAGGGCACAGAAGCTGTGGAGGGCGCTGGCCTGGCCTGGCCTGGCCCTTGAAGGAGAGAAGTCAGAAGAGTAACATGTGAATGGTGATGTGATGACCAGACCATTGAAGGACCGACCGAGAGAAGAAGAGTAGCTGCAAGTCATTAATGGTCGCAGAACCCATGAAGGTGACTCCATGCCGATGGTTCAAGATCAGATGTAAGAATTCTCTCTCTTTAATTTTACGGAGTTAATTCCGTTATAATTAAAGTTGTGCCGAACTAGCAATTTAATCAGATTCAATGATCATGAAAGGTGTAGGCATTGCCTTGATGCTCGCTCAAATCATCGGCATTGATTACCCTTCTGACAAGCTGGAGGAGTTCAAACTATGCACAGGATCACCAGGTCCTCGAGTCCAAGGGTTTTCCACCCATCTTGTAATAACGTTGTTTAAAGGGGAAAGCAACTTAGGAATGATTAATTAAATAATTAAGGCTCA
>Ga0325410_1010087_pt1 | contig 10005 bp, 9 predicted proteins | sample PopdelMetagenome_16_FD_206182 | JGI IMG/M metagenome (GOLD analysis project Ga0325410, IMG submission 206182) | Populus deltoides microbial communities from Bellville, Georgia, United States - Xylem-PdIQD-R3 | ecosystem: Host-associated > Plants > Phyllosphere > Stem > Wood/Secondary xylem...
CACACACACACACACAGACACGAGTCAGGTGAGGTCCTTATTTATGATTCAATAGCAACTTTTGGACTTGGATGTTAATACTGTCCTGTTTGCTTTATTACAGGGGATACAAGCGATTTTTCAGACGGGCAATGCTTGAAACGTCGGATTACCTTAAGGATGATTGCTTGAAAATCAATTGTACTGTTGGAGTAGTGGTTTCTGCAACAGATTGTTCCCAGTTAAACTCAATTCAGGTTCCAGAGTCTGATATAGGAGCTCATTTTGGCATGATGCTCGATAATATGGAAGGTTCAGATGTTATTTTTAATGTGGCAGGGGAAAAATTCCATGCTCATAAGTTGGTGCTGTCTGCCCGATCTCCTTTTTTCCGATCCAAGTTTTTTGATGGAGTAGAGAAAGATGAAAAAGAGATTGTCATTTCTGATCTAGAACCAAAGGTTTTCAAGGTGATAACCCCTAAGATTGTGCCTTATAAAAGCATTTTGGGTCAGGATTTGTGTTCTTGTTGGTTTGTGTTTCTTTATTTTTTTTCTTATGTGATTCCCTACAGGCTATGCTGCACTTTGTTTACCGAGATACTCTCACTGAAGATGTGAACATGGTGACGTCCAGCTCATCTCTTGTCTCCTCCATATCTGAAACATTAACAACAAAGTTGTTAGCTGCAGCAGACAGGTATGGTCTGGACAGGCTCAAACTGATGTGTGGGTCTCATCTCTGCAAGGATATATCTGTGAACTCTGTTGCCAGCATCCTTACCATGGCTGACTGTCATCATGCAACAGAGTTAAAAGCTGTTTGCCTAAAATTTGCTGCTGAAAACCTTGCAGGTAATTTTTAGTTTCCCCTTTGTAATTTCTTGTAGCTGTCATTATATTGAGAATTGCATGGCTGTCAAAATAAACACAGTTGTCAAATGAGGGGATAGGCTAAGGACCTTGGTGAAATCTGGAGGTGAAGATCAGTAAAGAAATAAGTCCTCTGCATAAATTTGTGCACAATTATCACTTGGTGGTGGTAGGAGAAGGGCCTCCGTGTTGGATGTAGCTTTGGAGTGCATAAATTTAACTGCCATGGCATTTATGTTTCCCTTCATGCATCTGTGTAGCCAGGAAATGGTGTTTTAAACTCATGCATCTCGCCTAATACAATTCCTCACTGACCATTAGTTCTCCCATGACGGTAATTGATGTGGTATTTAGATAGAAGATGTTCCCGCCAGGGAAGTGTGTCAGGGTTTTTATGACATGAATAACATTTCTAAATCACTTGAAACTTAACAGCATTACATAATGTAAATTGCTGCTATTAACAACTGCTGTACAGTATATATTTCTGTATACGCTCAATGTTCAATATGTAATGGATTGTTGGTGCTTGATACTGTTTTCTTATTCTCTTTTGGGCATCATTACTGCAGCTGTGATGCTGTCAGATGGCTTTGCCAACCTCAAGGAGAACTGCCCGTTACTGCAATCAGAGTTACTGAAGACAGTGGCAGGTTGTGAGGAGGATTGCAGCAGTGGAGGTGGAAAGTCGCAGAGTGTATGGGCCCAACTTTCAGATGGTGGTGACACCAATGGCCGAAGGGTTAGACAAAGAACCTAGTATGTGAACATCCAGCTGATCTTTGTAAATGAGGGTGGTGACAGACAAAACGCAGGATAGAAAAAGAACAAAATGTGTAACATAGTAGTAGGGCCTGCCACGTTTTTTCAGTTCGAACTGGTGTTGCATTGTGGGGGTGTGTTGTTTTGAGTAGGTATGGAATATGCCTTGTGAAATTCTCCTTTTCCCTTGTAACATGCTAACAAACTGTGAGTTTCTCAGACGGAGAGAGAGTCTTCTTTACTTTAAATCCCCTTTCCTTTCTGTTCTCTTCAGTTTTCTGTGTCTCAAGCAACAGCAGTTCAGGTGGATTTGGTGTCCCAAGTCTGTTGAATAGATTTATTTCACCCCTTGAGTGATTGGAGAGATTCTAAAGTGACCTGTTGTCACTGTTAAGTAGGGTTTCTTAAACAATTTGAGTGAAATTGTTTTATTTATGGATTTGTTAGATGATGTTGAATGCCTGTTAAAAACCCTAATGAAGAAAATATTTCATGGAATTGAGAGGAATAATTAGCTAGCATCCTCTTGTCACAAACACTATTTCCCCTTCACACTTGGACAGAAAAAATCTTTCAAGACAGTGTCGTCATACCCGGTTGAGGCCCGATAGACAAAAATCAGCCCAGCCCATCATAAACATGCGAAGAACTCACTCTCAAGGATACATGGCCCATGTCTAATATACTGTAAGAGTATCTTCTCAGAAAAAATCATAGTCGGTGATCTAGTAGTCCTTCCTCCCCAAGGAAGTAAGACTCCTATATATTCCTTATACCCCAAGAAATCACATCGTGCAACATACCAAAAACTCTGGAATTAGACTGGGTTTTCGTTGATTTTTCTCCTACCCGCATAAGAAATTCAGTTTTTTTTCGGCTCATTAGATTTAGCCATGTCCACAATGCTTTGGTGCACTCACTGTGCCATAAAGTGCCAGACCTTACGCGAAGGAGATTTCTTGTAAGTATAATTTCACAGGTTCTCATTATCATGGTTATATACATAAAGGCAATTAATTTCTAATTGTCTGTATGGTTTTATTTAATGATCTGCTGCAGGTCATGTTCTATGTGTGGCAAGGTTCTTAGCATGTTGACTTGGCACAAAAAGCTCAATATAAGAAATCCTAGATCTAAAAGAACCAAGAGAAGGATCAGGAATAATATACAAGTAGCTGATGATGAATCCTCTGTAAATGTTGATGATGGTTTATTAGACACTGCTAAAAGGCCAAGTGTTAAAGTGAATAAAGATAGTGGGGTAAATTAGAGATAGGAGGAGATGTTATAATTAGCAAGATCTTTCTGTCCTACCAGCCTAGGCCAGGAATCCTAGCAACTGTACAAGAGCTCAAGGTTCCTGCCTAGTAATTTACTGGTCAATCTCTTTTGGAGATATTGCCATGCCTAAATCTTGTTTCTATCTTTTCAATTCCCACTTCCATGCATGCATGTGTTAAGAGTGAAATCTAAAAAAATCAATTCGAACAAATGCCGTGATAAATGTTCATATATAGAGCAATAAAAGATCACGAAATTAATTAATAGTGATTGGGATTTTTTTAGAAGTTTCTGAGGTGTTGGTGTATAAATTAACGGAGCTTCCTCCACTCCAATTCTGAAAAGGATGTGAGGGTGCATCACTGCTGCAAACTCATGCAATTCCCATAAGAAGGCATGGTTTTTATTGCCATCTAAGGGCCTGCATGAATCTGAAGAAGTGACTTTCTACTTTTTTCTGGATATTGGAGAGATCAAGGGAAATCCACACACACTTGAAACATCCAATAGCATTAAATTAATTTATAAATTCAAGACGTTCAAATATGTTTGCTAGAGATGATTGGTTCTCAATTAACAAAATTATTTTTTAAAAAATATTAGTATCTTTAATTTTTTTCTTAAATACTAATAATTTATTGTTGTTAGGCATCTTTAAAGTTTTGATTTTTGAACAAGGCAGGATCTGGAAAAGAAGTTCCTAGGATAAATGTTTCTAAAAAATAGAATATGCAAGAGAGAAGTAAAAAGATAGAATTAATTACAAGGAAATCAAGATTTGATTATCCACATCTGTCTTGGCATTAAATGGTTGCCACATGCAGCTCAAAACCTCTTTATCTACACCAACATGAAAAGCAATAGCGAATTTGTGTAGTGTCATAGAGTTGGCCAGATTTTGCACCAAATAGACATAACTACACAGTCACTTTCCCATCTTTCATTCGAAAGTCTCGCTTCTTGCTCATAATTCAATCACATTTCAGTCCCCTAAGGATTTTTTCTCAAATCTACAAGGTGTTGGGATTAAAGCAAAGAAGCAGAGGGGTCTTGGTTTCGTGCATGCTTCTGGGGCTGAAAGCACATTGACTAGTGTTGAAGAAAGATGGCTTCTTGAACCTGTTGGTTAGTAACATTGATGAACTTTCTTGTCCAAAAAATAAATAAAATTTAAGTTGAAATTATTGATCATGCATTGCAAAGTTTGTTGCTTAATCAAAAGAGAGGCAAATTACTGCTTAATCTGAATCAAACTTGATGTTGCTTCAAAATTGGAGCATGTGGGCCATGAAGTTCTGTCATGATCTCTGATTAGTTTTCAAAGGAAGAAGAATTTGAAAATAGGAAAAATGGAAGATAAGGAGGCATAAGTGAAGTAATGATATAAGATAATTTCTTCATTGCTTAGTTCTTTTAGGAACTGTAGTATATTTTTTAAATTACAAATTACTTCTATTTTCTTGGTGTTTTTGCTACAAAGATTCATACTAAAATTCACTTTGATTGTATTGCATCAATCAAATATAAATTAATGATGCCTCTTACATTGGTCTATCTGTAAAAGGGTAGGTGATGGGGATTCAAGGCACATAGGATTCAAGGTTAAAATGCCAGATGCATTTGAAATTGCTTCTGTGAGTGTTTCTATCACCTGTTCATGATAATTCAGTTTTACTCAAATATACACCAATTAGCAAGATCTTTTAGGCATTGTTCTAGAGTGAGGTTACTGTTGGCCGCCTCCCCGAAAAGGCAGACATGGTGATTCCAGTTGCAACAGGTATGATTTGAATTACCTTGTCAAAGCCATGTTTATTGCATAAGTAAACAGGAGCTTTGAATTTAAGTATTTGCTTTCCACTTCTGACAGTGTCTGCTCTACACGCCCGCATTCAGAAAAAGGGAGGAACACTTGTGGTCACAGATTTGGACAGTACTAATGGTACATTCATCGATGAGAAACGGCTGAGACCTGGACTCCTGGAGCTGCTGTCAGTGTATCGCCTGGAAGTCGTATCACATTTGGTACTAAGTCTAACTAGAAATATCATTTCCCCCCATTTTCTGCATAATTATTATGCTGCAGTATTTTTGTTCTCTAGACCCTAATTGAAGTTGATTGCTTTCGGATTCTTACCGATTTCGTTGCATGCAGTGTCATCTTTTATCAGGACACCAGTAATAATTCCATTGAGATTTAGACAAGAAATTGAAAGAGTACTCCAGAAAGCTGTTGAACTCATGAACTTGCATAGGATACCATGTGCTAGAAAACAATCCAATATGAAATTCTTATGGATCTAACTTTTTGTTCATTTTCATTTTTTGTTAAGATTTTCCTAGAGAAGTTGACTTTCTAAGGGGCAAGATGCATGCATTTCTAATCCATTTCCATTTGTCCCGTCTTGTCCATCATACCAGACGCCCCCAAAGAAATCATATCACTTGATAGAGTAGGGAACAAGTTTATACTCTAGATTGCTACGACTTATTATTTTCAAGCTGATGAAGAAAAGTTTTGGTTTCTTACAGACATCCTAGGATGTTTGTCCAAATGGTGCTGTTAAGATTTTGAGAAATGATTTGAAAACTCTTCTTGTAGGTACACAATGGTTCAATGTCTGAATTTCTGAAGTTCTACTATCATTTGCTTATGTCTGCGTTCTTTTATTGCAGGGGATACTCATCTGGCCATGTTTCTTGTCTCGAAGCTTGCCACTGTCGAAGCTCCCAGCAAACCAGAAGAGTCTCAAGACAAGTAGAGACTGATGATCGCTCAAATGAGAGCAATGAAACCTCAAGTTAAAAATCATACTTGTATTTGTAAGAGAAATATAGTTGGTGAGTGACCAAGAGAAGATTTCAATGCTATAAATCGTGTTTGTTTCCAATTTTCTTCTCCAATTCTTTTTTTAATTAATAAAAATGAAAAAAATAATAATTAAAGAAGGTATATTTTCCATTAGGAACTTTTTAGAAACTATAAGGGACACTAATTGCAAATGTCAAAATATAAGGATGAGAAAGGAACATTTGTGAATCTATAGGGCTACATCTCAAATTCAACGCCGAGGAACTATGATCATCTGCAGCAAGGACTCCTAAAAATCTCATGCACCCATATAAATACCAAACACAGCCTCCGTGAACCAGTCCCGGTTCCTAATTCTAACCACCGGCCATTTTTTTCCTAAGAGGGAAAGAGAAAGGCAAAAGCTTTCCCCTTGGAAGCAAAAACCCTCCCCTCTTTCGTATCCAAAATGGAAAATTTACAGTCGCATAGGGCTGAAATGATAGGCATAGCTGTGGCTCTTGTTGCCATTGGTGCTAGCACTGCTTTTTATTTCTACATCACCAAGAAACCTAAAGGTATATTTTTTTTGTATTTTGGTATCTGGGTATTTGTTATTTTTGCTTATTGTTTATGAAGTTTGAAGCTTCTTTATTCTTTTCCTTTTCCTTTTCCTTTTCCTTTTGTGGGGTTTAATTATTATTTGTTAATAATGCCCAAGTTTTCGAATTTATTAGCTGTTTGATTAATTTTGATGCAAAATGAGAGGATTCATTTGTTGGAATTGGAGCTTGATTAGAATTATTACCAATCTGAGCTTCTTTTGATTGGCAAATGGAGAATTGGTTTTCATGGTTATGGAGCCAAAGCTTATAGCTTCGAGGATATAAATCAGGATTTGTGCAGATTGATTGATGGCTTGACATGTTTTTGATAGGCTGCTTGGACCCTGAAAATTTTAAGGAATTTAAACTTGTTAAGAGAACCGAACTCAGTCATAATGTGGCTAAGTTTAAATTTGCTCTTCCCAAGCCGAATTCAGTATTGGGACTGCCAATTGGACAACATATGAGTTGCAGGTTTGGTTTATGGTTTGCCTTTTTTTGTGATGGGTGAAATCCCTTTTTTTGCTTTATATGAGCTGATTCCACGAATGACTTAATCAAACCTTTTGATTAACAGAGGAAAGGATAGTGCTGGTGAAGAAGTTATCAAGCCGTATACTCCTACAACTTTGGATTCTGATCTTGGGTACTTTGAACTAGTTATAAAGGTGGATTGATTCTATACTGTACTGTTTGCATTTCGTTATGATATAGCACAATCCTATTTTGGTTTGTCATCTTGTTTTTGTTGTTTCATGTAAATAGATGTATCCACAAGGTAGAATGTCCCACCACTTCCGTGAAATGCGTGAAGGTGATTACTTGGCTGTCAAGGGGCCTAAGGTAAAGCTATTTCATTTCCTCAGTTGCATTTCTTTGCCTTAGAATTTCTCACATTTCCTAGTTAGTTTTTGAAATCAATCTGGGATTTGTTAGGCGAGTTTGAGTTTTTTTCTGTAGAAAATTTGATTTTCCATTTTGAGTAGCAACATATATATGGTTCCCGATCTTACCATTGCTCTTTGCTTTGGTTAATTGGTTGGGTTTCTTCACAACCAATTAGCTATAAAATTTGCAGTACTCAGAACTTGCTTGTCAGAAACTATAGTTTGATTTTACCATGGAAATTTGATTTTCCATTTCGAGGCACAACCTTTTGTACCATAAATACATGGTTCCTCCCATTGCTTTGCTTGAATGGTTGGGTTTCTTCTCAACCAATTAACCCTATAAACCTTGTCACTTATCAGAATCATATCACATTTTACTTCTTTTCAGAAACTTTATCACAAGTGCTGTTCATTGATGTACTAAAATAATTTTTCTAGGGGCGCTTCAAGTATCAACCTAACCAAGTCAGAGCTTTTGGAATGATTGCTGGAGGCACTGGAATCACTCCCATGTTCCAAGTACATATTAAAAACAATCTCGTATTTTGCGACAGAACAAATTATTAATCTGATTTACTGACTACTTTTCTTTCTTCTTTGGTTTCTTAGGTTACTAGAGCCATATTAGAAAACCCAAATGACAAAACCAACATACATCTTATTTATGCCAATGTCACATATGAGGACATTCTTTTGAAGGTAAATCCCTCTCTCCCTCTCTCCCTTCTTTGGTTGATATATTAAAAAAGCATAACTCCACTCTGTTTGCATGTTTGCAGGAAGAGATTGATAATCTTGCAACCACTTTTCCTAACCGATTTAAGGTCTACTATGTTTTGAATCAGGTATTATTTTTATTTCTTTCCATCTCTTAATTTTGTCTTTTCAATATCTCTCTCTCTCTTTTAATTTCTACCCTTTTAAGTTGCATACTTCTTTGATTCCAATTTATTTATTGAAAAGCTTGCTTTTCTGTTATCTTCACTGAGTTGAAGAGTGAAACTTGTTATCCATACCTTGAAAGGAAGATGCATATCTCAAGAAGATTGCTAATAAAACAAAACTAATACTGAAAAGGGAAATTTAGCTTCTATTTGCATTTTATATGGATAGTAAAAAAGGAAACTAGGTTACTAATGCAGTATTCCAGATGTTCCATAAATGGTTAATGCATTCGTTTTCAGTGTGAGAGTTCCCTAAATCTCACCAAAATGCGTGATTTGTTGGTTTCATGATCTGCAAATGCTTGTTTATGTTAATTTCAAAATTTTATGTTCAGCCACCAGAAGGATGGGAGGGTGGCATTGGATTCATATCCAAGGAAATGATTCAGTCACACTGCCCCCCACCAGCTGCGGATGTTCAGGTAAATGTTTGAATGTGCAACCTCCACCCCCCTGCCCACCGCTCCATTGACACTGACAACTAAACCGTCCTTTTGCAGATATTGAGGTGTGGACCTCCACCAATGAACAAGGCCATGGCATCTAACCTAAATGATCTTGGATATGCTGCCCAAATGCAGTTCCAATTTTGAGCCTGTAACGAGGCTTCTTTCACTTTTCCCATTGTCTAAAATGATATCCCCATTCTCATGTAGCCTCATGATCTTGTCTTTCAACACAAGACACTTCTCTATGGGATGACTGATCAAGAGATGATATTTGCAATAATTCAGATTTTCCACTTGGTTTGCTTTTTCGGGACATTCTAACTCCTGTAGCTCAATGAGATTTGCTTTGAGCAAATCATCTAGCATTCTAGATATGTTTGAGTCGGGGAATGAATACTCTTTTTCTTGTCGCTCTTTCAAGGATGACTTCTTTCGTTCACCCTTTTAAAAAGTACTCGATGTTGCACAATCATTCATTTTAACTCTAGTTAATTACCTTTACGACAACATAGTTAATTACTAAAGATTGCTTTCCATCGATCTTTAGAGCACCTTTTTTGAATCTATGACTTTCAAGGTTATTTCTCATGGACTTTTGCATATGTAATGATGAGTTTTTGACTATAGCAATGCTAAGTTCTATGTCATGTGCTTGAGTAGCCACTTCTTCAAAAGACTTTAGTTTGATACCTTGTAAAATGTAGAGTAGTCCCCAATGCATCCTTGAATACATATATCTAGCGTAGAAGTTTCGGTGAGTCAATTCTTGCAGTTGAGGCTAAGGTTTCTCCATCGATGAGTGTAGTCGATGACAAGCTCCTCCCTCTATTGATGTGCATTAGTGAATTCAATCATGTTGACTACACGACAAGTGTTATAGAAGAGGTTAAGAAACTTGCATTCCAATATCAATTGAGCCATACTCCAAGTTAGTGTTCTAGTTAAAGGCATTACTTGTCAAAGAACGGACAAATTATTTTACCATGAGGTCACAATCAGTTTCGGCGTTGTTGCAAGTCTCCACAAAGTGAGCCATATGTTGCCATGGATTCCCTTTGCCATTGAATTGTTGAAACTTTGGTGGAGGCATCCTTAGCAAGTCAATCTCTAGGTGTATGGCTTAACATAAAAATATGCAAGTTGAATTGAACTTTCTACTTAGTTGATCGCTAGGTGTATGGCTTAACATAAAAATATGAAGTTGAATTGAACTTTCTACTTAGTTGATGATGGTTTATTTGACAAGTTTTTTCAATTGATTTGTGGTGAAAATGTCATCAGTAATCCTGTGGATATTCCTTGTAGCTCTAATTGTAGAATCTTCAACATCCAACTAATCTACTTGCACAACCTTGGTAGCTAAAGTTTGGCCTCGGTCATTCATGCTTTCAAGTTTGTTTATCAACTTTACTATCTCGTGGTCTTTTACCTT
>Ga0325410_1010089_pt1 | contig 10002 bp, 4 predicted proteins | sample PopdelMetagenome_16_FD_206182 | JGI IMG/M metagenome (GOLD analysis project Ga0325410, IMG submission 206182) | Populus deltoides microbial communities from Bellville, Georgia, United States - Xylem-PdIQD-R3 | ecosystem: Host-associated > Plants > Phyllosphere > Stem > Wood/Secondary xylem...
ATCATGCATGGTTTGCTTAGTGTGTGATTTTTCATGGTGTGAAGTACTTTGATTTTCTATTAAGAATCGTGTGATGTAAGTGTAACAGCTACTTGCTTTGCTTGTTTCAGTGCTTGTCTGTTTACCATGAATAAATGTAGCTTCCCTTGATAATGTCTACTCAAGTTTTTTTTTTTTTTTTTGATGGAATGAATGCCGCGGTTGAACTTGACTAAGATGTAATTCCTGTTATAAATCCTTCTTTTTGTTTCCTTTTAGTTATAATTATTTGAAGTAAACTTGCAATTCTTGTCTATGATTCTGCATATGACAAATTGTTGCATACTTAAAACTACCCACCAGTGAGTATTATCCAAGAAAGAAAAAGAAAACGAGTGTTCTTGAGTCCGTTATTTGTACTGATCTTACCATCCGAAGAAAATTGCTCAAATTCATCTTAGAGAAAACTTGATGAAAAGAACGCATTAAGAAAGAATAAATCTAAATGGTGTCTATTTCTTATCCAATATATTCGAAGCTTACAACAAATCTAATGCTTGTGATTTAATCAAAAGTATTCATCTATTATATAAATTGGAACTCCATAGGTTCACCCCATTACTCGTATCATTGTACAATAACTAAAAGAGGAGAGGATGGAGTGTTTAACTGTTTGTAAGCACTGTTTGGTGTTTACATAGAGATGCGCGGGGGTGTTGATATACAAAAAGACTTTTTTGCTCAAAGAATGTTTTTAAAGACATTAGAACAGAAGGTCAGACCTGTTTGAACAAAAAATATTTCTAAGTTGTAGGGTTTGGCTTTAATTTGCTTTTAATTTTACATATATATTGCTGTCTTACTCATAAGACCTTGATTCACCCATCCATAACAATTATATTTCAGGCAACGCAGAATTGCAGACACTTTAGAGAAATTTATAGTACAAAGGAATCAATGATCAGGATTCACGAAGAGAGCAAGGAAATGAATAAAATTGCTTTTGCAAATTGAGCTCACGATCCACATATAAAATCACATCAAAAGGTTACCTTTCTAGTTGTAGGATCATTTGTAGATCTATTGTTGATGATTAGTTGTTTTAATAAATATGACAGCATCTGTTTTCATATTCCCTGCTGCATTAAGCCATGGAATTCGAAACACCTTTTCTAGGGAGTAGGAAAAATATTGCCACCACTAATCATAAAAAGCCTCCTCCAAGAGTACCTTTTAAAGGGAATCCTAAAAAAAGTTCACTGCTAACTATAGGAAGGCTGCCGAGCAGTGTGCTCAGGGAATTCTTTTGTTGCTCCTTTTGGGACTCTTGGTGTTTTCTAGTTACAAACTCATTTCAGAAATAATTGAATCTTTCGTAAGTCACCAGCCGGTGTTTAATCTTGAATCGATGGCGGTATCAATGATATTTCTACAACAGAAATCAGAGATCAAGGCGTGGATTTCAACATTGAAATCCACGATGAGGTTACAGTTAATCCAGGTTTACCCTCTGAAAGGAGGATTGGAATTACGGTGGCATGTAATAATTATATCAGGCTTGAGTTTTTGGCAGATGGCATGGTTGGGAAAACATTAAATGCTCTGTACTGCTCGTTGGACAAGAACATGTCTTTTTTTTCTTTTCTTTTTTTAAGATTATGGTATTGCAGTTGCAGGGTTTATTTTATAAAATAATGTTCTAATAATTATGTCAAATTTATCTGGGAATTTCTCTGTTTTTTATACAATTTATATAATATATATATATATATATATATATATATATATATATATATATATATATATATATATATATCATAATAGAAAATTAATATATGATTATTTCAATGTTGTAATCCCTACAGTTACTGTCATGTTCTACCGCATATATATAAATAGAAAGGTTGGATAGGGCACAACCTAACACATTCTATTATTCTCAACTTGGCATCAGAGCCCTAAAATAATTAAAACACCTTCCCCACAGCCTCCCCTACAATGGAACAACCGCTCAATCCATCTTCTTCTTCTGCAGCACCAGCAGTCCAGTCTTTTTCTCCGGCAGTGAAGACTTCTTATCCTGCAGCGGCTCCTCTGCTGCCTCATCGCCTGGTTTCTCCTTTGCCATTGCTGGTAAACAACCCCTCTTCAACCTTCACAACACTCCCTTCTTGTAGCCTACATTTGATGCAGCTGTTGTCTTTGCTGCCACAAGCATCATCTCCCTCTCTTACACTCATCAAGTCATCTCCCTCAAATTAACAAACACCAATTATTTATATTGGCATATGTAGATGCTACCATATCTCCTAGGTCAAGGAGTTTTTAGTTTTGTTGATGGCTCCAACATATGTCCATCTCCACATGTTCTTGTCGGAGATAGTACCTCTCTTCAGGTAAATCCGCTCTTTCTTCACTGGAAACAACAGGACCAATTTATTCTAAGTGTTCTTCTTTCCTCCCTATCCATGGAAATTCTGCATCTTTTGTTGGCTGCCAAAGCTCTTATTCAGCTTGGCACACTCTTGAGCGAGCTCTCGCTTCCACCTCAAACTCTCATATTATACAACTTCATGGCTCTCTTCAGGATCTTCACCAGGGTGATGAATCAGTAACTCAATTTATGCAAAAACTTGTTTGATGAATTGGTCGCTGCTGGCCAGCCAGTTTCGCTTAAAGATTTCAATTTATATGTGTTTCGTGGTCTTCGGGGAGAGTTTAAAGACTTAGTTACAAGTCTTATTACCAAGGCCGAACCTTTATCGTATGCAGCTTTTCACAGTCATCTCCTCACGCATGAATTTCTTCACAAATCTTCAGCTGCCATACATGCTCCTCTGCTGCCCACACCCAGCACTCCACCGTCTGCCCTTGTTGCACAACGCCAGACCTTTGGCACTTCTGGCCACAGTAGGGGTCGTTTCAATGGTGGCTGGCGTCTCAACCAGTCCAGCATCAGAGGCAACTGGTTTGCTGGCTCCAAACCTGATCAACGCAACTTCCAAAGCTCCTCCTTCAGTGACAGTCGACAAGGCTCATGGCAGGGCAATTTGCAGCGCAATAGGAGGCAGAATCTGCGATGCCAACTGTGTCAGAATTTCGGCCATACCGCTCCCCACTGTCCGCAATTCTAGCAACAAGGTTATGGCCAACAGTCTACTACCAATCTGGTGCAGCGCAACCTCTCCTCAATCGGTTATGTTGATTGGTTTCCGGATACTGGTGCCAATCAACATGTCACACCTGATCTTGCCACCTTGACTGCTTCAAAACCGTATCTTGGTAATGATAATTTGCATGTTGGTGATGGTAAGGGCCTTCCTATATCTCATCTCGGTCATATAAAAATATATACATCCCTTGCAACTAGAGACGACAATTTTTATTTATTAATGTGGATGTTCGGGTTAACTTGCGCTCACTTCGACTAATCTCACAAGTTCTAAAGTCAACGACCATATAAACCTCTAGTAAACAATTTTTATTCTACTTCTCCGAAGCATTGTCATTAATTAACTTTTGTGCCAAGAACACAAATTTCAATGTCTTGTGATGAATTATCTTTTTTCATTTAAAGAGTAACCATATCCATCTTATAAATGCTTGATTTAAGCTTTGGAATGACACAACATTTTAATTTATTTGTTGCAATGATTCAACCACTTTTTCCATATTTTGAAGCACAGAGAATGTTTCTAAACTCCAAGTTGGTTGAAACTGAAACACAATTTCTGTTGGGATCACCCAAAATAATCGACAACCTTTTTTTTCAGAACTTGTGTTAGAGACACGCTTGCCACTTTTATTTATTTATTTATTTTTATTATTATTATTATTATTATCCTCCTACTAATTAATCTAAACTTCTTATGGAACCTAACCATGTTAATCAGTTATAAGTCTATTAGAAAAGTAAATACCAAACATTAAAACATGAATTATACAATTCGTTTCCTTACTAATATCTATAAAAAGAAAAATTAATTCCCTATAAATTAATTAATTAGAAAACCTAAAAGAGAATTACGTTTGATAAATCAAAACCTTGAATGAACATAAATCAGAATCATGTGGCTTTTAAAACTTCGTTGCCATCCAAATGACACTCGTTACGGACGGAATCATCGGTGATACGACATGGTTTTCTCATCAATAAAATTACCGATGGAATGATATTGGTAATTTTTTTATTCGCGCACTCTTTCCATCTATAAATCCATCAGTGTTTATATTACTAAAGTAATGACTGATAAAATAGAAATCACCGACGATAAGTTTTTTAACTAACAATATTTGTCTGTGATTCCATCAATAAAAAAATTTCAATAGAATTACTATCTAAATACTGACAGAACAATTCGCCGTTAATATATAAAATTCTAGCAATAGAATAGACTCAGATACTAAAATAAGTATAAAGAAGCAACTTTATCATAAATGAAAACCATGCAAAACTATAGTTTCTCTGCTTCGAAATCCATGTGAGGCCCCGACCAAATGCATACGTAGCCTTGTTATCCTGTGATTGAAATCATAGTTATCAAACCCAGCTCTAGGGTTGACCCAGCTAAGAGACTGGGTGCTGGGTTTCATGGGTCAACCCTGGTTAACTTGGATCAACCTGGAAAAATTAAAAAAATATTTAAAATTTTAATATTTCATATGAAAAAATTAAGAAAAAATTCATGTGAATATAGACTATACATGTTGTAAATAATGAAGTTTAAAATAATATATTTTAAAAAAATTTATCCTACATTGAAAAGATATTGTATTATCCTTTTAAGTTGAAGTATTTAAACCAAAAAAAATATTTATCCCTCATTGAAAAAACATAAATTTTTTTCTTGTGAATATAGAGTATATACACTAAAGGGCTTAAAACCTCACATTGAAAAATAACTTCTTTCTTGTGAACATAGAGTATATATATTAAAGAGCTTCAAATCCCACATTGAAAAGATATTATATTATCCTTTTAAGTTGAAGTATTTAAACCAAAAAGTTTTTTTATCCCACATTGAAAAAACATAACTTTTTTTTATGAACATAGAGTATATATATGAAAGGGCTTCAAATCTCATATTGAAAAAATAATTTTTTTTAGAACATAGAGTATATATACTAAAAGGTTTCAAATTTCACGTTGAAAAAACATAACGTTTTTTTTATGAACGTAGAGTATATATACGAAAAGATTTCAAATCCCACATTTAAAAAATAAATTTTTTCTTGGGAACATAGAGTATATATACTAAAAGGTTTCAAATCTCACATTAAAAAAATAAAATATTTTTCTAATATTTATATAGTGAACTTTAAAAAGTGTTAATAACCAACTAAAAAATATGAAAAAGAGGGGTATAGGAGAAAAACCACATTTAAAGAAGAAAAAACTTCGAGTATCGTCTGGTCATGGGTCAACCCGCCGGGTTGATTGGGTTTTGTCAGGTTGTTGCATCAGCCAGTCTTTTAACAAACCCGGACTGGTCCAGCCACCGGATCAACCTGCCAGAACGGTCCAAGTTTAATAACTATGATTGAAATCATTAGACTAAGTGGTATAAACATTCTCATTACAACCCATTCAAACCACAAGATTTTCCTCAATCCTCTATTAAGGCACTTAAATAATTGAAGTATGACTGATTTTCTCGATTTTCTTTTGAGGCCAGAACTTTACATCTAATATGATAGTACTTCATCTTAATTTTGTTTTTCTTTTGAAGTTTATGTCTCACTCATGGATCCCTCCATAAGCTAGGTTGTTGTGTTAAGTGCCAAGGGTTAATAGAAGAAATTTAGCAGCATAATATTATAAGTATGATAGAAATTTTAGCATATTTTGCATGTGTTGATTTGCAAATTTAGCATGTGAAGATTAATTAGTTGAATAGGTCAATAGATAGTTAGAAGATTAGTTCATTGTATAAATAATAATTAATGGGAATCATGGAATCCAAGCAATAAAACTGAATTTTTTTATCAGTTAAAGTTGTTAGTTCTATCTCTATATCTCTCTCAATTTCTTCTACTTCTTCTTTAATTTTTTTCTAAACTCACTATTTGTTAAGAAAGATCCTTAAGAATTGGTATCAGATCTGCTTTCCAAGGTAAAAGAAAGGTTGCTAGTGTTTAAAAAGAAAACAATAAAATCAAGGCTTTAGAAGAGCATAGAAGGAAGGTATATGAACAAATTAACTTCAAGTTAGAGACCATATTGGCTGCATTGAAGACATTGGTAGTGTTAGCATATATGCTTTGAAGCTAATCAATTGTTTATATGTGGTATTGACTTTATTCATGTAAGCATATTTAATTTTTAATAAAGACTTTATTTATCTTTAATATTTATCAAATATTTGTTTAATTAATCTAGAGTAAAAATAAAGTCATTGAAATAAAAATATTTTATAAATAAAATTATAAAATCGTTATAAATATGAGATTCTTATTGCATTAAAATATTGTTTATAAATGTTCTTGGTCAATGCTCTAGCAAGATTGGATATTAATTAAAGTTATTAAGATTGATATATAGTAATTTCTTTCCTTTATGAAAGAAAAGAGTTGTTCTTATAAATTAAGGTATAAAAGATGCCTAAAACTAATATGTAGATACTTGTTAGATGACATGTATATTGAACTGACCTATAGGATGATTCCATATGAAGAAAGCACATGTGTCTATTGAAGGCTCACGTAACAGTTTATAAATAATCTTTAAATTTGAGATTACTAAGTTATTTTATATGGGGAATGTAATGTTTTGATTATGCTACACATTGTCCTAATCAAGAGTAACAAATAAGTAGATATTAGGTATAAAATGAACTATATCAAGGTATTTAAGTAATAAAAAAACAGAAATCATTGTTGACATTGATTTAGGCCATAAAAATATCACTATTAGTGTCAATGAGTTTCATTCAATTAACAAAGTTTTACTTTGGTGTTTTTTGTCATTCCTTTTGCCCGAGAGAGTAAATTTGGTCTTGGAAAGTTTTTTCTAATTCAAGTTAAATTTGGCTTTTGACTGATTTTGAGTTGAGAACATAAATGATTTTCTTAAGGTTTTTAGGATATTTTTTATGTGATTTTGAGTAAAAAAGTAATTTGAAAAATGAATTTTAAATAATGAAATACCCTTACCCTGATTTTTTGGTTACCCTTTGATTACTTGATTTTGAGATGGAAGATGACGTGTCGTATATGTTATTTCAAAATAATAATGGCAAACAATGCATTGGACACTCTTTGTTATACAAAAATAAAAAGCTTGACATGCGAGCCAGGTTTTTTTTTTTTATTATTATTTTTTTTTTGATAACCCGGGATGTCCGGGCCAGCTTATGCGCACCACGACTAATCCCCGGACCTACTGAACATCCTGCAAGCCCAGTAGACATGTAAGGCACCGCAGGGGTAACAGGCATACACACGAAGGCTCGAACCCAAGGCACATAGACAAGGCAAAGCCTGCCAAAGCCACTGAGCTGCAAGCCTCGATGTAGGTTTTTTTTATTATTATTATTAGGCTAGATGCACCAGCTAAAATGCACCTAGCCTCTTTTGATTTTTTTTTCTTTATAATTTGGGTTTTAATTTTTAATTTGAAAATTTATTTTATTGGAATACATTGAAATTTCAATTTTTTTATGAAATCATAGTTTTTTTTATTATATTATCAAGAGCTCTTTTTAACCATCATTCATTATGTTTTATTTAAAATAAAATAAAAATCAAACGCCATTTTTTTTTTTTTTAGATTGTTTATAGCATTGGCACTCTTTGTTTTCATAACCCTCCATGATGGTTTTCTTTTCTACAATTTTATTTGGTAGCTTTCAATTTTATTGTTGTATAATTACATGAAAAGAAATCCAAGAAAATAGTTATTAAACTTATTCAAACTCATCACCTTATTCACAAGTTATTAATTATTAAAAAATTAACAAGAAGATTTATTATTATTTTTTGCATATCCCCGAAAATTAATAACAGCAGCAAATTCATCTAATTTATAACCCACCATAAGATGTGTTATATAAATAAATAAATGCTTCCATTTTAGAAAGAAAAAAAAAAGCTAAAAGCATCAAAAAAAAATGAAAAAATATTACTTAAACTAAATTAAACAAAATAAAATTTATTAAAAGAAGAAAAAAAAACTAAAGGCATAAAAAAAAAACTTTAAAAACAAAAAAAAATAATAAGAAACAACTCACCCTTTCACTGTGGATTGCTACAATGAAAAGCTGAGTAATTTAAATATATTTCTAATTGCTGATCATTATGGGCATAATAGTAAATATTCGGGATCCTGTTACTATTAAATTTTTAGTCAATAAAAAACATCATCGTCTCAGCATGTAAAAGAAAAGAAAGCTTAAAACAACACAATCTTGAAATTATTCTGTCTTGGTATCAAATCAGGTTTTAACCAGATATATCAAATTAGATTTTAACCAAATGAAAATGATACAAGGTCAGCTCCAATCCACTTCAATTTAAAACCCAAGTCAAGTAAAGGCCTAGTTAGGGTGTCTTTTAAAACTTGATCTTTAAGTTATTATTAACAACTTATTTTTTTACGATTATGAATGCTTTTAATCCTTCATTTGTTTTATTAAATAGACGCTTTAAATTGAAGTTCAAAAGGCATGTGAAGAAGCAAAATTGTGAGAAATAGCTGGTTCGAGATTACACCGCTGTGAGAGGCATTCAGACTCTATGGGATTCTTGGGGTATCAACAACGCTGCATAATCATCAACCTCCACCTGTTAAAAAGAAAATTGTCTAGTTAAAAGGGTAGAGCATTCGTCAAGGGAGCTTCATCATAACAGCAAAATAGAATTGCAGTACCTCAAATCTTTTGCCACCGCAAGTGAATTCCACATGCAACAGCTTAGGTTCACCAGGGCAAGGATCACAAAAGCCCATGATTCCTGACTTCCTTACACCCTCATGAAGCTGCACCAGCATTTTCGACACCAGAATAAGCACAAATGCAAAAAAACATGGAATACGGAATCCAAGTGCCATGAACGCTAAGTGAGATAAAACCTCTGACAAAAAATCTACTTTCAAAAGCAACCAGAAAGCATACGACAGGACTAGAGAATTTATCCGGCATATAACATCAATAAATTACTGAAGTTTTGAAAGAGAGAGAAATTCCGACAGCCCCTCTAACACCACCATGAGGAGATGTAGCAGGATGTCAATTATGACTCAAGGTATATTACTTTGGGCAAAGGCGTGAGGGGCTGTACACATTCCTTTGAACAATTATGACGATGCAAAAGCAATTAATCAAACATGATAGATGGAACACATGGTACCATCACACAAGGATGACCATTAAAACACTTCAGATGCACATTCACAGCATTATCCCCTCAGTCACCTGAATGTAGAGAAGAAAGCTGCAAACATCTCAAGACTGAATATCCTGCATTTACAGCATTATTTTATGCGCATGTATTCTTCTTCAAGGTCGATTACATAATCCAGCAAACGAGCACTCAAATAGTAGATCAAGCAGTCAACCTCAAACTAAAACATTTAGCAACTAAACTCATGTTTGAATTAAAATATAAAGTTTGTTGATCATGCAACTAGCTCTCTCTTAACACGCACACATACACGTGTGTTATTTTTTCACATCCATTGATAGAACCACATTTCAATGTATATTTGATAAGAACATGATTTAAAAGAAATATACCTTCAGTTGGCCAGAATCGTTAATTAGGAAATTAAGAGGTATTGTAACATCAAAGACTTCTGAAGCTGATTCTTTGTTTACTTCTCTTGATTCATCTGCTTTCTTCAAAGCTTTACTGCTTCCATACACAGCTTTAGTAATTACAAGTTCATTTGTTTCTAAATGCCTGCTTATTTTCCTATTGGCCACAATTTTTAATAATTGTTGTGCCTTTTCTGCTGCAGCTCTTGCCTCTTGAACCTAAACAATGATCCAGAAACAGTCTTCAAAATCAATTAATGAAGCTAAATAA
>Ga0325410_1010093_pt1 | contig 10000 bp, 14 predicted proteins | sample PopdelMetagenome_16_FD_206182 | JGI IMG/M metagenome (GOLD analysis project Ga0325410, IMG submission 206182) | Populus deltoides microbial communities from Bellville, Georgia, United States - Xylem-PdIQD-R3 | ecosystem: Host-associated > Plants > Phyllosphere > Stem > Wood/Secondary xylem...
TTTTTTTAATGTCAACTACTACCCTCTCCCCCCAACCAAAACGAGTATATGAGCAGAATTAAATGATAACAATGCGAGAGTTTGTAAACCTGAATATTTTAAAAAGTATTCTAATAGACCTTGATAAGAATATTTACTAAGATGCGTCTCAAGAGTCAATAAAATTCTTCCTTACTCTGCCATCGTAATAACAGTTTTGTCAAATGGTTTTAATAATAGCAAAAAACAGTTAGTAAGTTAGTTTTTTTTTAATGTCAACTACTACCCTCTCCCCACAACCAAAACGAGACATTGTCGTCAATGTTCTAAGGTAGAAAGATAGAGTATAAAAGACATTACCTGAAACAGCGAATACTGACAAACTTGAAACACTCTTAAACAAATATAAGAAATAACAAAACAAAATAATATGCTATTAATAAAACCAAAAGAAACAAGGTTTTTAAGGTTTCACAAACGAAGGCTCAAATCTAATCTAAGTTTTTTAAGGCTTTTCATAGTTGATCAATTTATGCGACTCATGGAGGGATCAATTACAGGGATGAAAGATTGTAGTTGGTCAATCAATTGTTTAGCAGTATCAGCAAAAATTATGATTTGTCGTGCAAGTTATAATCATTTTCTCACATCATCACATAATTTAGCATTTCACATAAATGCTCACAAGAATTTCTAAATGTACTTGTCTTATACAATAAATTTCAGCATACATTTTGCATGTAAAATGATCAAGCACCTGGTTCTTTCAACATTTAAGAAACAAAGATCAAATTGGAGAAGTCCCCCCTTTATCCTTGTTTTTTGGTCGAAGCTTACATGGCCTTGGAACCCAATTATTATCATCAATTTCTCATAATTTCCAACATATTATATGTCAAATGGACCTTTATTTCTCATCCTTATTCAGAATTTTTATTTCCCCCGAACTATGTATGAACCCTAGAAGTTAAAATTTGGGGTTCTTCCGAATTACTCACCAAAATCAACATAATAAAGAAAAAGGTTAAAGAATATGTCTTACTCTTTAAAGTTTATACCCAATTTGGAGTGTTCTTAAGAATATCTTCTTCAAGCTTCTTCTTCTTCTTCCATAACCCACACTTAATCAATCAAGCTCCTTTCCTCTAAACAAGTTTTCCCTTCATAAATTTCAGCACCAACACTTGTCTCCTTTAAAATCACTCATAAAACTCTATCTCACTCTTTAGAAAGGTGTTTGTAAGCTCTCAAATGAAGAATTTTAGAAATGGTTCCCTCTCTCCCTTTATTTGTACTGTTCAACGTGAAAAGTATAGAGGAATAATGAAATTCTATCAATTTACAAAAATACCCTTAATGTGTCCATATGTAAATTTCTATATTTTTTATCTTAGCACCATCAGTATTGCAATACCTTTTTGAGCTCTGATTGCTCTAATATTTTAACCCAAGATAAAATAGTAAGTCTAGAAATTATCCATAAAATTTCAGTCCGATCCAATAGTCGGATTGGGAGATATGATTGATACCGTAAAATTAGACATTTGATGTCTTCTACTTCTAAAACCGAATTTCATGCTTTAATTTATTCACTGAGAACATCATGAATTTTTTTCAAAATTTTTATTCATTAAATTCAATATTATCCTATCCATCACTGATTTATCCATATAATTCTTTTATCCAGTAAGACTCTTCTCTGGTTTCATTAACGTTATGAATTTTAATCCAAAATTCATAACCCTCATTTCGACTTCTACCATACCTTTAAATTTATATATGGAGATCATTCTCTCCCTTACATGTCACATTTATTATTATTTCTATTATTTATTAATTTCTTTTCATATTGAGTCTCCATTACTCATCGAGGTCTTCTTACTTCTATCTTACATTTATGCAAGGGTTTACATAACCGAACTACCTCTCTAAAGAATAACTATTATATTTATTGCATCATCAGTTTTATGGCAAGATATAAAATGTGTCATTAGTTTTATAAAATATATCTACAACAATAAATATGGAGTCTCTTCCTTTCCTTGACTTAGCTAAACCCTTAATAAAAGTTGTAGAAATATCAACCCAAGATTCCTTAGGAACAGGTAAAGATGTATATAACCCATGAAGCATTACTTTAGACTTAGCTTATTTACATGTTATGCATCTATCACAAATTATTTACACATCTCTTTTCATGTTAGACCAATAAAAATATTCATGTAGAAATTCTAAAGTCTTAATAATCCCCAAGTGTCTCATTAATCCGCCATCATAAGATGCTCTTACAAGCAATTCATGCATTGAACAATTAGACATACATAAAAATACATCATGCCTAAAAAATCCATTAGTTGCCACAAGTTCATATTGGAAATAAATTTCACCAAAGTTAGTATCATCAAAATAAATTTCTTTCACATACTGAAATTCTAAAAGCCTAGTATTCAAAGTATTAAAAAGAACATACCTTCATGATAATATATTTGCAACTATATTTTTCTTATCTTGCTTGTATTTGATAATATATAGGAATGTCTCAATAAATTCCATCCACTAGGCATGTCTACGATCCAACTTACCTGACTTTTCAAGTGTCTCAAAGATTGGTGATCGATATGAATCACAAACTCTTTAGGCCAAAGGTAATGTTGTCAAGTCTTCAAAATCCTCACTAATGCATACAACTTTTTATCATATGTTGGGTAGTTTGAAGTTGCACCATTAAGCTTTTTACTGAAATAGATTATGGGCCTTTTATCCTACATTAAATAACCTTCAATACATATACTTGAAACAACACATTCAATCTCAAAAGTTTTTGTAAAGTTAGGTAAAACAAGTAAAGGGGTCAAAATAAGCTTTTCTTATAACAAATTAAAAGTTTTCTCTTGTTAGATTTCCCATTTAAAACTTACTATCTTCTTTACAATTTAAGTTAATGGAGAAGCAATTATACTAAAATCTTTAACAAATCTTCTATAGAAACTAGCTAATTCATGAAACCTTTTTACCTCGCTTACCATCTTAGATATAGGCCACTCTTTTATAGCCTTAACTTTAGCCTGATCCATCTCAATATCATTTGCACTAACAACTCATTCAAGAAAAAACAATCTTTTCTATGCAAAAGTCACACTTTTTTATATTAGCTTACAAACTTTCCTTTCTAAGCGCATCATGTACCTATCTTAAATGATCTATATGCTCATCTAATCCTTTACTATAAATTAATATATCATCAAAATAAATAACTATGAACCTACCAATGAATGCACACAATATATGGTTCATTAATCTCATAAAAGTACTAGGCAAATTAGTAAGTCCAGAAAACATGACTAACCACTCATATAAATCATATTTAACTTTAAAAGTAGTTTTCCATTCATTACCTTCAATTATTAAAAATTGATGTTATCCACTTCTAAAATCAATTTTAAATAACAGACAAGATCCATACAACTCATAAAGCATAACATTTAATTTAGGGACAAGATGTCTATACTTTACTGTTATGTTATTGATTGTTCTATAATCAATACACATTCACCAAGTACCATCTTTTTTAGATACTAAAAGTACATAAATAGCATATGGACTCATGCTTTCTTGAATGTGCCCCTTCAATATTAACTCATTTACTTGCCTTCGAAACTCCTTTGTTTTCTCATGATTACTTATATAGGTTGGCCTATTAGGAATGGTTGAACTTGGTACTAGGTCAATATAATGTATATCCCTCTTATAGGTGACAATTCACTTAGAATTTCATCGAGAAATACATCTTCAAGTTTCTTATTTTCACTCAGCCTCACATTTTCACCATTATTTTGTAGTAAGGCATGTTCAATTTATTTTGTGTTCTTTAGCTTCAATTGATCTTCATACACTTTTCTAGGTGATACTAGTGCAAGCGTGTATGTTTTCTCCTCCTTTTCTAGTGAATACCTATTTTTAAAACCATCATTCTTGGCTTTCCTATCAAATTATCAAGTTTTTTCTAATAATAGGTGTCCAACATACGTAGAAATATCATACAAAACCTCATCTTTATATCTCCCTACTAAAAAAGAGATTAAAACCTATTTAATCACCCTAACTTCTCCACATTCATTAAGTCATTAAAGCTTATACAATGTAGCATGCTTAATGGTAGTTAAGTTCAAATGTCTAACTAAAGTTGTGTTAGCAACATTAGTACAAATACTATTATAAATAATCATATTGCATAGCTTTTTTTTATGTGGCATCTATTATGAAATATATTCTTCCTTTTTGCGCAATATCTTCTCTATTAACAAGAACATTCAAAGATCTCTTTATAACCAAGGACTCACCATTAACAGCATATTCAACATCATTAGCATCTTCAAATGTTGGCATGCTTTTTCATTCAGATTCATTACTAGGTGACTCTACCTCTCTATCATATCTCAAAATCATAATCCTTGTATGTGGATTCTCTAATGCATAATTTCCAAGTCCTTGACCTAAAACACTTCATATCTCGCTTATGCTTCTACTAAACATTATTTCTTCCCTTTTTTTTTCCTTTATAAGGTTTCAACAACCTTAGGTATCTGCTATTAGCTTTGTTTGTGCATTACCCTCTCTCCTGAAGTTTGACTTCTAACCCTGAGATGATCTCAAATAATTGTATGGTCTTACACTACCTTTTCTTTTCAACTGTTTTTCTACCTTTATAGCCATGTGCACCATATCTTTAATTTCTATTTAATGGTGCAATTCAACCACTTTAGCAATATTTCTGTTTAAACCATTTAAAAATCTAGTCATTTTGGCTTTCCTATCTTCAAAAACATTAGCTCTAGTCATTGCTATTTTCATTTCCTTAAAATACTCATCAACATTTTTAGAACCTGGAGAAAAAAATTGCAATCTATTGTATACTTCCATATATTAATGATTAGAGACAACTTTCTTTCACATGATTACTTTCATCTCCTTCCATGTATCAATGGGTCTTTCTCCATTACGCCTTTTACTTGTACCAAGTTGATCCCACTAAATAATAGCATAATTAGTGAATTTAACTACAGCTAGTTTTACCTTTTTTACCTCTGAATATTGATGGCAATCAAATAAATATTCCATCTTTTTTTTCCAATTCAAATAAGTCTCTAGATCATTCTTTCCCTGAAATGTTGGAATTTTAAGTTCTATGCTACCCAAATTATGATCTAAATCATCTTATCATCAAAATTCCTCTCTTAGCCGAAATCTACCACCAAACTCTCTCATTGGCCATGTCTTATATAAGGGATTTTAGTGTGTATGGGACTTCCTTCCATGATTTACTACAGCATCCTCCTCATCATCAAAGTTTTCAGCTACACTTTCATCTGGAGAAGAAAGTGCTTGTCTAGTAGGCCTTTTTAAAATCTTTTTCTTTACTACTAGGAACATCATGTCTATTAATCATTCAGTACTCAATTTATCCATCTTTCCCATCAAAGCCTCCATCATTACCTCCAACCTATCTTTTCTTTCTACATGATCCTTTATTTTTTATCGTGTCATAGTGAATACATGTAATAAAGGTTAGTAGCAAAGAAAGATTCTCTCACACACTCCCTCACAAGTTTACACTCGATTTAATGTCATTACACTTGTGTTTCACACAATTCAATTAGGCTTTTCACTCTAATAATCTCACTATGACCTTAACCTCATTACTCCCTTACTTAGGTTCTAGGTAACTTAGCAACTTATCAAATAATCAATCAAAACAATGTAATGACTTTATAATAATAAAGACTCAAGTGTCAAGGAATATATGAAACTAATCAAAACAAAACTTAAGGATAAATTTACGAATAACAATCTAAATTCGTGCAAAATATATTGACGAAAAGAAGACATGAAATAAAAGCAATGGAGTTATGTTAAGGATTCAAAGAAAAATAACTAATTCAAGAAGTCAAAATTCAACTTCAAGAATCTCAAGAAAACAATTAAAATAAAGCAAGAAAGATCTATACTAACTAAATTTTAATGAAACAAGGCAAGATAACCCAAGAAAAACAAGAATTCAATTTGGAAATACCAAGATTTGGTATGCATCTATTCGAAAAAAATCAAGAAAATATTCAAGAAACTTTTGGGTAACCCTAAAATTCAAGGGCTTGTATTCGGTTATGCCCTAACTTGTCAATTCAATCAATTCTTGCAATTCTTCCTTCTTTTTTTATCCATGTAATTCAGCAAGAACGGGATTTCTTTTAAATTTTTTTTCTCTAGGCTAAAATCAAGAAAGATAAAAGATCAAGATCAAGAACACAATTTTTCTTTGTTATGTTCGTCAAAATCAAGAATCTAAGTAAGATGATTTTTTTTTTTTAATACAGGGTTTGACAAACTTTGAGATAATAAGAGAAGAATAGACTTTTTTTATATATATAAACAATACCCTATCCAAAACTGGAAAGAAAGAAAATCAAGAAACAACAAGAACTATATATTAAAGGAATACAACCTGATAATAGCACAAGTCTGATACCACCTGATGCGAACACCCTCCAAGATAAGCTAAAATTAAATTTGAATGGTTTGCAACTTGACCCAACATACCTGCCTCGAAACACCAAAGTTACATGCAATAATCACTCTCACCTTACGTCTATAAAAAGACGTGAACAAGTACTATAAAATCATTCTGAATTTGATCAATTCTTTAAAGACCCTTTTATTTCAATCAAGAATTCAGTATGAGAATCTCTTAACCACATAAAACATAACATGAATGTTGGTTTCTTTATTAAAAAATAGTTTTACCTCAAAAAGTCTTTACAAAAGAGTTTTTATACTAAAAAGAATTATAAATATAATAGTGTATTTCTAATGAATATGGATAAACCTAATAAATAATAATATTCCAACGAACCAAAATTTAAATAAAGACCCTAAATATATCTAAAAATTCTAATAATAACTAAAAGATAAATAAAACAACAACCCAACTAATTTAAATATGATTAAAGTTGTTTTTGTAATCTAGTGACAAAATCAAAGGCCACCATTTAATGCATGGTTCTCTCTCGTATTAATAAATTAGAAGGTGTAACATTTATCATTAGAAATCTATAGATGTCTACTATTCAACATAACTAGAATCGCATTAAATTTCCTTTTGTAGCTTTAGTTATGACCAAAACAGTAGCTAAAGGTTAAAATTAGCATATTTGAATCTTTTTATTCCAATCTTTTTATAATGTCTGAATGCTTACCTACAAGTCATTCTTGAATATGAATTAAATTAATCAAGGCTTATACTTTAATATCTTCTTGAAGTTAGCCCATGTGTCTTGAAAAAAGTCTATTGAAAACCTCTTTGAACCTCTTAGCCATATAAGTCTTGTCATTTGACCAACTAGAACCTCTAATGGGTCTCTCGGTGTTGCTTAGATCACATTAAATAGGCTTTTGCAATTGATTCTAAGATGACTTACAAATTTTTATTTTCTTTTTTAATCTCAAAAAACTCTTGCAAATCTCTCACAATTGAGTCTCAAGGGACTTTCAAAAATATTTCTTCATTCTTGCGTCCAAGAGGACTCTTACAAATCTTTCTTTACTTTTTATCTTAAAGGACTCATAAATATTTCTTTACATTTGAATCCCGAAGGACTCTCGCAAATTTTTCCATGCGTTTTGAGTCTTAGATGACTCTCACAAATTTTTCTTTATTCTTGAGTCTCAAAGGACTCTTTCAAATCTTTCTTACAATCGAGTCTCAAAGGAATCTCGCAAATTTTGCTTTAATTTTAAGTTTTAAAGGATTGTTGCAATCTTTATTTACTTTTTGAATTTTAAAGGACTATTGCAAACTTTTCTTTATTTTGAAGTCTCGAATGACTCTTGTAAATTTTTCATCGTTATTGTTTGAGAGGACTCTTGTAGATTTCTATTTATTTTTTTTAGTCTCGGATGACTATTGCAAACTTAATTCCAAAACATTACTTTTGTGAATTCGAATCCCAAGTTATTCTTTCAAATTTTAATTCTTAAAAATAGTTACCTCTCGATGTGACAACCTTTCAAAAAATTTCCATGTATTTTATGTTTTCTTTACAAGCTTTCTAAACAAAATCTATTAAAAAAGCTTCCTTTTTTTTTAGACATAATATCTTAAGTATTTTAAAGAGGGGTCATAACCTAGTTTTTTGCCCCTTAAATATCCACACAAAAAATTAAAAAATAAAACAAATATATATAAGGAATGAAATTGAGATGTATTGAGAAAAGTGTTGAAATTGGCTAAATAATTGGAAAGCTAATGACTAAATTAAGAAAAGTAGAAAAAATAAGGGACTATTTTAATGCAATAAATGAAATTGAATGAAATACTAAGAACCAAGTTGAAATTGAATGATATATATATATATATATATATATATATATATATATATATATATATATATAGAGAGAGAGAGAGAGAGAGAGAGAGAGAGAGATGAAGGAGATTTACTCAAAAGAGAAGGGAAAGAGATAGAGAATGGTGTGATAGAAAAAGAAAAGAGGAAATAATGTTTGAGAGTGTGGTAGCGGTTGCTTTTCAAAGTGTTTTTCACTTGAAAATGAATCAAAATAATTTTTTTATTTAAAAAAAATTATTTTTGACATCAGCACATCAAAATAATCTAAAATAACAAAAAAAATATTAATTTAAAGTAAAAAAATCATTTTTTTCAAAAATACTTTTGAAACGCAAAAACAAATAGTCCCGAAGATATGGTTTGTCGTAATGTGTTGACAACAATGGGTTTATAGAGTAGAAAGAGGATAATATAAATTGGACATAATTATTATGCCAACACATAAAACCAATTTACGAGGCTCGCACTCACTCATATATTTAACCTTCAAATCAATAGATTTTATAATCTTCAAAGCAGATCTGTCTGATAAGAAATGGATTAAGGTGAATAGCATAGGCACACATACCATTATTTTTAAATTAATAGCTCTACACACAGATTACTGTGGATTGATATAGTAAAATTACTTTTTTACCCTTGAGTAGCTTAAATTTAAGCCTTTGATCTAGGGGTGTTTTGGTCTTTTCCTCTAACTCAGTGATCATTAAAAGATTGTTTGGGGTGTGTGTGTCTTTTCAAATTTTTTAACATAATGAAAATACTTTTTTACCTCTAAAGTCAACAAAATTTAGAACTATTGACCAAGGGCTTTCTTGGCTTTTCACAATATTTGTAACAGTAAAAATACATTTTTGCCCCCTAAGATTAAAAAAAAAAAAAAAAGGCTCCTGAACAAGGGTATTTCAGGTTTTTTCAATTTTCATGTACAGTAAAATGACGTTTTTATCCTTAAAAAAGACTAAAAAAAGTTGTCTTTTGGGGATATTTTGGTATTTTCACTTGGGTATTTTGTGTTATTAAGAGAACCATGAGGGGTGTTTTGGTATTTTCACATTTTATTTTTATTTTTTAATCAAAAAGTTGTTGGCGCGTGTTCCACATGCACCAGCGAGTGGTCAGCGTACGTGCCATTCAAGTGGCACGTGTGACGCCGCCTGGTGGCCAAATTTGATCATTCATCGTCTCCCTGAATACACAGTCATGCCCTCTTCCACATGTTGTGGCACATGTAAGCTTATAATAGTTGAATTACTGCGAGTGGTCGATTTCTTTCTTTCTTTCTTTTCTCTCTCCTGACAACTAAAGTGTACAATTATCCTCTTCGTTTGTTGTTATTCAATTTCAGTTCTCATTCTTTGAATTTCTCATTTCATTCTTATTCCTTTTATAGAAGTTTTGTTTTTTTTCAATTTTGTCCTTCAATCATAATTTCTTATATGTTTTGTTTTTCATTTCAGTCCTCATTCTTTTAATTTTTTATTTTTTTTATTCCTTTTATAGTTTTAGTCCTCCTAAATCCATCCTATTTTTTTTTGGTGTTCCATAATCCATCCTCTTTGTTTTGCTTTTTTATTTTGGATTTTTTCTCTTTTATTTGAGTTTTATTTGTTTACAATTTA
>Ga0325410_1010097_pt1 | contig 9995 bp, 10 predicted proteins | sample PopdelMetagenome_16_FD_206182 | JGI IMG/M metagenome (GOLD analysis project Ga0325410, IMG submission 206182) | Populus deltoides microbial communities from Bellville, Georgia, United States - Xylem-PdIQD-R3 | ecosystem: Host-associated > Plants > Phyllosphere > Stem > Wood/Secondary xylem...
TTGAAAAGGACCAAAGCCATTTTTAGACAAAGCAAGCAAAGCCCTTGAGGTAATTTGGAGTAATCATAGTAGAAAAGTAGTTATGAAAGCGAAGTGTAGTTGAAAGAGGCAGCATCAATAGGAGGAGGGTTCGTGTCTCACTGACTCTCACTGACTGAGTGGTCCTACACACCTTCGCAATAGCAAATAGGGGCCGGAGGAGATTCACAGATCCTCTCTCCACCCTCTGTCTGATATCTATCATCCATACAAAAAGAGAGAGACAATCCTTTTTCCCTTTTCTTGGGATAGCTATTTCTTTTCCTAACAAGTTTTACTCCTTATTTTAGTAACCTGTGTTAGCAGTAGGGTATATAGTATTGCCCAGTCTCAGCATGTAATATTGTAATGTAATCTTAATTATTAATTAACAACTACTGCTATAAATCATGGGTTGCTTCAATATTTCAATTTTCCTTTTTTTTTATATAATAAAAACACTGGTAACAGTGTGAGAGAGGGGGAGAGAGAGAGAAAAAAAAAGAGTGTCAAGGGGGAAGGCAGTGGGGAAAAAAAAAGTAGCCAAGAATGAAACAAGTAAGCCGCTGCATTATCAGGACAGCCATTCTACCAGTATCTGCTGCTGCTTCTGCTCCTGCCTTACCCCTTCTACTAATAAGTCTTCAAAGTCACTATCACAACATTTCTAGTACAGGTAATCAAGATGGGCAACTGCGGCACTAGAGAAGAATCTGCTGTTGTCTCCACTGCTCAAGGTTATTAAATTTCCCGTTTTAGTTTCGGCCCCAGATCTATCCCTTCCCCCATTTCTCTCTTTGGTATTCTACATTTTGCTTTCTGGGTATTTAAGGTTTCGTTAATAAAGCTCCAAATTTTGGGGATTTTCCATCGAAATCTTTTAAAGTTTGAATCTTTATTCTCTTATAAAAAGGAAGTTTGAATCTTTATTATTTATACGAGTGTGAAATTTGGTGGGCGTGCAGTTCAACAACAGCTTCACATACTGTCATCATCAACATCAATTAAAAACGGCCAGTCAGACAAGAAGCATACTAGGTCAATTTCAGATCTGAGTGATCCCACTTCAACTCCACGCAACTTTGAAGACTCAAGAAAGAATGCCCTTCTTTACACCCATGTTATAGCCTTCACTTTGTATGAACTCGAGACTATTACCAAGAGCTTTCGCTCTGATTATATTCTTGGGGAAGGAGGGTTTGGAACGGTTTATAAAGGCTACATTGATGAGAATGTCAGGGTTGGCCTCAAATCTCTTCCAGTTGCTGTCAAGGTTCTAAATAGAGAGGGTCTTCAAGGCCACCGTGAATGGCTTGTATGTCTCTGCTTAATGTGCATTGACCTTGCCCAACCCAACCTCGTTTTACTTCATCTCACTTTCATGTCTTTCCTGCTTATTGAACAGTGCTTGTTTCTTTTTTGTTGTGTTTACTAGACGGAAGTGAACTTTCTGGGGCAGCTAAGGCATCCTAATTTGGTGAAGTTGATTGGGTATTGTTGTGAGGATGATCACAGGTTGCTTGTTTATGAGTTTATGTTCCGAGGAAGCCTTGAGAATCATCTATTTCGAAGTATGCATTTTTTTGCCTTTTGTTCCTCTTCAATTATTGTGTTTCTTGTTACCAATTACTGTCTTTAATGCTACTTATTGCTCTGTCTTGACTGAAAAGGGTATTGCTACTGCTGTAAATGACAATATGGTATGATTGACTTTTGCTGCGATCATCAACGATTACTTTTTTTCTGCTAAAAGATGCTTTCTTTGCCTTCTCTTCTTTCTTTTGATGTTTTACAGAAATTAATTGCAATATAATTTCTGCTGCCATAGCACCTGCATTCGATATCATGGCTGCTTTTGTAATGAAAAATTTACTCATAGTTCTGGCACCTTTGATGTGTTCCAATTCAAGAATGATAAGCATCGGTCCCGTGGTTGTCTGTGAAATACATGTGTTGTTTGTTCTATTCATCGACTGACAACAGTTATTTGAAATGGCGTCAAACATAAATTTACTACTTTGAGGATATGCTGCTATATCCTTAGCTCTCCAATTAGGTTCATTAACTAGATTTATTGCTGTATGGGAGGTTCTCTCATTGAAGAGTTCTGAATCTGATGTGTTATAAAACTTTCTTGTGTTTTGATTTGTTTAGGGAATGTGATGTAAATTGTTTCAGAAATTATATCGGTTTAGATTTTCAATTCCTTGGGGTGGTGTTTCTCCTTTGGGAAAAGATACAAGACTCTTTAAAAATTATATACCATAAGGATGAATAGATTGTACTATACTGTGATGAAACTACATAGATGATCTATCATTTTGTATAACCTTTAATTGAGCAATTTTATAATGATTTATTGTGATTATTAGTGCCAAATGGATTGTACATGTTAGTTCTAGTGAGAAAATATACAAGACCTTGCTTAGTATTAGAATCTGTAACCTCAATGTTTTGTTAACTTGAATTGCTATGAACTTTTCCGAGGAATCTAGAAGCAACAGTTCCATTATCTTGGGCCACAAGAATGATGATTGCTCTTGGAGCTGCTAAAGGGCTTGCTTTTCTTCACAACGCAGAAAGGCCAGTTATATATCGGGACTTCAAAACTTCCAATATATTACTGGACTCTGTAAGTGGGGTTTCTTATATGTCATTTATCTGAGATTTCTTGTTTGGTTTTCTTGATACATGACGGTCCCTCCTTGTTACCTGTGCTAATACTCGTTACCGATGCATTCACAGGATTATACAGCCAAGCTCTCTGATTTCGGGCTTGCAAAAGCTGGACCCCAAGGCGATGAGACTCATGTATCAACTCGAGTGATGGGTACTTATGGTTATGCTGCTCCTGAATATGTAATGACTGGTACGACCCTCTACAATCTCTAAAATTCTTGAGGTTCAGTGTTATTTATTCTAAGGTTTGGTAAGGAGACTAAATACATTTATTCAGAGAAAGCTTAAACTAGGAATTGATCAAGCAGTGTTTCTGTATGTATGGAGAAAAATCAGTTCTGAGGGTTGCCTGGCAACGACTAGTTAATCAAGGAATTGGGTGGCAATGTTGGGTAATCTGATATAAGCATCATTGAGAAATATGTGGTTTCTCACTTGGATCTCATAAGGTTATGATGTAGATTTTCATTTCAGCTGAATAAAAGAATTGGAAAAATAAGGGTGGCATATCAAACATCTGACAATTTAAAATGCTTGAAGTTTGATGATGCTAATATATGCTTGGCAATGCAAAATTATTTACGAGCATTCAAAATCCCTATTCAATGATGCAAAAATGATCCAAGTACTTGCAATGTTAGTCTTGTAATAATAAACAATATAAAAGGAAACCTGTATGACCACGTGTTCAAACCTGTATTGCATGGACGAGAGAATGGACAAGGATTCTGGTAGGTTGACAGCCAGAGTAAATTATTTATATCGACAGAAGCTAGAATGAACATGTCATATTCTTTTGATATTGATTTCAAGGGGAAAATGCTGAACATAGGCAACCACAGTTGTTTCCCAGAATTAAGTAAGTGTGGAATCTTTGGAGCAGTTGTAATTCCCAATCTTCTGCTTCCTTAATACTGAGAAGTAACTTGCTTATTGACAACCACCTCCTTTCTCTGCCATTTTTTGATTTTGAAGTCACTTTTCGCACGATCCACATTTTAAATTTGTTGTTTGTGGTTTATGGTATGATGAATCAATGATTGCTGTGCATGCATGTGCCTAATTTCATGGACACTGCAGGGGTGCCAAATTGCCTTTGTGTAAAAGCATGTATCCGCGCTTGCTTTTCTTAAAAAAGTTTATATGGCATGCAGGCCACCTGACTGCAAGAAGCGACGTATACAGTTTTGGAGTAGTTCTTCTGGAACTATTGACAGGAAGGAAGTCAGTTGACAAGACCAGACCCAGCAAGGAGCAGAGCTTGGTGGATTGGGCCCGTCCAAAATTGAATGACAAGAGAAAGTTGCTGCAAATAATTGACCCAAGACTGGAGAATCAGTACTCTGTAAGGGCAGCACAGAAAGCCTGCAGCCTGGCATACTACTGTCTGAGCCAGAATCCAAAGGCAAGGCCCCTGATGAGTGATGTAGTTGAAACTTTGGAACCTCTACAATGTAGCAATGATGGCGCCAATGGAGTTTCATCATCGTCACTGACCCCAACCCTAACAGGTAGTGCCAGTGCTTTTGCAATGGGCGGGGTCCCTGATTACCGGATGCGGAGATTCACCAACAATGTTGTTCCTGGTTCTAGTTGTCGTTCTCCTAATCCAAATTGCTCTCCTGGTGGCCCTGCAGCGTGCAGGGTCAGATGAGCGATATCACCTTCTATGTATTTGGTGTGCCTTTCCGTCCCCGTCCATCTTTCTAAATGACAACTTCTGATGTTAAGTCGTGAGTGAATTTGCTGCTGTTTGTACTTGGTGTACATTCTATCATCTTGACCCCCAGCCAGCTGTTAGTTGCTGCTCGCTAACTTGTTGCTCGTATCAATCTTCTAGCAAAGTTTGCACAGCAATGAGAATTGCCAAATGAAAGCAGTTTTTCTTATTTAGGAGATACCTAGCTTTGCGTTCTGTTTTGCCTGTGTGTTGAGGAAGGCATGTTAGAGGAAATATCCTCGAGTTCATGTACATTTAATTAAGAGTCCCTTCATACCAAACTGTAACTTGATTAATAATGTCATGATTTTCCCTCTCGGATTGTTTGGATGTGGATGCGTCAACAGTAAACGGATGCCGAGGAGAACCAATGAGCATTCTCACTTGAGCTGGTAGGGGGACTAATAATATGAATTAATTAGCCTCACAGTCCAGGCATTATTCCGTTCATGCATTTGCTTAGTTTTAAATGGCCCTTCAAAGGGCCTGATTAATTTGAAAATATTGTGCCTATCACAACTCTCTAGTCTCTAGCCCCTCCTTGGATGGTTTCATATCTGGGGCCAGGCATCACTGTCAGACAGTGTTGAGTTGAAAGCTTTCTGTGAGGAGGCTAGATGATTCTCAGAAATGGCCCGTGCCATCAACTTTACATCTATCGAATGATCAAGTTTCCAAAACTACTTAATGGCTAAACCCCTTGTCTCCATCATTGGCTGTGCATGATATCGTATAATAGCACAAGAAAGAAAGAGAAAGAAAACCCACTTCATTGACCCACTATTATAACTCTTCTCCACAGCTCTGCACCACACAAAATTTGATTCCTCAATTCAACTCTCCTCTCCGTCTATGCATGTATGTATGTACATGAGCAGCTTTTGCATGCCTCCTCTCTGGCCTGTCAGCCGACATATATTATTGAGATGAATTATTCCACGAAACTAGCAGTATTAGTATTAGCAATCCTTTTGTTGATCATTGGTCCAGCTGGTAAGTTGGTTTCTGAGCAAGGTTTTCAATCTTCATCTTGACTCACTATGTATAGACATGGAGTTGGTTAATCTTTCAAAGTAACTAATATATTTGCAGTTGAGGCTTCTCCAGTAAACACATCATTGAGTTCTACCGCAGGAGAATTCCGGCCTATGGAGGCAGCTGAGTACAGGGTAATTGGAAGAAAGGGAGATGATGATTTGTGGAGAAGAAGGCTAGCACCTTTCCAGCTGTGTTTGCTATGCAAGTGCTGTGCTGGGGCAGCAACCACCACCTGTGCCACCATGTCTTGCTGCTTCGGAATCGATTGCCGACTTCCTAACAAGCCTTATGGGGTTTGTGCTTTTGTACCTAAGACCTGTAATTGTACCTCTTGCGCTACTGTCTAGCTACTACTGCTTTGCCATATATATAAATTTAACCATCTTCAATTAATTAATATTTATTAAACATCAAATTAAACCTTATTAATTTACTCCATGGCTTCCTTTATGTATACACCAGTCATCCCTTGCTTGAAATGAATTCAGAATCTTTTTGGTCTGTACAAATCTTCATGTTTTTAATTGGTTTCATGCATTGATATATATATATATATATATATATATGTATATATTGAATTTCATAGTTAAGAGCATAATAGTATTTGTTTTGTTGTGGTTAAGAAATACAGACTCTGTAAGAGATATTGCGAAGAAAACAATCATACTGGGCCACTATAAAAATAGTATATAATTATTTAAATTATTGTAATTTTCCTGTAATTAATTAATGGTCCCAAATACAATTCCTGGGTTAATTAATTTTTAAGGAAAAAGGGGTTGCGTGATGTGATATTAGGATGAAGATGTGTTGATGGTAACAGGGAGACTAATGCGAGAGAGAGAGAGAGAGAGAGAGAGAGAGAGGAAAATAAAAATAAAAATAAAAATATGTACAGTGGGGGGTTGCTTTCGATCATTTTCGTACCAAGTCCCACTACAGTACAAGGAGGATAAACACAAATGTAAGTGCAACTCTTTCTTGTCATTCTGTTTGTCGTCTTCTATATGTTGAAGTTTCATTGCTAATAAACCCTATCATCAGACAGAAAGAAAGAGATTCGAATTGATCAATTTTAGTCAATCAATCAATGGTGGTGGTGAATCATGCATGCGCATGCATACCTATATAAAGTTGTTTTACGAATTAATTTTTTGAGAAGTCATGATATGTCTGGGAAAGCACTTACTCAAGCTTGCTTACTTGAAAACCACAGACGTTCTACTGCTTATCCTAGCCCCATCCATCCCTCCCTCCCTCCCTCCCTCCCCACGTTTGGCAAAAGTCAGAGGATATATACAAGAACTTATGAAAAGCTATATAGCTAATTCATAATATCGGATTGACACTGCTCTTTCTCATCTTATGCCAAAAATATTATCATGAGATGCGCGCGAACCTCACCAATACAGCAATTCCTTGCTTGCTGAGACCGGCGTGCATGGCCCACTATATATATATATATAAACATTCTTTGTTTCGAGGACGACTTGTCAATTTCTTTTTACTTAATTGGTTCCTGGAAAGTTAATGGGATTTTAGCAAGGATGATGTGATTAACTAACAAGCACATATATACCACCTAATAATTAATTAAGTCTGTAATAATCTATACGATCATTTAGGCAAGACCCCTTGATTACCTGTACATGTTAATCCAACAAGAGCTGCCTTAGCAGCTAGGTCACATGCATAAAAAATTTGATCCAAGAGGCTCAAGCTAGCCATCATGGTTTTAGGTCCCCATTGCGCCAAACAGCGAGCCTTAATTCGCGTGCTGCGTGAGGCCATTAATTAAGAATTAGGTAGGGGCAGGGAGGACATTGGCACGTATTGTTGCCTGTTAATTCTTTCTGGCAGAGAGACGAGAAATTAAGAGAGTGATTTCAAGTGATGGAAAAGAGGCTGTGGCTCTCCTCCCCTGCTTGCTTGCTTGCATCATGTGATGTAAAAGCTGGCTATGTTCATCTTGAAGCCATTAATTCACTTCTATGGCATTCGTGACTTGGTATATATATAATGGTACTAACTTCACTTTCGATCGATGATACGAAGTTGATCCTCATGAAATATCGATTTTTTGTTGATCACATTGTAATTTGATTATTCAACCTCTATTAATTTTAATTCTTACTAGGTCTCTTCAAATATGATATATATATTATTTGAATTATGAACGAATCGAACTCAAGCAGAAATCTAGCATTGCAAAATTAACTTGAATACAGACCTAAATAAAAAACATACAAACTCATGTACGTACATGGTTCACCAAGTTCGTTTTCAGATTAACAAGAATGTGCTTTTACATTTGTTTATATGTCTATTTTTCACATTTTATTTTAAAATTAATTATAAATATAAAGAACAATGTTCAAATTGAAATCTTTTCCTTATATAAAAAAACAAAGAGTATAATTTTTGTAATTCTCTAAAGTTATATGTTTTTTTAAGGTTTTTTTTGATTGAACAATCCATCTAGAGATAGAAAAATCAATATACTTATTTATTTATTTATATCTTGGTTTGGTTTGATTTCATTCGGTTAACTATAATTATAAAATCTAAATTCAACTAGGATATTGAATTATAAATGTCATTCAAATACAAAATAATTTGGTGTGTATAATAATGAGGTTTAGAGAAAAAAACTCACAAGATTGAGACTTTTTTATGGTTGATGAATGAGTAAATAGATTAGAAATAGCTAGAATATTGGACATGTAAACGCTTACATGCCAAAAAAAAATCTCATATTGAGTTTAAAAGATCATTTAATACTTAAGTTAACATAAATAATAAAGCCTAATAAGTTATGTAATATATGAGTTAATAAAATTTAAAAGAGATGTAAAATCAAAAACTCAAGAAAAAGAAAAATATCCACTAATAAATTTTCTATAATTATAACTTGTCTTATCTAATGGGTCATAAACTTTTATATGACCATGAACCACCCAACTTGGATGGAGATAAAAGTAAGAGTGGGGAAATATTTCATACCTATTTTAGTAGCAATCATTTGAGATAACAACCCTTGGTTGGTGATTCATGGTTGAATAAAAGAGATAATATCATATGGATCATCTACTAAATATGAACATACCCTAAAAATATTTTTTAGGACTAATTATGACATGAAAACATGTGAGCATTTTATGCTTTATATATATTAATTGTATAAAAGGTAGGTGGAGTAGTTTGTGGATAGGATATGTCTGTCGAGTATATCTACTTTATCTTGTGCCTTCAGGTGCACCTATGACGATGTTGATTCGGGATATACAAACACCCCACTTCAGGCTCAATATAGAGATTAGTGTTTTGAGTTAACTAGGTCCATTGTGCTTCTTAAGAGTTGAGATACCCTTTCTTAATCTAATTTTAGTAATGAGATGCGTAACGTGCCTGAACACAAAGACGTAATTCACACTCGGGCTTTGGATCACTAGGTACATTTTATAATCTATTAAGGCTTCGATCAATATTTTATAATGGATTTGGTGATTAGAAATATAAATCTCGACCTATTATACAAACACTTCTTTTTAAATTGGTTCTATATACTTATTTAAATTTATTTTATTGTTAAATGAAGTTTCTTTCTTTATATATAATTTTTTTAAAATGTTTTTTTTAGAAATAGTGAATATATATATGGGTAAAGTTGCGCGACAATTAGTCCTCCCATTGTTCACGAGAGTTTAAAATTCCCAATAGGATTTAAACACATCTTAAATAAAAACTTTAATGATACTAATCATCATCTTTTCTACTTTCCATGAATGATCTCTCTAGCCATTTTAATCATGAAATCAATATTTTCAACAATAAATGCTGCTTTCCTTTCCTGAAGAGTTTTGAATCGGAAACACGAGATGGAGCTCAATTTGATCTTCCTTTTTTAATTCAACTAGATATATGACGCCAACACAGCTTTAATCTGCTGTGCAATTCAATTGTATTAATTTGTACTGGTGGAAACTTCGGAAAGCGCTCAGGAGTCAGGAATACACATAAAATTAAGTAGGCGCTCCAAGTTTGGGTTAAAATTTGATGCAAGCCTTTAGCCAACTACTAAATTTCTTAATATTTGCATCTTATTCTTCGTTAGTTATACGTATCAAACTCTTACCACAGACTTGTATATATATACTTTGAGAAACATTCCTGTCCTAAGAGATGTCAGTCCCCAATTAAATACAATTAGATCTGAATCTTTCTGTTACTTAAATTTATCCTAATTAATTAAGAAATGGCATAAATTAATTAACTAGATATTGGATGGAGAGAATGTGATCCCACAATCACTTAGTGCTTTCGTGACTCAAAACATGGGGCACTTTACCAAGTTGCATGATTAATTAAGTGTTAAACCGTTACTTTACAATCACTAACACAAGTATTCAAATCGTTAATGTTCGATTAAACCGCCGTTCGATTGACGAGCACATATCTATCATTCCAATCTCTACCCTCCTTCTCCTTGTTCTTATTCGAATTTGGTTTTCATGTGGGTATGATAATACCATGGAAACCA
>Ga0325410_1010098_pt1 | contig 9994 bp, 15 predicted proteins | sample PopdelMetagenome_16_FD_206182 | JGI IMG/M metagenome (GOLD analysis project Ga0325410, IMG submission 206182) | Populus deltoides microbial communities from Bellville, Georgia, United States - Xylem-PdIQD-R3 | ecosystem: Host-associated > Plants > Phyllosphere > Stem > Wood/Secondary xylem...
CATGATCAAATTACTTATTTACATTTGGCTGTAGGCTTGTGCTCCTTTTTTTGTTGCAGTTGCATGAGATATATCAACATTTGCCAATCGCTACAAATTTACTTGATGTTTGTGATATTGGATTTTGATTGCTAATATAGATTGCATTTGACACCATTTTGTTTGTGTTTCAGCGGTCACGATCTCATATAAATGTTGACAACATTAGCATCTTCACAACTCCCAGGAAGCTCGTACGTGCTCTTCAGGATCCTAATGATTTGGATTCAGACTTCTCAGAGAAACAAAATGGAAGGTTTGAAAGTCCACGCCCGAGCAAATTTGATTACAGCCCCACTCCGAGATTAAAACGAAATGGCTTTCAGCATGATGTGGGTTTAGAGGTCGATGAGAATGGAAAGTCGTATACTGGCGTTGAGGAGTTCCAAGGTGCCTCTGAATCAGTGGCATCAACAGATGACATTCCAGTCAAAACTGATGTGCAAGCATCTCCAGAGGTGATTCGTGAAAATAAACCTTATGCTAATAAATTTTGCACTGAAAAAGATGCGAGGAAGACTTCATCTATTTTAGCTGTTGGGTTCTGGATTGCTTTGCTAGCAATTTTTGCCTCATTAAAGTGCATTTATCTGCAAGATGGTGACCATCATATGGTTCCAACTTAGTTCTGATATTTGCATCAAAATCTTCCAATTACCTTGTATTAGGTGATTGTGAAAATCCTATGTTTCCCTGTAGTGTAAGGTAGTCAATTGTTCAAACTATGAGTTGGATGATTATGTGCTTAATACTAGGAAACAATTTCTGTTGCTGCAACCTTTTTTTTTATCATTAAACATGTTCACTACAGAACAGAATAATGTTCCTTAAACTTCACCTGCAAAATCAGTTTTGCTTATTTTTCAGAAGAGGAAGGGGAGAAACTATAGAAGCATAGACAAGAATTGTCCTCTGGACAGTGAAGTGATATGTGATGCAAGCAACTGTGCCTTCTCTTCACAACTATGAATGGTTTGCAGCATGTGTTTCGTTTCTTTTCAAATTTTATGATAACAATTTCTGTATGTGGGTTACGAAAAACCATTTCTGATGTCTACAGCTCCTAGGAAGATGTAGATATTGATATAGTCAAAAACAAAATTAACCAAATTGCAAGGTGCTGAGAATTTGGTAAACTACTGAGCTTGAATTATTGAAAACGAGAGTCGATGAGAAAAGCAACCGGTTGATGACTGTGAAGTCGGGTCGTGAGCTGGTGTAAATCCTGTTCATCTGCTCAGTTAAATTCTTATAATTATCGTTTTCTTCACCCTCCATTTCCTCACTCTCTAGTAGACTGTCTTTTCATTTATCATCATTCTTCTGATTTCTCGCCTCCCAGCCAGTAAAAAATCCTTCTGAGCCCCAAATTGCCCCACCGTTGGCCAGAACCAAATCCACTTTTTCTAAGGCCAGGAGGAACAATGCCGAAACTTGATAAGAACATAGGCCTCTACAGAAGTCTTATCCCTCTAATCCATATGCATAGGTTGCTTCTGGTGTGCTTACTGTAAGATGGCTAATAAATAATACAACCCCTCATTTGGATCGATGAAGATTTCGAGTTTGAGACAATAAGCTCTGAGCTTAAGTGCTTACATATCTCCATGGAGACTCAAAATGCATCTTAGTTCAACCACATCTTTTGCATCAGTGCGTACATTTCAACCTGCATCTACGCAGGCAAAAAAAAAAACTTAATGAATTGACAGGAAAACTTTACAAGACAGTTTTAAGAGAACTTTGTTGGAAATTGAGAAACTTAAAACAGTTTCGGGAACATGTCAGCCTATTCTTCCTTTCAGCTTTTAGCATCACTGCAATCTGATCCTTTACAGACGATTTTAGTTCATTTCTTTTATCTTATATTTTTATTTACTGAGTAGACTGTTTTCTGAACCCGATTTTCTGCACAGGCTTCGCCAATGTGCATTCCAGTTGAAATATTTCTCAAACTCAAAGCAATTGGTGCTCTTGCTCCAGCAGTTGTAGTTCATCTGGCCATTCAGGGCATTTTCCGCGGGTTTAAGGACACTAAGACTCCTGTCCTATGTCTAGGCAGGTGTTTGGCTGGAATTATTATGAAGTACCAACAGGTGTTTGGTAATATGATTTTGACAAGAACAAACTAAACCAGCTACCAAAAGAAAACGAGAAAGGGAAAGAAAAATGAACAAACTAATGTATTGTTGATTTTGAATTTGATATCAAAATCTTTAATTACAAAATATCCCTTCCAATCTTCACCAGGTTTCACGATGACAGGGACCAGCATTGCAGCGGGGCCAGTGCAGATAAAATAGTTCTTACCACTTCTCAGCAAATGAGCCAGGGCTTCCGACGTAATTATCTTGGAAACCGATCTGTATCACCCTGAAGAAAAGCTCTTTTCCCTGAAATGAACCGCCAACCATTTTTTTGACTCGTTAGATTTCTCAGTTGCAGATGATCTTATGACATAAATAGACAACGAGCACATGCAGTTTAATTGAAATATTCTGTTCACCAGTTTTGTATAAGAAAACCTAACCATCTACGTTCTTGAGTCGATGCCTATAAAGCATAGTTTTCAAACAAGAAAAACTCCATTCACAAATCTCCTGTAATATCACTTGTATTTGTGAAATTCTACGAGCTAAGATGACAAAATTTCTTTTCATGTTCTCATTTATAAAACATTTAAGGAAATGGATGATTCTGAAAGTGATGAGCCATGGTGACAAGCTAAAAACTTTCTCACCATTGATACTATATGCTAGAGCCATTTGATCTTGGGCTGGAAGTAGAAATGACTCGCACATACCTGATCGAGCGCTTCATATTTTGTAGGAGAGGTGTAATAGAATGCTTTCAACCTCTCTTCTGGTGGAGCAGCATAAACTCTACCAAGCCTATTCTTCAAAATTGTGAAGGGCTCATCTTGCACTTTCCATAACCCAGGTTTCTCTTCAGGCTCGAAATCAAAATCAAACATTCTCGGAGACTCTACTTTCATTACTTCAGACGCAGATAAAACTTCGAACGGTGAAGATAAAGGAGGCCGTGTTCAGTAAGAACATTTTCTGAGTCCTTGGATCACTGCCTTTGCTCGCCTTATGAATTTGAGATGACGAAGTATAACACTAGTTAGAGTCACATCCTTTCGACCATTATTCTTTACTATCACTGCTGTTGCCATGTTCAGAGGATAAAGTGAGACTACATATGTTATGTCAAGAGGTCCGCTGCTGCAGCTCAATTCAACCTTCAACAAGCCGGAAAAACAAGCATGAGAATTTCAGTCCTTGAGTAGGCGTTGATCCTCCTTCTCCCAAAGAAAAGCAGGCTGCAGCTTTAATTCTACAACCCCCCACCCTACTTCTCCCTTCTTCCTGTTGCCACTGAACCAAGGAAGATTTTGATCAATGGTAAAAGAAGTTCAGTTACTGTGAAAATAAACGGATCCAGGCTCATGATTCCAAGACAAAATGCCAGGATATAAAATTTGAAGGGAATTCGAGCCTTAAACTGAACAACCCCCTACATAGTTCCAAAACTGCTGCATTTTCTCGTTCTTGTAATTGATTAGTCAACCATTTTTACATTCCAAAATGAAAAATTAATGATAAATTAATTGATAAAATTGTCACTTGACCGTGTCCTTAACTTGTCATTGCAAAGTCTGAAATTCAAACAAAATAAAACCTTAAAATTAGCTTTCCTCTAAAAAGAACCCGATCAGTTTCAGGCATGAACTAGTTTAAAGAACTAAGATATAAGCTGAACAAAATGATGTAACCAAGAAAATACCTGAATAGCATCAATGGAGTCAGAGCCAACATCCTTTACAGTCCTTTCAGAAGAAGAAACGAGTGACCCTTTGGAACCGCCTTCAGAGGAATCACTGATGACCAAACCAACGCCTCCTTCAGCTTGACTAGAATCCTTTTCATTACCAAGAAGTGTATAAAGAACGAACCTCCTGAAAACCATCATCCTTCCAATAAACGTTTGGCCTGGAAGACTCGACATGAGCATTAGGTATCTGGTCCCTCACAGAGCTGCCATTTCTAACAGTTAGATAAACAGTTGGCACACTGTTGGATTCCTAGAATTTGATGCCTAATCTACCTGACGTACAAGGCGTATAATATTTAGCCCTTCGAACAAAGTAGGATATTTTGTTAAACCCCAGTACATTAAGAGCAGCAGCCTTTCCCATTCATCAAGCTAAATTACCACAGATTTGACAGATTCACCTTCCCCATCCGTCAAGCTAAATTGGATTTGGAGGGTAGATTTTGAATTAAAAAACCTGTAGATTGGTTTAGGAAGCCGGATTACGGGCTAACTGTTATGCCAATAAGACTCGTGCCAGAGTCAAGTACACCTACAATTGTGATTATAATCTTCGTGAATCCTACATAAAACCCTAGTCATTAGCAGCAGAAGGGTATACAAGAAAGGATGTGCTCCAGTTTTCACCGAACAGAAACACACCTTTAACAAACTCATAACACATCCCCAATACATTAGCGGGCACTGGAAGAAATCAAATTCATTCGCCAAAGATGCCAAACACATTTTTCAATAGAAACTACAGAACTAATTGAAACCAACCATCACATCAGTTGGATTAGAAATGGCATATACATATCTTTTCTTTGACTCTAAACAAAATCGTTTTAAAGTGATACAATCAAGACAAAAGCGAAGTTGCCATGTGCAAAACTAATCTTCATCCATCCCTCCAGGTGCAGCATCTCTCCTTGGACCACCAGCTGGTTTTGCCATTATAATCTGCATGGCAGAATGGGAAAAATAAAAGAAAGCAAGCTAAAGTCACAATTCAAATTCGTGTTCAGTTCCATATAGATGGCTATAAATCAATTCCACTGTTATCTCATACAAGAATAATAGACCACTCTCAGCTGAATATAACCTAATATTTTAGTTTTATAAATTGTCCCCCTGACAAGATTGGATTATAAAAATCTAAAGTGCAAGCAAACCAAGCTGCTCAAGAACCTAAAAGTTTAGCAGATATCAATTTCAAATCACAAGGAAAGGTGACAGATGCAAGAATTAAGTACCTGGTCCACGCGCAATACAGTACAGGCAGCATCTGCAGCATATTTAAGAGCAAAAAACCTGTCCAAAATGGGGGAGGAAAAGATTGAGTTTGTATTTTATATAGACATAATTTTAGCTTGACAAATGATAGTTCCTGATCTATATCAGTTAAGAATTAATTACTAGAATTCACAATATCTGATCTGAATCTTGAAATATACATTCTTGTAGAGAACCTAAATGGAAGGAAACCCTAAGATTGAGAATGGTACAATAAAAAACTAGTGACCAATATCATATGGCAGAATAAGATTCTTTTATCCTTTTTTTTATGATCAGAGACTCATCTACCCTGCTGATAGATGAAACATGCAAAAATATTTGGTTTCACAGACCCAAATTCTATGTATGCCTTGTTTAACTACACAACTAACCCTTTCAAATCGAAGTTTATATTGAACAACAAGGCATATAAGAAAATGATTGCTAACAATCACAGCAGACTAAAGCACAATATTATATACATAAACACACAGAGAAAGTTAGCATAAAAAAGGTCATGGAAAAAGTTCCATTAAGCCCTAAACTGCAACAAGTGGAAGAAACAGCATGACATGCCAATATTTCACAGAGAAGTGTGGATGCTACAAGATAGTGATAAAGAAACATACTTTGTGACATAGAGGTCCCAGATATTAGTGGTTGATACATCCTTGAAAACACCTTCCTCCAAGTCGATGCCCACTTTGGTATTTCCAGAAGCATGTTCAGCATAGAGAGAAGATATGATCTCCATTGCATTGAGTCCAGCATTCTCAGCCAGTGTTTTAGGTATCATCTCAAAACTTTCAGCAAACTTTGCAATAGCATACTGATCCAATCTGCAAGAGCAATGGAAGTAGCATATCAACAGATCATTCATGTAATGCCCTTGTGACTGAAGTCTGAATGCTGGAAAGTATTTCTACGCCTTCAAAACTTGTCAAAGTTAAAAAACAATCATGGTTATAAAAAAAATGACAAACCCAAAGAATTAATAAAGGGAGATGAACAGAAATAAACAGCTTACCCTGTTTCTTTAAATGAGAATTCTCTAAGTCTTTTGGCCAACTCAATCTCAGTAGCTGCCCCTCCAGGTACTATTCGACTGTCCCTACACATTGCCTGAAAAGAGGCAGGAAAAAAAAAGATGTACAAAGAAATGTTTAGAATTGACTTCCTGCAACCAAATTCTCCACCAGAATAAATGTTTAGCAACAATAACCTTGTAAGTATTGACTCCATCATCAACAGCTCTTTCAAGGTCATCTAGTATGCTATCTGTACTTCCTCGTAACACCACAGTGCATACAGAGTTGCCACCTTCTTCATTTCTCACAATAGTGACCTGTTTCATATAATTCATACAGAGCACAAACATCATTTCGAGAAAATAAAGGAAAAGAGGCGAGTCAAAGGAAAGGAGAAAATCTACAGCCAAAATGATGGGATTAAGGTGTCTATGAACATACCCTAGCACCACCAATTTCCTCAACCGAAATAGAATCTACACATCCCAAGTCATCTGGGTTGGGTGGACTAAGCTTCAGCTGTTGCAAGAACACAAAAGAATCTCAGAGTGCAACCAAAAGAACTTTCAAGCAGCATGAACAAATATTTCTAACAAGAAAAACTAAATATCTCTAACAAGAAAAAAAACTTTAAACAGAAGTGAACGTACGATAGCAACAGCGCCAGTGGTGCGGCAAAATCTTCTCAGTTCAAACTTTGAGCTAATCTTCAGAACCATGAGTCTACAAGCAAGAATGTCGGAAATAAGAATTGACAACAGAGGTTATGGATGCAATGAAGAAACTACTTAAGCAACCCGTTAATAACGTTACTATAAGCAAACACAAGTACAGCATAACATGACCTCAATTTGTCCAAATACTCTCCCACAACCCATACAAATGGATATATTCAAAGGAAGAATAAAACAAAACCACAAGGCAGAAAACTTGTGTACTTGTAACGTTCACAGAAATGTAATGCCATCTCTCCAACAGCTGCCCCGCTAACAATTACTTTGGCACCAGTTTCTGCCACTGCCTTAATGAGCTCCTCAACTTTAGCTTCTTCAGTTTTAGCATAATTCTCTAGCTGCGAGGCAAAAATTAGGTAGTTGTTAATACACCAAGGCCACCACAAACTTCATTAACTCTTTCTGTACGAAATATAAAGTCTCATAAAAAAGCAGATATATCCCACAACATTGCAAAGGACATGTAGAGAGCAACAAAAAATGCTATTCCCTCCAGACATACCTGTTCAGCAGAGTGAATTAGGACAGTTCCCTTGGTTTCAGTTGCAGAGGTATCAACACCACCAGCAAACACAACAACCTATGTGTGCACGGAAAAAAAATATTTGAAATTGTTAAATAGCAAGGTTCAGAAGTCCATTTAAAAAAATTAAAATAAAAGAAAACATTAACAAATTCAGAGCAGCTTTGGATTAAATGTTACAGACCCAAAGCATAAAGAGACAGATAACTGCTCACCTTCGCCTTCTCCACTCTCTTTATGGTTCCCACAGTATCACCTTTCAAAACCATACCACGGACTATTGAAGAATTGATCAAACCTCCTCCCACAAGCTTTGCAACCCGGACATTGTCCACATTGAAGTTTACTGGGTTCTTGGGACATACTTGGATGCACGCCTACAATGCAAGAAAAAAAAATCATAATAAAACAACTGATAGAACAGCTAAGTGATAATTAAAAGAGTTTCAGTAAATGTACTTACATCGGCAATGAGGTTACATAGAATATCTTCTTGTCCGAATTGCTTGCTAGCAACAGCAGCCTTCATCCGACAAATAACTTGCTCCTTATTCCTCACATCCATGTTTTCAGAACCTGGCTCCACCAGTTCGCTTAAGATTTCAATTGCCTAAGAGAGCATTTGAAAACAGAGAAAAAAAAAACATATCAAGTGAGGAAGGTACATGCACACTACACTACGCTCTCTTCAACATAATAAAACAAGTCATTTTTGCAAATTTATCATAGCACCAAACAAACCTTGTTGATTGCTTTATTGTAACCGCTGATGATCTCACTGGGGTGCAGGCCCATCCTAATAAGCTCGTCCGCATTTTGAAGCATCTCTCCAGCAAAAGAGATGGTCAAGTTAGCTCCATCCCCAATTTCCTCTTGTTGAGCCTTGCCAGCTAAGACCAAAATCTTGGCAGCTGGATGCTGAACCTCGAGTTCATTTACAATAGTGGCAGCATCATTGGTGACAAAGAGTTTGTCCAAGTGATTAATAACCATCTTATTCATACCTGATCACAGCCAAAAAACAAAGAAATAGCTTCAAAATAATTAATCCATGTGAGGAAGGAAAAATATATTGGAGAAAACCCAGTAAAGAAGATCCCCATACATGTGACTAAAATCATTTAGATTTGGCAACTGAATTCCTAATGTATGAACCTAAATCCAAGCCTTTCCTGCCTTCAATTTCAAATTACAAGTGCAAACATTGGTTTCTTTCTCACTTAACAGCTTTTAGATTCACTTGTCATTCATTGATAATTCAAAAACAAAACACAGAAATGCAGCAAAAACCCTACTTATCCAGTAGTGGCACAGCACAAAAACTTGGAATGTGAGACAATCAAAAGCAAAAACCCTAAAGACACACAGCAAACACCCAGAAAAGTAGAGGATCCAGAAATAGATGGGAAGTACCGTTGGGTCCGAGAGAAGTGCGAGTGATAGCAGACAACTGCTTGCAAGCATCGATGTTTTTGAGAACGGCTTCATCGAGACCTGATAAATGCTTGTGTCCTTCTTTTAACATTGATTGCATTCCATATGGTTGCATTGAGAACCCCATCTATCTCTCTCTCTGATTTTTCTCTTTTTTTCTTTTACAGAGAAACTAAAAACCCTAGCCCTAGAACAGAAAGAAAGAAACTTGAAAAGAGTTTCTCAAAGGTTTTACGTCCTTTACTGTGTTCTGTTGTGTGTGCAAATGGATGCAAGGGTTCCAGACAATACGCCCTAGAAACCTTGATTTTAAAAGTTTCTCAAAGGCTTTACGTCGTCGTTTCGAGTTTTGCAGGGTTGACAAAGTGCCGTTGTATGTTAAATTTGCTGAAATAGTGTTTTTTAAGAGTCTATTTTTTAATTTAAAAATATTATTTTTAAATTATTTTAATATAATTTTTTTAATAAATAAAAAATAACTGATATTTCACTCACAAAATAAAACTATAACATATGGTCCTTACATAAAAAAATATTAATTTTATTGAATAGAAATGGAACCAAACAACCTTGTTTCCCTGCCAATATATTTCAGAAATTAATATCAAACACAAAAATATTAATTTTATTAAATATCAAACACAAAAATTTATAATCAGTATTTCTTGAACAATTTTAAAAGATATGTACACACAGATATGGTATCTTCAGATAAATAAACTAATTAAGAAAGGAATTTGACATTAGATTATTAATTATGATCAAAATAGATAAAAAAAAATTTTATTAACATAAATGTTTGGACCAGCTTACAAATATTTTTATTAATTTTATAGATCTATAAAATAGATAATTGGTTTAATATATCGTGGTTTTCTCAATGACATATAAAAAATTTATTCGTGCATTGAAATTATTTGAATGAAATGATGAAACTATTTAATTTCGTGTCATTAGTCTAAACATAACACTTTAAGAAGTGTGTTAATTAAAACATTTTTTATGGGGGAGTATTAATTATATCTAATAACAATATCATTATAATATTTTATTGATGTATAGTTGAGCCTTTATAAATTAACATGAAAATTTATTAATTAATTAAGATAATATTTAATTTAAGATTGAATAAAAATATTATT
>Ga0325410_1010102_pt1 | contig 9992 bp, 4 predicted proteins | sample PopdelMetagenome_16_FD_206182 | JGI IMG/M metagenome (GOLD analysis project Ga0325410, IMG submission 206182) | Populus deltoides microbial communities from Bellville, Georgia, United States - Xylem-PdIQD-R3 | ecosystem: Host-associated > Plants > Phyllosphere > Stem > Wood/Secondary xylem...
CCTTGTTCTTTTCTTCCAATGACAATTGTACCTCTTGTCCCTTTTCTTTGCCCTAATTATGGTTGCCTGTTCTATTTTTTTATTTTTTTTACCCTAATTCTCTTGTTATTGGTATTAAAATATCAAGAAAAAGGATAAAATATGATCTTACCCTCTTTTTTAAAAAAAAAGAAAAGAAAAATATCCAACGTTTTGAATGCTACCAGGGCCTGCTTCCAAAATTAAATGCAAATTATTTTTTTATTATTGTTGAAATGAACAAAAGCATTTAGCTGTATGAATTAGATAACACAAGAAGATATTCAAAACATGAATTTTTTTTTCTTGCTTTCCTAACAATCCCATAAAATGATTCATGAAATATTCCACATTTTGTTGTATTTAGTTTTATGTACAAATCCTCAGTACCCTCGCATGGTTGTGTTGGAAAAAAATATCAATTATGTATGATTCTATATCTTATAAATCAACTATACTAACATTCTCTACATAAAGTCTAATACCTTTAACATAGCTTTTTTTATGCTATCCATGAATTTTGAGTACAAATAGTAATTTAAAATTATGGGAATGAATGCAGTGAGGATTGTTCGATGCTAAGTTGTTGATAGCAATGTAATGATCTGGTGATTCTCATAGCTATATTGAAGCCGTTATTATTATTTTTTTATTAATGTGAGTGTTTGGGTTAACTTGCGTGTGCCTCAACTAATCCCACAAGCCCTGAAGTTAATGACCATGTAAGCCTCTAATGACCATGTGGTTTAGGAGACTCGAACTGGTAACTTCTAGAGAACAAATTTAAAATCTAACCAGTTGGGCTATACCTATCAAGGTTATATTAAAGCCATTATTTAAATGCTTGAAAGCTTGCTCGTCTGACCAACTTGCTTTATAGCATTATTATTAGGTTGAGAAATTATCTCAAAACAATGATAAACAAATTAAAAATAGACAATTTAATTAATATAAGAAAAAAAATATTTATATACATCAAAAGTTAAAGAATATCATAGAAAACATGTTTAATTTGAATAAATTTTTCATTTTGCCATTTTCTCTAAATATAAAACAATATAATATGAATATATTTTTCAGTTTTTTTGAATCCGGAAAATATTCTAAAATTTTAAGAAAAGAATATGTTTTTTAGTTTTTTATTGGAAAGAAAATTTGTTTTATGTTACTGAAATTGTTCCTATATTAAAAGAAACTCATTTCCACGTCAACTAAAAAATATGTCCCATTATCATCTCCTTAGTAACAATTAATTTATTAAATATCAATCTAAATCCTACATACAAATGCAAAAAAAAATCTAAAAAGTAAGTTGATATAATATTTTTATTGTTTTGTTGTGATTGAAAGACAAATTGAAGCTAAGGCTTTAGTAAGTAATGAAAGCCTCAACACCTAAGAGATGAGAATTAGGTAACATTCAAAACTTTTCTTTTTTACACAATTCTAGATTGCCATAATTATTTTAGGCAACAATACCAAACAAACATAAAAACAACCATAAATTAAGTTTTTAGGAATATAAAAGAGATTATGAAAGAGAAATTAAATACCTTAATTTTTGCAATTGTTTGACCTAACCATCTAGTTCACTCTCCAGGTTGTAAGCTTGAGTATTTTCATTTCACCTACTCGGTTTTTTCATATGTTAAACCACACATTTTTATAATAACACTCTAAGCTTTTTTTTAATGTCATTAACCCAGTCTAGAAAATCTATTAATCAGCTAATAAACATAATCTCTCACTTTTAAAAATATAAAATTTAAAAAATATAAATTTTTTTATATGTTAAGGTAAGCTTGTTTAGTAATGTTTTTTATATGTTGATCAGCTAATAAACATAATCTCTGAAAAGTCAAACTATCTTTTGACATGGAAAAAAATTAAATTGATGTATTTTTAGGTGTGGTGAATTTAATATATTAATTTAAAAAATAAAATAAAATCTAAAAAATATTATTTTAATTGAAAAATACTTTTGTAAAATCATTTTGCGCCGTACTACCAAACAAAATAAAGTTTATAATTTTGTGAAGAGTGAAGTGAGTTTGGCAATAACTCTTACACTTCAAACCTCTCTCATTGTGTAAGGGAAACATTAAACGCTCTAGTCTTTCCATCATGTAACAAGCTCTTGGAAAAATCAAACATTGTAGTCTTTTCTTTTCACAATGTAATATTCGTATAAAGCATCATAAAAAATGGACACTGCTAAAAAGAAATGTGTCTATTATCATTAGATTTTAGCAATGAAATAATTCAGTTACTAATTTAGGAACGAGTTGTGTATATATAATTTTTTTTAATATCAGCAAAAGATTTATCAATGAAAAATTTGTTACTAAAAAATACTAAATTATCTAAATAAATAAATTATATATGGAAACAACAATGGATTTTTCATTGCTAAATTTGCTATGGATTATTTGTTGCTAATTCCAAAAACAAAATTAGTTTGTTGTCTCAACCTAAAACTAAAACTATACATTATTGATATAGCTTTGTAATTCTAAGAATTTGAATCATGGGTGAGCTAAACACGCTCTCTCTCGGTTACCTAAATAAAAAAAATTAACGTGACTCTTCATCTTCCTCTTCTTCATCTTAACCTTTTCAAGTCAGCATTGATATTCAATATTTCTTTGTAAAGCACAAACACCAAAGACCTACAACAACAACCTATTAGATCCATCATCACCACCATCAAACATCCTCAATCCACTTTCTCTTCTCCTTAATAAAGATCATTTTAGAAGCTCATAACCTAACCAATTTTACACCACTAATCGATCTACTTTTGTTGCCACTCTTAATAACTTTAAGGTCTATTTCTCTCACTATTTTTTTCTTATTTTTATCTTTTTTTCATAATTCGATGTTCTAAGATTAACTCTTTTTTTTTATCCAAATAATCAAATTGTACATGGGTTGGGTTTTGTATTTTTCTCTTGAATAATCTAAGTAATGTTAGGATTTCTTGTTTTTGTTGTTGCTGGTTTTGTCTAAGTTATTAGGCTTACTAATTTAGCACTAAATATATAAAAGAATTATAGAGAAATAGATTTCCATGCCTTTTTTTAATATTCTTTTATTGATAATGCTCAAATGTGATTTTAACAGATGTTTATTTGTTATTTTCAAGCAATTTTTTTCAAGTAGTCAACACTGCACATTCCTACTTCAATAGATTATTTGACATCGGTTGCATTTTCTTGGTTGGAGATTTTGAATATGCCAACAACCAAAGATAGAGAAGAATAATTGCAATTTGTCTTCTTTTTATCACCAAACTAATGAAGATGGGATTGAGAACTTTTTTTTTTATTTAACATGTTTTTTTTCATTTGTCTTATTTGAAGTAGATCCCACTAAAACTTCCTTGAGTAAATTGAATTGTTATTATTATTTTCATTTCCAAGCTTCTGAATGCATTTAGCATTTCCTAACATGAGTATTTATTCAATTCAATACAATTCTTTTCTAGGTAAGTTTAGAACTATGCTTTGGAGTATTGTTAATTCATGAGTTTTTGCTATTAAATCTACCTGGTTACTTTGGAGTATTGTGTATTGTTGATGGAAAAAAGACTTATGTATATATGATATATAGTTGGGGTTAATATAAGTGTGTAATAACGTTTTTAAAAAATATGAACTAGTAATTAACAAAGTTGTTTTGATGATTTATTATATAACATCTTAAATTTAGATTAAGAAAAATATTAAATTACATAACATTCTAAAATGTTTGCAGTGTTGTCATGTTAATTAGACTAATATGGACGATTTATTATGGATGTATCGTCGCTTTATGGATAATCATCTTCATCTTGAATACATTGTGGATGTTAGAAGATTTATCAATTTTGCATTTCTAATTGATAAAAAATGTATCACGGGAAAAAATAAATGTCCTTATATGAGGTGCAAAAATAAAAAGTTCTTAAAGGAAGATGATATCTTTAAGCACCAATTGAAAAAAGCTTTTTTACTTTGTTTTGAAAATTGAATTGTACACGGGAAGCTTTGTGTCATAGAACCAATGTTGGTTGGACCTTCATTGGTTGGGATCGGTCATGTTGTTAATGATGTTTGACTAGAAAATTCATATACAAATTTGGTTCTTGATGCAATGGGAGTTGGTGATGAATACTCTAATAATAAAGTTTCTAGTCTCGTGGTAGCATATGAGCTTCCAAATCCGAAGGCAACTGATTTTTATAAATTGTTGAAAGTTGTATGAGTCTTTGTGGGATAAATGTGAAAAACAATCCAAATTATTTGTTTGTATACATTTGTTTAATATAAAGTCAACTTTAAATGTGACACAAATTATCTTTAACAATTTTATTGATTTTACAAAAAATTGCATGTCTAATGATAAAAATTTGGTATCAAGTTTTTATGATGCCAAGAAATTTATGCAACCATTTGGACTTGGTTATGAGAAATATGATATGTGCCCTAATTATTGCATTCTATATTATAGGGTAGATGCAATGAAAACAAATTATGATTTTTATGGAAGTTCATGATACGAACTTAGAAATCCCACTAGTAAATGTTCTAATAAGGTGAAAAAGCAATTTTAATGCTTTTTCTTGACATTAAAAATTTAGAGACTACTCATGTCTTCACATCAGACCAGAGATATAACATGACATCATTTTCATAAGTTAGAAGATAGGGATATAGTGCATCAATTTGATAAGGAGGCATGAAAAGAGTTTAATCATGTCCACTCAAACTTTGCTTCAAATCCGAAAAATATTCGGTTAGGATTATGCACTTATAGGTTTAGTCCATTTGACATATCTTCAAATGTATACTCCTATTAGCCAATAATTTTGATTGTTTATAACTTGCCTCATTGAAAGTGCATGACTAGATCATTCATGTTTTTTGGTAATGATGATTCTTGAGCCAAAGAATATGAGGAAAAGGCTTAATATTTTCCTAAGACTTTTTATTAATGAGTTGAATAAGTTGTGGTCCATTGGTGTTAAAACCTATGGTGTATATAGGAAGGAAAATGTTTAATTAAAGCCACTTTTGATATGAACCATTAATGATTTTTCAACATATGACATGTTATCGGGTTGGAGTATTCATAGCAAGTTGTCTTATTCTTATTGTATGAAGCATAACAAGACCTTTAAATTAAAACATAGAAGGAATTTTTTTTTGTCATCGATGATTCCTACCTATGAATCACCTATATAGATATCAATCAACTAAGATTTTTAAATGAGTAATTGGAAGGCTCCTTCATTTACCTCATTGATTTGGTTTGGAAATGTTATACAAAGTATATAAGTTTACTTAGGGATATATTAGAAGTTCCTCACATAATGATAAAATTTCTAGCATTGGTGTTAAACATAATTGGGTGAAGAATAACATTTTTTGGGAGCTTTCATATTGGCATATAAAATTAATTCATCATAATCTCGATGTCATGCATGTTAAGAAAAGATTATTTGATAATATCTTTTACACAGTTGCGGATTATCTGGATCAACTTAGAATTTTAAATTGAGGGGAAAGCTGAAAAGAAAAGTTAAATTCACACAAGGAACCAGAACAAAAAACCAAGATCAAAAGAATAAGGATCAAATTTGAAAAAAAAAACCAAATCATAATTATGGATTCAATGATCAAATTGAAGATAAATTAAAATTTGATAAAAGAACCAAGCACAAAAATTAAAAAAAAAATAAAGATCAAAGTTGAAATATCAGTAAAAGAGATGACAACTCTAAAATTTTGAATTGTTAAAGCAAATTTCAAAAAGAGAAGAGCAAAACAACAAAAATAAGAAAGAAGAGGTCATGAGCAACACACCACCACTCCACTCAAAATAAGATGTCTTGACACTTTCAATGTCATTGTGGAAGTTGTCATTTGGATGCTAGGAAACACCACACACGCCACTAAAAGACCGCGAACATCTCTCATTACACACGCAACCAATTTTAGTTTTAAATTATATTTTATATTTATTAAAATATCAAATTGCGTATAAGTCAACTTGAATATAACTGAAAAACCAAGTGGAAATACAAAAAAAAACCCTTGATACTAGTCAAATAAGTTTTTGTTTTTAAAAGTAATTTAGTTTTCACTATGTTTTAGAAATATGAAAAGACTAAGTTATTCTCTATCAACCTAGTAATGAATAATGGATCCTACAAAAAAAATCATATTATTTTTAATAGTCAATTTCTTTTTATATAAATAGTAAAATAATCATCACATTATTATAATCAACAATGAATCCTCCAATGATAAACAATGTTTTATCTCTATAATTAGCTTTTATTAATATAAAAATAATAGAATTCCATCTTTTAACAACGTCAATCTTAACTTGTCTTCTTTCAAGTTTTGAACCAGATTAATATATTGTTGTCAGACCCAAGGACCTTAGATCTGACGTGATACCCAAACTCAAGTAGGTTAGGTCTGACGTATTTGCCACACCCAAGGTACTTAGGTCCAACAACCCTTGCTAGACCCATGCAAAAAATAAACAAATAGAGAATAATTATGTACTTTAGTTGTCATGAGAGAGAAAAGAAAGAAAAAACACAAACAATCAATCATCGGTGGCAATCCAACCATGATTTGTCTACACACACCGCATCATGTGGAAGAGTGCACGTCTGCACATCTATCTAGACAATGTATGGCCAGATTTAGCCGCCGGAAGACGTCTCACATGCCTTCTTAATGGCACGGGCATCGCCCACTTGTTGGCGCGTATGACATATACGTTAACAACTTTTCAAATAAAAAATAAAAAAGATAACATGAAAAATATTAAAACGCCACATGATTCTCTTAATTACACAACAATGCGTATCGGGAGAGATAGTAAAATCTCCACGTCTTTTATTTTTTATAATTATAATATGATAATTATACTTTGAACGAATATTTCAAAAAGAATAAAGAATATCTTCTCTTTTACCGAGATAGTATTGTTACCGTGGTTTACTTGTAGTTTCCTGTTTCCCCTTCTTTTTCCATCAATTATTCTCTCTCTCTCTCTCTCTCTAAAAGGTGTGGGAAAGCACTGTAGCTTCCCCACGTCTTTTATTTTCATTCACTTATATATAATAATAATATTATTATTATTATATTATAATTATAATTATAAACTGCTCATTTTTTTTCGTTCTTTTTCCTTTTTTTATGCCTTTATGGCTTTTACTTTTTTCTTTGTGCTTTTTTTTAATGAATTTTTTTTATTTAATTTAGTTTGTCAATCTTAAATTTTATTTTATTTAGTTATCAGATTTTCATGACACGGATTCCGAGTTTGACGGGTTAATTTGGTTTGACGGATTAACCCGAATTTTTTTTCTCTCTTTTTAATTAATTTTTTTATTTAGTTTAGTTTGTTAATGTTAAATTTCTTTCTATTTAATTATCAGACTTTCATGACACGTCTCCTGGACTTGACAGGTTAACCCATTTAATTCTGGATTAACCAGTAATTTTTTTTCCTATTTAGTTATCAAACTTTCATGAAACGAATCTCAGGTTTGACGAGTTAACCTGGTTTGACGGGTTAGCCTAGTTAATTCAGATTTTTTTTCTTTTTCTTCATTAGTTTTTTCTCACAGTGAAACGCTGAGCTGTCTTTTTTTTTAATTTTTTTTTCTATTTTTATTTAAATATTTTTCTATTTAGCTATCACACTTTCATGACACGAATCACATGTGTGACGGGTTAATCTGATTTGGTGGGTTAACCCAGTTGATTCAGATTGTTTTTCTTTTTCCTCATTATTTTTGTTCTTCCGATTTCATCTTTTTATATTATATATAGTCCATGGTGAAAAAGCTGATGCCTTTATTTTTATTTTTATCTTGCTTTTTTTTCTTTTTATGCCTTTTACGGTGGACTGCACAGTGCAGTCCACGGTAAAAAGGCTGATGCCTTCTTTTTTTTCTTTTTAATTAATTTTTTTATTTAGTTTGTTGATATTAAATTTTTTTCTATTTAGTTATCAAACTTTCATGACACGAATCTCAGATTTGACGGGTTACCCAATTAATTCAGATTTTTTTTTTCTTCATTAGTTTTTTTTTCCTGTTGGTTTTTCTTCTTTGTTTTTTTTTAATTAATCTATTTAATTATCACACTTTTATGACACGACCTTGCAGCCAGACCCACATCCAAGACTATTGGGTCTGGTATTGCAGCTAGACCCATTTAAAATTGGGTCATGCAAGTTTAATGTTATTATTAATATTATAAATATCACTCTTAGGTCAGACATTGCAGCCAAACCTGAAACTCTTGGGTATAGTTTTGCAAAAAAATATAACATATTTAGATCTTAATGTTTTTTAATATTTTTATGAAAAAAATTGACCCGCGGCATCGCGCGGGTCATATAACGTGTGTGTATCATGTTTAAAATATATATATTCTCATGTTTACAATGTAATGTATTTTCTTTTTTTATTTAAAGAAATATCAAATTATTATTTTTTAAATACTTTTCATCTTATTAAGATTATTAAAAAAACCAAAAAATTAAAAAAAATTGATAAAAAATATTTTTAAAAATCTCTAAAAAAAAGGGAACAATCTGGATTAGTTCTCTTGCACAGGTAACTACTGTCATTTTATTTTTTTGTAAAGGTGAGGCAAATCTGAATAGGAAATGTATTTAAAAAATCCTTCGTTTGATTCCTTCAGCTTTTTGTTCCTTTATATATATATATATATATATATATATATATATATATATATATATATATATATATATATATATATTTTTTTTTTTTTTTTTTTTGTCAAATGAATTAAATTTCAAAAGGAATTTTTTTTCTATTATTAAATGACAAATACAAAATTAAATTTGAATGAAAATCATAAATATGTACCTTCTACTTTTTTCAGAGATTAGATGTTTAAAGTTCAGCATTTAATTTCAAGTGCCTTTCCTTTTTTTTTTCATAAGACAATATGCGCTGAAGTACACAGATACTGTATTGAACCAGTGTGAATCTCTGGTTGAACCAGCGAACCCATAATCTCGCTTTTCGATGATTTGCTGTCTGGTTTGGTTATAACACCACTGAATTTATCCATATCTTAAAAAAATAAAAAATTATACATATATTAAAAGAAAATGATCTTTTACAACACAATTGAAATTTTCTCTTTTTATACCGGTGACAAATCTGTAATTTTTTATTGTTTTTTTTATATTTGATATTTTTATTATTTTTACTTGGTTTATTTATCATTTTTTTTCTTATTTTTTATTTTTCTTTTCATTTTTTAAATATTATTTTTTATTTTTTAGACTTAGAATATTTATTACACTTAACATATTTATACCATTTTTTTATTCTCATCATCATGCTTTAGTAATTCGTTTTTTTTAAAAAAAATTTCTCTTTATACTTTTTTTAAAAACTCATTATATAAATATTAAAAAAATAATATTTCAATATAGCAATTGTATCATTATCTTTTTTTTATTACATTAAAAATAAATTTAAAATCTTGCATGTTTTTATTAATATATATAATTTTCATTACATTTTATTATATATGTAAATATTAATTTTTTTATTTATAATTATATTTTTTGTTCGCTTTAAAAGAATACGTTAATAAAATTTATATATTACTTTATTTTCATTAGGAAAAAATATTTAACATGTAGCGAGATGAGTTCAATAAATAAGTAAAATTTATTTTTTATTAATTACCTTAGATAATTTTTAATTTATTTAATTAAAATTTTTATAATTATTTCTTATAAAAAAAAACTTGCATAATTATTTCTTATAAAAAAAACTTGCATTACCTACCCAAAAAAAAAAAAAGAACTGAAACAAGAAAGAGTGGGATTCTTTTCAGCGCTCCAACCAAGAAAGCATCCGAAACAAATGGACGGCGCGCAACCACCAAACGGCTCAAACCCGGAGGCGGACGATCAAA
>Ga0325410_1010104_pt1 | contig 9989 bp, 6 predicted proteins | sample PopdelMetagenome_16_FD_206182 | JGI IMG/M metagenome (GOLD analysis project Ga0325410, IMG submission 206182) | Populus deltoides microbial communities from Bellville, Georgia, United States - Xylem-PdIQD-R3 | ecosystem: Host-associated > Plants > Phyllosphere > Stem > Wood/Secondary xylem...
TCATTTTCTATAACTAAATTCATTTATTTCAATAGTAGCTATTTTCACCAAAGACCTGGGCCAATCTAACCCACCCTTTACTGCCCACACAAAGGCTATGGGTAGTTCATCAAGTTTACTAGTCGTCAAGCTAAACAACATATTTCTATAAGCAAATATCATTTATTTCAATCAGTAATTATATTAACTTAAAACCTGGCTTATATCACCCATCCCTTTTCTACATGCGGCAGAGCCCAGGAGCAGCTGATCAAGCCAACTAATCTTTGAAGAAGTGAAGATAAATGTCAAGCTTTGAGGACTTTGCATAAATAGGAATGGGTGAAAGTTGGACCAGTAGTTTAACAGTGCCAAAAGGAAGGGTGGTGTTGTCAGTTTCCAGTTTCATGCAACCATTTAAACATTGTAGGATGTGGACATCAGGCACACCACGTCAAATTAAATTGATAACATTTTGAACAGGCAAATTCAAGTGGATATGAAGACAATCCCCCCTGCCCCGCCCCATCCCTTCAACCTACCCAAACAAATCAACAATTATAAAGGAAGTAACACAGATGGACTGGTAGAATGCTGAACTGTCAGAAGAAAGGATACCATTATGCCTGACAACTCCATGAAAAATTAATTACTTTTATTCGTTCACATTGTATTCCAATATTTTTCCGAAGACAAGTGACCAATCTAAGCAGTGTTGAGTTCATTTTTGAAGTAACCATAGCAGATACTTCTGTAAAGACATTAGATTCATGTTGAACCTTTGCAGTTATTTCAAGAAGAACAATGAATAAAATCATGCCTGAAAACCATGTTCTTTCCAACATTAAAATAGTAGACCATTATATTGCTTTCTACACAAGTACATTACGTGATTTCTTTCAAATGAAAACACTTCCATGAAACATAATGAGCCAAATCAAATTATTTAGGCCCTCAAAGAGGTCAAAGCCATGCAACAAATCAAGGAATTGGCTTGTTGATTGCAGGCCATTCTCAAATACCGTACGCTCAAAAGGAGAGACTAATCAATAATAAACTCTATTTTACCAGATATACAAGGTAGGCTCCAACTCAGTTCACACTTTATTGTCTACAGAATTGATTGTCTAGAACGCACATGCATCAACTTATTGAATATACAAATAAAAGCTTAGCATTTTATGACTGCCATTTCAACAACAACCAGTAATTTTTGACAGTGCATGATCCTGTAGAATTGCATTCATCATCTGAAAGGAGCAGATCTATTGAGAAGCACCGAGTAAAACCACTGATATACAAACAACATCATGCAAATTTTATACACCCAAAGATCCTAATAACAAAATAAGCGTGTCATTATAGCTTGCACCTTGCAGTCTAGTAATATATCAAAAACAATTACCTCGACATCTGCACCTCGGTGATAATCCATGGCTAGTGTTTCTGCCGTCCGTTTTCCTTCATCATAGCAACTCCTCTCACCTAACGAATTCCAAAGCACACCCTATCAACAAAAACAGTACATTGTTGCATTAATGAAACAAACAGATGTTTCTAACTAGCATCTGACCTATTGGATTCACATTTCCCCAATATGTCTCCTTCTGCGGATGCTCAAGCGGATCTCCATAAACCTCACTCGTACTGGTTAGCAAAAACCTCGCCCCTACCCTCTTCGCCAAACCCAACATATTAAGCGTGCCCATCACATTAGTCTTGTAAGCAAACAATTCACAGTCAAGGATCCAAGAATTCCAAAACAAAAACACACGAATCACACACACATAATTAACATTAATGACAATTAAGAAAGCGTAACAACTTCATAAAAAGGATATAATAGTCTTGACTGGGTTATATTTATAATGAACTGGCGAAGCAGGACAAGCCAAGTGATAGATCTGATCAACTTCTAACAAAATAGGCTCAACGACATCATGTCTAATTAATTCAAACCTCGGATTCCCAAACAAATGAACCAAATTCTCTTTCCTTCCTGTAAAAAAATTATCAATCACAATAACCTCATCACCCCGCGAAATCAATTTATCCACCAAATGACTCCCAACAAATCCAGCCCCACCAGTAACCACGATACGCAAACTCTTCCGGCCGATCCCAGCTGGGACGCGGCCTGGAAACGTCCTCTTAGAGAAAAACCCGGAGGACCCAGAGGAGGAATCTTGGTTGCCATGGTAAATTGAAGAGGAGAGAGAAGAATGGGTGGTTGGATCAGATGGGTTAAGGCGGGAGAGAGTAGGCTGAAAAATGAAGAAAGTAGAACCAATTAAAATGCCAACAAGAATGAAAAGAAGGCGCTGTTCTTTGAAGAGATAATTAATGGATCTAGGGAGAGATCTGGGGTGTTTTAGCATTTTAGGAGAGTAAGATTGGGAATTTGGAATTTCTTCGTCTCTCCTGTGATTTAAGCTTGTTTGTTTGTGTAATTGTTTCATCATCGTGGGAATTGGGATTTCTTTTTTTCAAAGTTTTGGAGACGGAGGAAGAAGAAGAAGAAGAGAGGACTAGTGGTGTTGGGTTTAAGCATCAGTGGTTTCTTCTTCTATTCTTGGGGAAGCCAAAGAGGAGGACCGCCATGTTTTTTATCACGCCGGATGAAATGTTTGTTTTTCCGCTGATAAAAAGTTTTAACTTTTTTATCTTAAATTAATTTTTTGTATTGTCTTAGTTTTCGATGTAAAAAATAAATTTAAAAAATATTATTTTAATATATTTATAAATAAAAATTATTTTAAAAACCACAATACTAAACTAACATAAAAAGAAATTCTTGCCTGCCTTGTTTTTCTTTAATTGTATTATTTATTTTTGTCTGTTTTTACCCGGGGAAAGAAGTAAATTGCAAGGTGTAATTATTGAATTTTATTTATTTATTTTATAATATCTGGCTAGGTCAAAGAAGAACATGACACATATCCCGGGTGAGCTAAAAGAAGTAAGAACATGCCGAAGGTTCAAATTCTACATAAAATTGCACAGTTTACAGAGCACAATCTCATCATCATCATCATCATTATCATCATCATATAAAAAAATCTCTTTCACCATGAAAATAATATGGTTAAAATTTTTTAGTTTTTTTATTATAGTGGTAACAAATTTTTTAGTTTTATTACTATGCATTTAACTTATTTATATTATTCTTTTTACTCTTATCTTTGTTTTTTTATATTTTTTTAAAAAAATTATTATACAAGACTAAAAATTTAAAGGTGTTTTATTATAGCAATTGTAATATTATCATATTTTTTTAGTACGTTAAAAATTAATTTGAGATCTTATATGTTTTGATTCATAGTTATATTTTTTTTCTCGATGTCAAAAAAACACATTAATAACACCTGCATGTTCATTCTTTTGTGTAAGAAAAAACATTATTCAACCTGCAGCGAGGTAATTTAAATAGAAGCATTAATAAAAAAAATTTATTTATTACCACAAATGATTCTTGATTTATTTAATGAAAAACATGTATAAAAAAAAAGTCGATAAAAAAAGCTTGCATGTTGATATTTTTGCCAAAACAAATTATTTAACCCGCACCATATGGCAAGTCAAATAGCTAATTAGAATGCACCGAGGGTCTTGGCCTGGCGGTGGGAGGGGCTTGTTTTCTCCTGCTGCTCTTGGGTTCGAGTCCTCATGTGCACGCCTGTCACCCCCGCAGTGTCTTACATGTCTACTGGGTTTGCAGGGTGTTCAGTGGGCCGTGGGATTAGTCGTGGTACGCGCTAGCTGGCTCGGGCACCCATGTAAATCAAAAAAAAAATAGCTAATTAGAAATATACTAAAACTACTCAGCCTTTCACTGTAGCAATCCACAGTGAAAGGCTGAGTTGTTTCTTATTATTTTTTTTTTATTTTTTAAGTTTTTTTATGCCTTTAGCTTTTTTTTTCTTCTTTTAATAAATTTTGTTTTGTTTAATTTAGGTTAAGCTATTTTTTTTCATTTTTTCTTTTTTGATGCCTTTAGCTGTTTTTTTCTTTCTTTGTTTTTTTTCTTTTAATAAATTTTGTTTTGTTTAATTTAGTTTATTAATGTTAATATTTTTTTAATTTAGTTATCAGATTTTTATGACATTGATCCCGGGTTTAACAGGTTAACTTGGTTTCACGAGTTAACCCGGATTTTTTTTCTTTTTAATTAATTTTTTTCGTTTACTTTAGTTTGTTAATGTTAAATTTCTTTCTATTTAGTTATCAGACTTTCATGGCACATATCTCAGGTTTCACGGGTTAACTTGGTTTCACGGGTTAACCCAGTTAATTCTGGATTAATCCGTCCATTTTTTTTTATTATTTTGTTAATGTTAAATTTTTTTATTTAGTTATCAGACTTTCATGACAAGGATCTTAGGTTTAACAGGTTAATCTGGTTTGACGAGTTAACCCGGAGTTTTTTTTTCTTTCTAATTAATTTTTTTCGTTTACTTTAGTTTGTTAATGTTAAATTTCTTTCTATTTAGTTATCAGACTTTCATGACACATATCCCAGGTCTGACAGGTTAACCTGATTTTACGGGTAACCCAGTTAATTCTGGGTTAATCCGTCCATTTTTATTTGTTTTTTTCTTTTGTTAATGTTAAATTTTTTTATTTAGTTATCAGACTTTTATGACATGGATCCCGGTTTTAACGGGTTAACCTAGTTCGACAAGGTAACCCAAAGTTTTTTTTCTTTTTAATTAATTTTTTTGTTTAATGTAGTTTGTTAATGTTAAATTTTTTTCTATTTAATTATCAGACTTTCATGACATATATGCCGAGTTTGACTGGTTAACCTGGTTTCACAGGTTAACTGAGTTAATTCTTGGTTAACCCATCAACTTTTTTTTTCTATTTAGTTATCAAACTTTCATGACATGAATCCCAAGTTTGATGGGTTAACCTGGTTTAAAGGGTTAATCCAGTTAATTCAGATTTTTTTTCTTTTTCTTCATTAATTTTTTTCTTCATGTTGGTTTTTTTTCTTTGTTTTTTTCTTTTTAATTAATCTATTTAATTATCATACTTTTATGACATGATCTTGCAGCCAGAGCCACATCCAAGGCTCTTGGATCTGGTGTTGCAGTCAGACTCACTTAAACTTGAGTCATGTAAGTTTAATATTATTATTAATATTATAAATATTACTCTTGGGTCAAGCGTTGCAGTTAGACCCAAGGCTTTTTGGTATATTTTTGCAGAAAGACCTAATTTTTTTTTCTATTTAATTATCAAACTTTCACGACACAAATCCAATGTTTGACGTGTTAACCTGGTTTAAAGAGTTAACCCAGTTAATAGATTTTTTTATTTTTCTTCATGTTGGTTTTTTTTTCTATGTTTTTTTCTTTTTACTTAATCTATTTAATTATCACACTTTTATGATACGACCTTACAGTCAGACCCACATCCAAGGTTATTGGGTCTGGTATTGCAGTCAAACCCACTTAAACTTGGGTCATGCAAGTTTAATGTTATTATTAATATTATAAATATTACTCTTGGGTCAGACGTTGCAGCCAAACCCAAGACTCTTGAATATAGTTTTGTAGAAAGACGTAACACTTTTAAATCTTAGCTTTTTTTGATATTTTTTATGCAAAAAAAAATTGACCTGCGACATCGCGCGAGTCATCTAACTAGTACATATACTAAAAGGAAACCCTATTTCACTGTAGAAAATGGTTGAGGTTTTTTTTCATTTTTGACTACAACAGGTACTGTAGTGGTGACAAATTTGTAATTTTTTTTTTTTTTAGAAAAAAATATTTTCTTAGATTTCTTTTTCTTTTTTTTACTTAGCATATTTATCACTTTACACTTGATTTATATATCACCATTTTCTTTTCTTATCTTCGTTCTTTTATATTATTTTTTTAGTTTTCCCTTTTTTTTCTTAATATGTTTTTGGTAAAAAAAATATTATTTTTTATTATTTACACTTGGAATATTTATCACTTTACATTTGACTTATTTATACCATTTTTTTTGTTCTTATCTTCATTATTTTGTAATTTTTTTCTTTTTTTCTTTACACTTCTTTTTTTAAAAAATTATTATACAAAACTAAAAGTAAATGATGTTTCATTGTAGCAATTGTAACTTTGTTCTATTTTTCTACTATATTAAAAAGTAAATTGAGATCTTACATGTTTTTATTAACGCATATAATATTCACTTTATTTTATTATATGTAAACGTTGACTTTTTTTATTCACACTTATATTTTTACTCGATATAACAAAACACGTTAATAATACTTACACATTTATTCTTTTGTGTTAGAAAAATAATCATATAACCTACAGTGAGACGAGTCGAATAGAAGCGTCAACATTTTTTTTTTCATTTATTGGCATATATAATTCTTGATTTTTTTTTTAATTAAGTTCATGTATAGGCTTTTTTATTTGTAATTAGGATTTTTTTGTGTAAAAAAACACATTGAAAAGGCCTGTTTATTTATTTTTAGCAAAAAAATATCTAACCCGTGATGAATCGCAAGTCAAATAACTTGTGATAACTAAATTAAAAACACATGAGATGAGTAGGATAAGGAGGAAATCAAGCTTTTTTTAATGGTTTAGAGTGTGTTTGGTATTGTGGTAGCTGTTATGGTTGTGGTTAAAAAAAAGTGATTTTAATAAAAGTATTTTTTCTGTGGTTTGTAAATATATTTTGTGTGCTTGGTTTTAAGTGTGGTTTGATTTTATTGTAGTAAAAACATATTTGATTAAAACTGTAGTTGCGGTTAATGTTCTACATAAAATTACTAAAAAGGGCATAAATGAAATAATTCTTTGTGTCAAGAGGAAACAAAACATGTAGTCCAAATAAAAACTGGTAAAAAAAAAATATGGTGAAATTATAGATTCTGTGATAATGAAGGATCGGAAAACAGGACAGTCTCGTGGATTTGGCTTTGTGACCTATTCAGATCCATGTGCTGTTGATCATGTCATTCAGGATACTCTTGTTATCAATGGCAAACAAGTACGATTTTGCTGTTGGATTTAAATACTGAACATCATCCTTTTCTCTTCTTCTTTCCCCCCCTCAAAAATTCGCGAGCAGGGAATCGGCCAGTCAAGGTGAGTGTGTAAGGTTAATGTGAGCTTGGCATGGCAGAGGGAAGCACAATAGAGAGAGCATGAGAAGATCGCAGAAAGGAAAAGCAGCAGGAAGGAAACGGTATGAGGTATATGCGAGGTTGAGACAGGAAAGCTGCAGGGAGGAGGACAACGCGATGAGACAAGGGAAGTTGTGAAGGAGGAGAGACGATGGCGGCTTTGTTTGGGAGGTGAATCAGTGGAGGAGGAGAGACGATGGAAGCCACAGTGGAGGAGGAGACCCTAGTGGAGGAGGACAGATTGGGCTAATTAATTTTTTTTGGTAATGAACATTATTATTTACAGCATTTTCTGAACATCAGCCACGACAAAAGCAAGGTAGAGTTGCTTTTGCTACTCCTGCATTTGGAAAGTATATTTGTATGGGACCTAGGCGATTAAAACAGTGATTAGCTATTAACCAAACAGCTTACAAATTAGAAACGCACGAAACGTAGACACTACCACATAAACAAACAAGTTCTTAATGGTTGACTCAAAAGGTGGGGTAGCAAAAGGAGTGGGGGTTTAACATTGCTACGGAATCATTCTATCTCTTTGTGTTGTGTGTGAGCTACAATTTAGTTTATATGCTTATAATTTATAAAAATCAGTATAAACTTGTAATTGAAATTAAAACAGAATAGTAGCTTGCATGCTAAGCATATCGCATGATGCAAAAGAGATAAAATCAAAATAATAAACATATAATTAAATACTATATTTAAATTAGAATGATATAATGTAAGCACTTCAAATATGATAAAGTTGAATATTTGTTTTTGTCACTACCAAATGATGCATTATTTGTTCTTAGAGCTATATTGTTTGTCACTTAATGCAAACGAATGGAATATAATCGGCCTCCCAAGATTTAAACAATACAATTTTTAAAGGATACATTTCCTTTGAAAGCCTATGAACAAAAAGAAGAAGGGAACTCAAGAAATCTCTATGAAAAACTGGAACCAAAGTTACTAATCAAAAGGCAAGAAAAAAAAATGTAGAATAAAAGGCAAACCACTTTTAAAAACTGTAGAGAAAAAGTTAGGTGGCTACTGCAAAGTGTGCAGAACATCTTCCTTTCATCCCTTATTTTTACTGATTTTTGAAATTAAAATTGATGCATAATTAATTTCTGCTGCTTTACCTTAATTACTCACAGAATAAAAACCTTACTGTTTTTTTTCCCACATATTTTTTCTTTGATAATAAATTTTCAGGAAAAAGAAATTTATCCAGCCTCTTTATTCATGGACAAGTAATATAAATGGGTTGCAAGAAAAAAATTATTTATGGGTTAAAGAATTATTTTATAATAAACTCAAATCAAAGTTCAAAATAGATTGGCAAAAATAAACTCAAATCAAAGAAAATTGTTCGTCGAAGAGTTGAAAAACTTGAGCTTGCATATGGACAATACCAGGGTTTGACTTCTGATGCACCCTGGCTCGATAGACGGCAGCAAAGTGAAGCAACTTGAGCTCGAGTCTTTCGAGAACTTCCAGGGTGCTGGCTGGTTTCTTGAATCGGGGGACTCGCAATTTGGGATTTAGCTGGTCAGACAAAAATAGCAACAGTAATATTTTAAAGGAGTCGTTTGCCCTAAAACCCATCAATCCTTTGCTACTATGGCTACAACGTGCATCCATTAAAGTTTAATCACTTTGTTTGTTGCTCCTTTTTTATCCACTAATCTCACTGTACAATCAATACAATATCTCCCTCTCCCTCGACGAGCTTGTGTATTTGTATTTTAAACGCATGTAGATGAATTTGACCCATGATTTAACATCAACTTTTATTGGTAATTTTATCCAACATCATTCTTAGTATTTGTTTCATAGCATAATGTTAGCAATGGTACAAAGTAATTGCTTGATTAAACATATAGTATCGATCCAGAAATTTAATTTTTGTTTCTTCACGACATGGGAAATGAGTAGGGCAATATCATTATTTATATGAATTGATTCCCACTAATTCAACTAAAATGAAACTGATTAAATTCTAGGGGTATAGTTCAATTGATCAGATCTTAAATTTGCTTCCTAGAGATCACTAGTTTGAGTCCCACAAATTTCAGAGTCACTGAAAGCTAAACAATTCTATTTATAATATTCAATGTTATAAAAGTAATTACTTTTTGGCTTTTTTTAATTTATTCTTTAATATTTGATTGACTTTGAATTGAACATCATAATTTATTTCAATTTATTTTCTATGAAGTTACTATAGTTTCAAAGAAGCATCCTGATATTTGATTAGCACTCAATTTTATAAGAATCTATTTTTATTATCATATCATTAAGTAAAAAAATAATTTTTAAAGAACAAAGTTCTTAAACACAATAAATTCCATGATTTGAGTAACATGTTTGGTTGGTTAAGTCGCGAGACACAGATCAATCTAATATGTCTTTGTTTTAATATTAAAAAAAATTAAAGTAAAACCATAATTTTTACTAATTGTTTATGTTGTTTCTGAATCCATCAAGTTAATTGTGTCACGCAGGACAACTCTCACATAAGTTAATTTTTAAACTTGGATCAAATTAAAAATTATATCGAAAGAATTCAAGGTTGACCATGAGCATGATTTAGTAATAATTTCAAATAATTTATTCCATCTTCAATATTGTTTTTTTTTTAAAATTTAAAAATTTTGATAAGGAAACTAGTTTAAATAAATTTGTGATGATGCCGTAATTGGTTTATATACTTAATCATTTCTTTACGATAATTAACAAAACATAAATTTTTACCATACTGTATACAAAATGCCAAATTCTGTACGAATTGACGCATTTATGTGTTTCAAACGTATACGTAGAGTGAGGTGTGTGGTTACATAAGCAAATTCCTTCGAGTCATAGCAATGTTTGTATTGTA
>Ga0325410_1010111_pt1 | contig 9983 bp, 8 predicted proteins | sample PopdelMetagenome_16_FD_206182 | JGI IMG/M metagenome (GOLD analysis project Ga0325410, IMG submission 206182) | Populus deltoides microbial communities from Bellville, Georgia, United States - Xylem-PdIQD-R3 | ecosystem: Host-associated > Plants > Phyllosphere > Stem > Wood/Secondary xylem...
TATAATGCTCAGCCTATAAAACAGAGAGAGAGATATATATCTTAATGACTTGTGAATTCATCTCACTCAACCTTTCACCTCTTCTTGTACTCTTTAATCTCTGTGCTTCCTCCTTCGTTCTTTGTAAAATATATTATTACTGGGTTTAATTTTTAGATATTCCAATTCATAGTTTTGATGTTTGGGTATGTGTGTGTGTGTGTGTGTGTAAACAGGTGTTAGGTCTAAAATCTACCTCCTCTAACTCGATGGCTAGTTATTGACTATTGCATACAAATGCATGGGGTTTTTTATCCTTGAGATTTTCCGTTCAACTTAACATGAATGATCCTACTCTCAACCCATTACAATTGAGCTTTTCGTACGTTCCATTAAGGTTAATTTGATGACTAGAGTTGTTGCCTAGAGGCTAGAGGGTTCAGCTTTTCTTTTTCTCCTTTTGAATTACAGGATTTGTTGAAAGTGGGGCAAAAAAAAAAAAAGAATAATTTCCAGCACCATCAATGAAAGGGAAAGGAAAGCTCCATTAATCAAATATGTTTATCCGTGTTATATTGAAGAGCACAACACCTGTGCTTCTGGCACACCATGTCTACAGGGGTGAAGCTCTGCTGCCTCGGAACGATCCCCCCCCTGGTGTTCCACCACCAATCAAACTGTGCCACAGCATGGCATCAAGGGCATGAGTGCCAATTGCAGGGAAACCAGGCAGTGGTGCCCTTGCCATCCAATTACCTGAAATGAAAAGCACATCCCTTCGCTCATTGTTTGAGGTGGTGTGGTACTCTTCATACCTGATGAGACACCAAGTTGTTGGTAAAAGACCTAAAGGGCCAGGGTCCTCTGATAAAAGGGTTGCCATGGACTCCACCTAGCCCCCACAATTTGTGCAGTGATCAATTCATAACTTTAAAAAGCAATCAATTACCCACGCAAAGCTTTTCACTTTTGTGCCACTGGAAACCAAAAGAGAAACCTCCATTGCTGCTTCATGTCCTCTAGTCTCTTCATAAGTCATTCTCAGACAAAATCCACCCTTCCCTCTTCAACTGGTTGTGATCACACCCCATCCATTTTGTGAGCAAAAGAAATGAAATCAATGAAGGGAAGATTCCTAAAGAAATTGAATTTCATTCCAAGTATAAGCACACTGAAACAAGGTCTAGTTTCCCATCTGAACTCCGCAGAAAGTTTTTCCTATCAGAACCTGCAGATACCACCAATTTACATACAAGAGGATCACAAAAAAGACATTCTAGCTGGTAGTTTTGGTGTATCAAAGCACAAAACAGAATCAAAAGATGAAGAACTGGATTTGGAACTTAATTTTGTCGACAAGGTGAACATTGCAACCTCCGTATTATCCAATGACAGAGTGCCTGCCATGGACAGTCCTGAGGCTCCAGTCTCAACGGAGATCACCGTGGAGCAAGACACAGAAAATGAAGCTGAGAAAGAGATTGAAGAACATCCATCTCTTTCAGATTTTGAAGAGAAATGTCTTCCAGGAGGAAGCCAGTCTGTAATTCTCTACACAACAAGCTTGCGAAGTATAAGAAAGACATTTGAGGATTGTCATGCTATTCGGTTTTTGTTGGAAAGTTTGAAAGTAATGTTCTGCGAGAGAGATGTTTCTTTGCACTTGGAATTCAGGGAGGAACTATGGAGGATACTGGGTGGCAGAGTGATTCCTCCAAGGCTTTTCATAAAGGGAAGGTACATAGGAGGAGCTGATGAAGTGATTGGCTTGCACGAGCAAGGGAGGCTGAAGAAGCTCTTGGCAGGTATACCTCTCAACCTGTCTAATTCCCCATGCAATGGTTGCGGCAACAAGCGATTTGTTGTTTGCTCCAATTGTAATGGCAGTTGTAAGGTCTTTGAAGATGATCAGAATGATGAGAAGTGCATTAGATGCCCTGAATGTAATGAAAACGGATTGGCTAAGTGCCCCATCTGCAGCTGAAAGTCCAGCTATTCTCCTGAAGCTCTTTGTTGATTCTGTAATGTTTTCCATCTTCCCTAACTATTTCTTCAGTTTATAATATCAGACTATCTTGTAACTTGTACATTGCTTGGATAGAACCCTGCTGCTTCAGTTGCAGCACAAGATGCTAGGCCTATATATATGAGTGGAGGAGTTGATGAAATGTAACACCAAGTGTCCTGAGTGCTTGCGATAGAGTAGTTAAAGCCCTTTCTGCTGTAGAAAATCTATTGTTATTTCCTTGCTCACCCCCGTTTTTTTTATCTTGTTTTCCTATCTTCTCTAACATTTCTCTTCATTTAAATTTCAGTTGCAATTTACAAGTCTTAAAGTGGAAACATATTGGGGTTAAGAAAAAACGGAAATATATTGATTGCATTTCCATTGGATTTCCTGAGAGTATAGAGAGAGATATGAAGTGACCCTTTGTTGCTGCAAATCTGGCTGCCATTTCTTTCTTGAAGTCATTCTTGATCCTTTTGTCGTATGTAACTTCTGCTGCCTCTTCTTTTTTTCATTTTTATGTATTTTTGTTACAGCATGTTGTTTGTACAATTGTTAGAAACAGATGATGCATTAGGTTGCAAAGATAGACCAAACTGCTATTCTAATTTTACAGGATTCTCAAGTGAGGATTCCTTTTACTTCTCTCAAGGAACTGTATTATGATCTGATCATGTAAGGTAATGATAATTAGTGGAATATCAGGCATGTGGAAGCATGATAGAGCTTCATATTAGCAGGCATCACTTGGATAGTAATGTTGAATTATAGTGTTCTAAGATAAAAATGAAAATAAACCTCAGGAAGCAAGCAGGGAAGGGTGATGACTGATGACAATACGGGAAAGAATCTATTCAAAGTGGGTTTATGTGGAGTGTGGAGCCTTGTGGATTTGAGCTTGAATCATTGTCAAGGTAAGTTTGGAATAATAATGGGTTGGGGAGGGGGAGAACACGCACATGGCTCTCCCTAATTATCATTAAGTAAAGTCACCGGTTGGTAACAAAAGGAAGTTTGGTGCAATAATGGAAAGTGTGAGCTCATTATTATGCTTTCATGCCTATGGCCTTTTATCATGAGCAAGACACCTTTTTGCGTTGTTAAATCGAAGCTACCAGTTGTTGATTCCATGCTTTCTGTCAAATTATGTGGGGAAAATGGGAACAATCAAACTGCATACAAGTAATGGAGTAAGAAATCTTTGATTTCATGCTCTGAATCTTCTGAAAGAAAGCTGATAATCAAACAAATCTTGGTGTCGAACGTGTATGCACGGTCAGGAGTCAAACTCTTACAATATTTTCTTAGCTTGTGGTGCTCATGTCCAAGTGTTCTTCTTCTAGACAAGTACAGGATAATTCAAAAGGAAACCAAAGAAATTGTTTAAATCAGGACATTTCATTTCCATCAACAAATTTTTCTAATTTAACTGCTTCAGTCAGAGCATCAAATGTACTGTTGCACCAAGCAGATGGGCAAGGAATAAAACTTGTACTTGTTGAGAGTATTGAGCCAATAATCAGCCTTCAAGAAGGCCCATTTTCACTCATTCAAATACTGAACCCCCCCCCCCCCTGTTGAGCTGAGGCCTTGCCTCGCGTGCAATAGCCTGAAACTTCCTCAAACTTGAGTTCATGAAAGTTTATTTTTTCTAAATATTATTATTGGTGGGTCTTGTTAAAAAATACTTGAATTTTTCATGAAAGTTAATTTTTTTAAAAATATTATTATTGGTGGGTCTTGTTAAAAAATATTTGAAAATTATTAAGTGAGGTTTTAAAATATAATTTATATTATTTTTTAATATATATCTTCAAGTTAAAGCTTCATGGACTTGAAACTTGTATAAATTCACATTACCTTGTGCTTAATTTTTTTTTAATAAATAGATATTGAGATTCAAACTCGTGAATGTTTGGTCATCAAAACTCTAATACCATGTCTAAGAACCATCTTAACTCAATAACTTAAAATGTTAGGTAATGTTTCAAAATATAATTTATATTATTTTCTAACACATCCCCTCAAATGAAAGTTATTTTTTATCACATAAATAAAGATGATGAGATTCGAACTCATGACCGCTTGGTTGTCAGACTCTAATACAATGTTAAATAACCATCTCAACCTGTTATTCTGTAGGAGGCCTTTACCAGGCAAGGTTTGTTGTTCTAGCCATTGTTTAAGGCTGCTCCTTTCCTTTGAGGTGATCATAAAATTGCTACCAGGAAGGCTAACAAACATGTCAAAGGTTGAGCCAAATGGCAACGTACTGAAAGGCTGCAAGTAGCATGTTTCTTCAATATGATTATGGTGCTGTAGCAAGCAGATGAGGTAATCAAGTTGTTATCATTTATCAGTACTCTTCTAACGCCTGTGAATTTCCCAGCGTAAGTGTATCTTATAAAACCAATTTATATAGTTCTCAACTTGATAAAAAATGCTAGCTCAATGAATTTCTATTATTTTTTTTCCCTGCTGGAACAAGTCATGAGTATTCGTTGTGATCAACATCCTCATCTTCACCTATCCCCGCCATAATCACCATCATTAAGTACTACTAACAGCGAGAGAAATTGATAAAATATTTTCAGTTTCTGAGTCCAAAGAACAGCGTGATGCATGCGCAAACCGCAACTAGTGAATGGAGAATTTCACTCCTTCAGTTGACAAGCAGAAAAGGAGCTTCTAATCAACATTAAATGATGCAGCTATCGTTATCTTTTTTACATTAATCTAGTTAAAATTCTTGTCAGGAATCTTGGTAAGATCATTCAAATACATACAGTACTTCAAACGTTCTCCATGAAAGTGACATGTTCATGCCTTGCTAAGAGGAATAATCCAACGATGCTTATTGGAAGGGTATATTCTGAACGTGCACAGCTGGGGTAGGAATTCTATAGAAAACCATTTCCCCTCCACACAGCATGATATCACATACGTTACAAATGTTTGTCGTGGCAGCTAAAGGAAGCAACTTTAGGCTGGATGGTTATCTAGAAAAGAAACATGCATTTCAAAGAATCTTTTCATGTCCTTGAATATCAATCCTGCAAAGTTCCTCTTTACAGATAACACGGCACAGGAAAAGGAAATATTTGGTTCCAATCAAATAAGTTGTAAAAGAACCAGAGTCCTTAAATGTTTAAAGCATCAATTTTCTGAAAGAAAAATCTCAAGGGTCAGATTATTGCCATCAATGGATCGTATGGGAACTTGATGTCAGAAAGGGAGTACAGAACAGTCGAAGAATATATCTATACCAGTCTACAAAAGTTACTTGTTCTCTTAGAAGGAGAATTTTTTGAGAATCGCCAAAAAGTTTTAAAAGTGAGTTGGAGCTTATTCAATTGAGAGAAAGATTTTACAGCAATGCACGGAAGCAGCCATTCCCATGAAAGGCTGGCCAAAGAATAAACGGTAGATCATGCCAAATTCCAACAACTACGTGCAAACAAGGAGAAAAGTTAGGACAGCTCCGTTTAAAGACCAGATTGGAAGAAAAACAACACGACCCTTTTCTCTTCAAACTCTTCAAAAAGTTGAAAAAGGTCCCTCTTTGTTAATGCCATTCACATCACAAGATACCGTTTGTAAAATGAAACTTTAGTTAGACTAATCACACTTCCTAAGATTTACAGCAAGTCTCTAAACAGTAGCCTCTCATATGGAGCCATTGACTGACTCTGGTGGTGCTGTCAACATTTCTGTCGCATGAGTTTCAGTTAATGGTTGCAAGTGCTGGGTGTAGTGGAACTCAATCTGCAACCGATGATGAAGAGGTTTTGATGCCATCAAACCTTTCTTGATGTCCGCCTGTAATTCCCTGATTGGAATTGCTGCCAAGAAGCTCTTTATGTACTCCTTGCAAGAATCTTTTCCTTGGCACGCAACCTCCCCTTCTTCCTCACTCTTTAATGGTTCCTCGCTTTTAGATGGTTCTTCAGGATTGGTTATTATTGCCCCTAATATAGAAGCTTCCTCCTCCTTCAGGTTCACCTGCTGCTGGTCCTTAGGTTCCACTGTGGCTGGCACATTCTGCTGATCACCCATTGTTTTCTCATCGGATGATTCTGCAGCATTTTGCAACTTGTGAATAATCGTGTTGCTGTCAAATTTCAAAATGTAGGCCTGATTGCATCCCTCATAGAGCCTCTCTCCTAATGTGTCGATAATGTAGTAAGCTTTTGGTTCAACCTTTAGAATGAAAAAATGGTCGTTCCAACTTACAACATACACCTGAGGTTCATCATCGCTTGGACATTCCAATCCAGTGCGGCTTATCTCATCCCAAATGTTATCGAAGGACATGGCGCCTTGCAAAAAGTCAAATCTTCCCTCATCCATCCCTTCTGGATGGAAAAACCCAATAAAGGACTTGCCAGGGAGTACAGAGAGAAAACGTATCTTGGCTTGGAGAACTGTTTCAAGGTCGAAGTGTTTGTCAGGGAACCGCTCCCTGTAGGTTTCATTCTCACAGAGGTTTCTCCATTCCAAGGACCCTTCTCTGATGAGACTATCAAACTGGGACTTAATGGGCATCAGACCACGGTTATTCTGAAACCAATCAGCAATAACAGCAACAAGGGCTGTACATGCACTTTCACCTGCAGCCCGCTCACTTCGCTGATCAATGGAAGCAAAGAAAACCTCAGTTTGAAGCTTCATCTGCCCATCACGGCTTATCACTTCTTTTTTCTCCCAACTGCCTATGGCAAAATTGTCATCACCAAATTCAGAAACTGATGATCGATTTGCAGATGTATCCTCGTCTGCCTTATGCCACTGCAAAACAGCTACCATTATTTCAATTAACCATGTCTAATTTATGAAATGAATTAGTCATCACAAAACCACCTTTACCATCCTTCAAGATGATCATCAGTATTTTCATTTTTGTACTTTTAATACTGCTAAATTGGAAATAAAAAGCTTTATAAAAGTATGAAAGTAAGGGAAATCAACAGATGACTTACCCCAAGAGCAAGAGATTCATCAGAGCTAAGCTGCCGGCGATCAAAATCAATATCATCACCCCCTTCTTCTCCATATGCCTTCTTCAACAATGGCTCTCCTTTAGCTTTAGGAGACCTAAAGCTCAACTTCCTCTTCCTCCAAGGTAATATGCTGCGCTTAGAACTTTGCACGAGAGATGGTGCAGACACTGATGGTGTATAATCATCACTGTGTGAGCAACCCACATCTGACTTGCGATTGCTGTAGTAAACCCAATCTTCATCTTCATCATTTATTGTTGTACTAGAGTGAAAGGGTCCTCCAGCATAGTTTGCAGAAGCCAGTGTGCCATAACTGAATGACTTCCTCACAGTAGAATCTTCCTTGATCTCATCAGACTCTCCTTCCTCCAAATCATCAAGTGACTCAGAATCAAATGGATAGTTATCCTCACCGTCCTCGCTCCTGGCAGAGCACCTGCCTTCACTGCCCTCTTCCTCGCGACAGGCCTTTTTTGCTCTCCTGGTAGACACATATCCTGTAAAAATCTTTACCTTTCTGAGACCAGCTTTAATTGCAGAAAGCTCATCCTTTTCAGTTGAGACAGCTTCTCCAGATTGAGGTGGCGATGGAACTGGAACTATAGCTCTCTGTAATGGCTCAGAGGTCTCGGTAGCAGTTCTCAACTCCAATAAGCTGAGTGATACCTGCATGATTCATACAAGCTGAGGTAAGAAACTATAAAAATTGTGAAAATATTAAAACCAGAAAAGGCAGATTAAATATGTTGCGGGATAATTTTAAAAAACCAGTGAGAATGTGATGGAAATTGGAAGAAATTCAAAGGCACATACACAGAGCAAGGGTTGAGGCTCGGCCACACCGGCGGAGACCACAAGAGGAAGTCTTAACTCAAACTCTTTCTGTTCAGCTGTAGATGCAAATTCAGCAAGGTTCACAGTTGCTGTTCCAACAACAGGAACCTTGTTCTTCTGCCCTTGGTTCCCACCCTGGATCAGAAAACAAAACAGCTAAGTTCCCCAGAAAGTTAAGTTTAAAAACGCAAAACTATCAGCCAAAAAAACCTCAAACATATCCAAAAGACCCAAGCTTTGTCAAGTTAAAATGATGAGAGAAAAAATACTCCATTAAATCCAAACACCAAATCCTCAAAAATCAATTAAGAATCCCTTGTTCCCCCAAATTGACTACCACAATAACCCACAAAACAAAACAAAAATAAAGAACACCCCTTCATATGCTTATATTCTTCAATTAAGAAACCTCTTCATCTCAATTACAAGCAACCCGTAAAGTATCAGTAACCAAACACCTAAAAAGAAATTTTAAATTCATCCCTGAATTTTTTAAAAAAAAATCATATCTCAAGTTTCATAAACGCTATCAATTTCACAGTCCACATGAATTTTCCTAGTTTCTACAGCAAACCCACAATTTTTATTTTTCTATTTCAACAGACAAGAAGACAACATCCCACATGATAAATGACAATAACACAAAAGACCCATAAAACATCTTGAGAAGAAAAATAAATTTCTTTGGAGAGAGAAGCAAAAAAGAAAAGAAGAACTCACATTGAAGACAGTGAAAGAGATCTCCCAAGGATGAAACACATTTTCTTTATAAGCAGACAAAGTACACAAACTCTCGAACTCCTCATCCCACTCCACCAAAACGCCACCGTTTTCCCCCTCCGCACCACAAACCTCCACTTCTTTCGTAAAATTCCTCTTCACCGCCGTCCTCCTCAACGAACTCAAGGCCAATTTGGGTCCTTTCCACCTAACCTCCACCGTCAACTTCTCCGACTTATCCTTCAAATCACCTCCTGAAGATGTCCCAGGTGCAGCAGCTACAGCTTCCCGCACTACATCCCAACCCTCCATCCTTCGAACAACGAGCCTCACCTCGTACTTCTTCGAAACCAGCGGTGGCCATGGCCGCCACCTCATCATTTTGACCACCATTCCTCACAACAAAACAAAAGAAAACTAAAACCTCCTAATAATTGTGAAATATTAAAAAAAAAAAAAAACAGAGAGGGTTTGTTTTTTCTATAAACTGGACATAATTTAGTCAATGAAGATGAATGTAAGAAGCAAAATCAGATATGCAAGAGAGAAAACGATGGGATACGACCTTGTGGATTTTTAGTTTTACAGCGAAGAGGATTTTTTTTTTTTTTTCTTTTATTTCTCTCTTTATTTATCACGAGCACAGAAGATGGAAAAAAACAGTGTACGATGTGAGAGACAGAAGGGACAGAGAGAGAGTTATATTTGAGAGACGAGAGAGAGAGAGAGAGAGAGAGAGTTAAGCTAACTATGGTTAAAGTAAGGGAGTTAGGGTCAAGGATGGTACAAGGAAGGGAAGGGATGCATCCCGCATGTAACGGCGTTCTTTTGTTGACAAGGAAGGAGTTGACTTAGCTCCCTATTTTTATTTTTATTTCTGTTTTTTTCTTTTTATGTATTTATTTATTTATTTATTTGTGTTTCCTATTAATATTGTCTTTGTTTGTTTGGTGTTTCTTTTTTATTTGTTGGATAAACATGTGGATTTTTATATTTTTTTTACATGTTTTGTAGAGCTAAGTTGGAATGTTTTTATAAAATCATTTTGAATAAAAGAAATTACATCAAAATAATTTTTAGTTGAGAGAGAGTTTTATGTTGTTGCTTGAAAAGTAAAGGTCATTTATTTTTATGGTTCAACTATATTTTTAAAAATATTTAAATTTTTTATTTTAAATTAATATTTTTAATTATTTTGATATGATAATATTAAAAATAAATTTAAAAAAAATAAAAAAAATATTATCTTGATGTATTTTCAAGTAAAATATATTTGTAAAATAATTAATATTATAATTTTGAATACTATTTAAACATGTAAAGGAACATGCATGAGTTTGTTAAAAAGAATATTATGGGACTTAATTGATTTATAAAATCTATAAAAAGAAACTAAGAAAACAAAATATTAACATCAAATATGATTTCATTATGCATTGAAA
>Ga0325410_1010112_pt1 | contig 9983 bp, 5 predicted proteins | sample PopdelMetagenome_16_FD_206182 | JGI IMG/M metagenome (GOLD analysis project Ga0325410, IMG submission 206182) | Populus deltoides microbial communities from Bellville, Georgia, United States - Xylem-PdIQD-R3 | ecosystem: Host-associated > Plants > Phyllosphere > Stem > Wood/Secondary xylem...
AACCGCTCGATAGTCAATTTTTAACTGTTGACCATGTATCTATGTTTTTTTTATATTTTTAACTAAACCTTCTCAATAGACCTTAATAAAACTTTAATGAACTTCCTAAAATAATTTAATTTTTTTTTTTAATTATGAAAGTATTTATTTTATCTTTTGAACATTAAATGGTCTCTGAACTACAAATATAGAAAACTAGTTAGAATGATCTCTAGTTTTATTGGGGCTAAAAGGAATTATATATATACTTGTCGCGGTAGCATAATTAAATACATAACACCTAATCAAAATTAGATCAAGTTAGTTATAGAAATCATACACGCAAACATTTTGAGCAACACACTAAAATTACCCAAATAAATTATATTATTTTCTTGGGAGCCCTAAAAAATCTGGAAGCACTCTATCTTATTTTTATTATTTTTTTCAACTTATTTAATATCTAATTTATAAAAAATAAAAAAAATCAAGTAGATTGAATTTTCAATAGTATCTATTAAAAAATTCAGCTAAAAATACCAAAAAGTGTCTGAATTGAAATAAGGAAAAGAAAGAGGACCATTAAAACAAAAGATGAGGAATAAGGGGATGAATATAGGCATTAACCCCCGCTCTCTACTTTCTTCTCTTCTCACGGGCCGCGCCAGTTAAAAAAACAGAGGGTTTATGGTTTTAGGAGCTCGCCGCTATTAGTGCTCTTGCAAGACTTCACTCACTGTCTTCAATTTCAAACCCCCGCCCCTCTCTCTCATATCATCAAAGTCTAAAGATGATTAGAGGCGGAAGAAACTACGTGTCGTCACCACCAGCCTTCTCCAACGATGCCAAACGACTCCTCGTTTGCGCTGCCAACTCCGTCTCCATCTTCAGCACCGCCACCGGCTTACCGGTTAGCTATTTCCTCTGTTCTTCTCCAGTTAGTCTATTTTTTTTTTACAATTATTTGACTATCATAAATCTTTCCCTTTTGTTTTGCAGGTAGCGTCACTTGATGGCCATAGGGCGCTTGTTACGGCGGTGATAGTAGTGCCGGCGTCAACGCCGGCAAGTAAGATACTATGCTATTGCTGGACGGCCTCACTTGACGGAACTATACGGTATTGGGATTTTTCAGTGCCAGAGTTGATTAAGATAATTAATGTCAATTCTCCAATTATCTCCATGGTAATTACATCCAATTTTATGATAATTTTATTAATAAAATAATTTTAACATGAATGTGAAATAATAATTTTTGTTTTTATTAATAATAATTTCAGGTGATCCCATCTTTATTATGTCAAACAACCGAGAACAATGAGAAATCACCTAAAAGTTTCGCTTATTTGTCTGTTGAAAACACAAAAGAAGCAGAAAAGGAGTCTACTAAAGTCTTACGTGGTCAAATTAAAAAGTGTAACTTGACTGATTTCCGTATGGCTGGTGGAGTGACACTTACAGAGGTAAAAAAAAAAAAAACTCAATTGTATATTTTTTATTAATAATGTTTGTGTTATTACATTTTTGTGATTGAAATGCATAGTTTGCTTTAGCCATTAGGGTTAATTTCATTGACAACCAATTGAGATTTTAAAGAAATGGAGAGCTCTTAAGTTGTTGAATAATGCAACTTTTATTCAAATCAATGGAATATTTGTATTAAAATTGTGATTGCATTTTGTACAGACAAAGCAACCGGAGATTATAACTGTTAGCGCCTCGGGAAAATATTTCGGTATCCGATTCAAGTGCAAGCTTCAAATATGGAAAGTTCCAACTACAGAATCTGAGCGTGCTGTGGTTAAGAAGATTACGCTGCATCATACAAAGAATATGACAGTTCTTGCATTCCACCCAAATCAGAGAATTATTGCTGCAGGGGATGTGACTGGAAGAATTTTGATTTGGAGGGGATTTGGGGATAGAACATTTGTTAATGATGACAGATTAGTGGGTGTAAGGTCGATGAATAACGGGGAAGAAAGACCTGGGGTGAGGGGTGATGATGATGCTGATTCGTGCACCACATGGCATTGGCATTCTGCTGAAGTAAATGTTCTTTTTTTCTCTCTGGATGGAGCCTATTTGTATTCAGGTAAAGAAACAGTAATATGAATGAATAAATGCTTTGAATTGTTGGTTTGAGTGTGGCCTGGGACTAGATTAGACTTGAATGAGAAAATGGGCAGACCACCTATCAGATGCTTTTGGAGTTGATTAGAATAAATTCGGATATATGAGTAAATTAGGCGACTGGATATGACCTCGGCATAAGTATATGGACCTTGAATTAGTGGCATGTCCTATTTTATTAAATGGTTGTGCATATTGAAAACTTTGCTGCCAGTAGATGTAATCTGACCATGTAATTCATGTATCAAAGAAAATGTCCCATCTTTTAACAATTACTTCAAAGGTATTTAAGAGCTAATCTCACCACCAGCATCAGTTGATGATTGGTTCAGAATATTTTTTTTATCGTCATGGCTTGCTCCTGAAGATTGTTGCTCTATTCACATGCAGAGATTTTTGTCCTGTTCACGATACTTGCTTTTGTTTGCATTTAGGTGGAAAGGAAGGAGTTCTTGTGGTTTGGCAACTAGACACAGGAAAGAAGAAATTTTTACCAAGAATTGGATCTCCACTCTTATGGTTTACAAATTCTCCAGATCCTTCACTTTCCTCTGTAAGTGGAGTATGTTGCTGGGAAATAGAATTTAATTTTAAAATCTAATTCTTCATTACCAGTTTTACTAAAGCAAGGATCTTTAGGTATCTTGTGCAGATAATCAAATTCATCTACTCAAAATGCCTTCAATGGAAATTTTGAAATCCATCTCAGGGATCAAGGTTAGTTTTGATCAGTATATCTGCATTTTGTGAACCTCATTGAATTGTTATTTCTGCTTGGCCATTTAATCGGTTAATTCAGCTGATTTGAAACGATAATCTAATGAGTATGAAATTTTATAATCTTCTACAAGTCAGATGAGCTTTCCATGATAAACAAAGTGATTTGAAATGATAATCCTATTGGTTACAAACTAGTTAGAGTTGGCTGCATTGATCCTTTCCTTCATAATGTTCTATGTCAGCCAATCTTTCTCCTCCATAATGTTCATTTTGGCCAACTGTCTTGTGATAATAAATCATTTACCACTTTATTTCGCATAAATTCCGTCCACTTTTCCTGTTTATTGCTCATACTACTTTGATCCAGTTCACTTCACCATTGCATCTTGTCTAAATTGAGTTTCGAACAGGTGTCACCTTTGCGTTGTTTTCGAATCAGCCTTTCAAAAACTTTGTATATTGGTTTTCTAATGTACATTTTAATTATTCTTATGCTAATCATACCAATTTGTGCATTTGAAACTTCGTCACTCTTCAACTCCTACTATCATAAAGAATGGCCAGTGTATTCATGAATTTATGGAAGCAAGAACAGCACATCGATATATAGAGAGAGGGATTTGTAGGATTTTCAATTCTTTAAGCATATCGTGAGGGTCTAATCCCATGCATAAGCACTAAAAACCCCTAATTACCTGGAAAACCACCAATACTAACCTTAAGTATATGGTGATTATTAGCAAGTCAGATACCATTTTTTATCAGGAAATCAAATTTAAACGCTGTGAAAGTTGCCTTCTTTGAGTCTTATATCAATCATGGCAGCTGGTGCACTTGAGGGGTGTTCTTAATGAAATCCTTGGTTAACATGTTTAGCCTTTAAGTTTCAGAACTGCCTTGCTTGGTGGTGAGTCTTAAAAAGAAATGTTAATATCAGGTGTAAATTACTCTGTCTCATGCCCTTAGCTGTAAAGATTTGCTTGCAGCATGCTGTGACAATTCATTGGCATGTTAGCATATGAGGAAAATTCCAATCCAATTTTTGTTGGACTGATATCTATGACTTTGGTTTGCTTTGAGTCAGGCCTTAAAAGCTTCATCTAATTCTTATGTGAATGAAATCCTCTTATAAGCTGCTTTTGATGTTCTGATGCTGTTTTATCTGGAAACTAGTTCTTATCTATGGAAAATCATGGTGTTGTATTTTTCAGCTTCCTTGTTCATTTCCAGAGATGTACAATGGCTTACGAAGTGGGATTGCCTTTGACCGTAATGAAGGGTTAGTTGCCTTGCCTACAGAAAACTATTGCATCCAATTATACAGCCTATTGGATGATCGAGGAATTTCTGAGGTAATTATTTTTTTTTTCTAGATGAAGAGAATGTATTACTTGGAAGAAGTAAATGTCTGGGATGAATTTGAAGAATATGAATTTTTTTTTTGACGTTTCATTTAATCTCTATTTAGTTTAGCGAGCCTATTTGAGTTCTGTTTAGCTTATTGTCTTGTTTTCTCAGTCTTTTCACCTGATAGGTGGTTTTCATTTCCAATGCTCGCAGCTTCATAATCTATGCTGTAGTAATCAAAGGACCATTATGTTTCCCCAGGAAATGGTTTTCGATTTACTGAGTTACAATGTTGGTCGCATTCATTGTTAGACTTGCATAGTACTTTCTCCTATTCTGGTCCCCCACTTTGGGGTGGAATGTTACCGGAGGCGGTTTTGTTTCAGTGCTGGATATTTTTGGCAACTTTTTATTCAAGCAATGTAACCACTTCATCATTGCTATTTATTTTGTAAATTAATCCATTTCTACAACGTTAGTTTGTTTGATGAGATCTATAGTTTTCAATTTGCTGGTATTGGGCATACTGGGTATGCTATTTCACATGGTGTGCCCAGACCATTTTGATGCGCACCTTGTGTGCATTGGGTGGGAATAAATATTTCATTACAAACTTGTTGACTATAAATTGCATCGAGGTGAAATTTGAATTCCTCTCCCTCTCAGGTTCAAGTTTGTGAGAGAAACCATCAACCAGGTGATGAAGTCACGGTAATCAAGTTGCTCTTTTGTAATTTTGCCTATTCAGATTCCATTTCTGATCATCTATATTTTTACACTCTTTTTTTACTAATTTGATTCTGTTACATTTACTAATAGTTTCTGAAATATGTAAAATCATAACACATCTTGAATATTTTGGTTACAGGTAGTAGTGACATTAGCTGTTCTCTCCTTAGATGGCTCGATGATGAGTACTGCTGAAGTGAAGCTTCCTGAGGAGGGTTTGGGAGGATTAGTTTGTCTGAAGTTTTGGGCATTTGGATCACAAAAGGAGTTCAGTTTGACTACCATTGTTTATGAGCCCCACAGGTTTGACCTTTGACATAGTTTGTTAGGGGAAATGAAAATGAGATATGAAGAATTTTTAGTCAGTGCCAGGCACTCTGACCCCATGTAAAGTTAAACACTGAATTGTTTTCAATTTTTATGAATTGCAAGAGAAAAAAAATATAATAAAGGGCAGTCCTTTTTAAGCATCACAAAGTTCATACTGTCTAGTGAACTTGTTTTTTGGCTCATTATTTGTTTATTTACTATCTCCCAATGTGTGTGCTTTTACACATTTTCATTGAAATGGAATGTGCAGATATGATTATACTTTTATTAAGCACAGGATTGGTGATCATGTTATTCCTCGTTATATAGGGATGCTGGCATTTCAGCTATTGCTTTTCATCCTACCCGCGCCATGGCTGTCAGTTCTTCTTATGGTGGGGACTTCAAGGTAAGTTTGGAACACAAAAATTTTAATTTTTTAGTACTCTGTTTCTCATGAAATTTACATTTCCTTTTGGGTGCTTCAGGTTTGGATTTGCAACAAGGGGATTCGGCAGGTGGATGAACCACTCCCAAATTCTGGATGGACTTGTCATGCTGTTGGCTCATACAAGTATGATCCTGGTTTACTGATACTATAATTCTTGTTAGATTCACTGTTCCTTGGTGGGCTTTTAAAGAAATAATTTTCTGGTGAATACGGAAGTACTGTGAATAATTTCATGTTATTTAGTCCTAACTATTTCAATTGGCTTTTCTGTGTCTCTTTGTTTTACTTTTATCTGAATTTTCAACACCTTAAGTTATACCTAAATTTCCCTCTTTCTCATGCCTGTTTTTCTTCCCCTTCAAATTAATAGAGCTTTGTTCATTGGATATGTGTACTTGTGTGAAACTTAAAGCCTATGAAATCAGGTGCTTGGTATTATGCCTGTGATTTAAACTCACAAATTTGTGGTTATTTAGATTATTTATAATTTTCCTTGCAGAAAAAAGTCAATGACAGCTGCCACATTTTCTTCCGACGGTTCTGTTCTTGCTGTTGCAGCTGAAACTGTTATCACATTGTGGGATGCAGATAAGAATATTCTAGTGGCTGTGATTGGGGACACTCTGACGGTGATTCTTTGAAATCCTGACTTCCATTCTCTGACTGCATATGCCATGTATCAAGACTATGGAAATAACAAATATCTCTGACCACTCTCTTTTGCTCTTAAGCTTATACTGTGGTGCATAACTATTTAAAGGATAAAACTGCGGGGCTTTGTAGGATTAGGTTGTTTGTTTTAATTGGTCTGTTCCCTTTTGCGATGTTTTTGATGTTTAGTGTCCAGTTATGACTGTCTTTGATTTGCTTTAAGTAACAAATAATGAACATATCTATGTTGTTCAAGATTGCTGTGCGGAACTAAGTTTGAAGCAAAAGAACTTTGTTGCTTTTGTGCAACTGCTTAACAAGAAAATTTTAATAACTGAAATATTAATTTAGTAGCCCAGTAAAAACAAATAAAGCAAAAAAAGGCTAAAAGAACAAATGCTTCAGTCTGGGCATATTTAGGTTTCATGATGTATTTTTTTAGCATGGCTTCTGCATACACGAATCTCTCCTATTGTGGTTTTATTCTTAATTATTTTGCCGGGAACCTTTTACAGCCTATTGTGAACCTCTCATTTGCTGGAACATCAGAGTATCTTGTTTCGGCATCTTGGGGTTTGAAGCCGCAATTATCCGTTTGGAGTATGTCAAAGCTGTCTATAGCATGGTCATACATGCTTCATATAGAAGGTGAAAAATCCTCTCTTCTCTTGAACAGATTCTTGGGCTTTTTCTTGTTTGTGAGTTTCCTTGAATTTTCCTGATCTTGTTTATTGGCATGCAGAAATTCATCCTTTTTTAGAAACAAAAAGATTGAAGTTTATTTTCCTCCTGATATGAATTATCCTTTCATTTTCTTTCATAATGTTTTTAAACTCCAAACATAATGTTTTTAAACTCCAAAGAGACCTTTAAAGTTATTGTATAATATGGTTTCGTGGAAAGGTGAAATTGCTTGCTTTCTAATGTTGAGGAAGCTCAGTTGGCTTTTGAAGTTTTATTCACTGATATATAAAGACGAGTGTATTTCTGTATTAGCTGGCAAATAAGTTAGGAATGCACATATACCTTGCAATACATAGAGTATGAACAAAATCAACATTTTCAACCGGACACAACTTGGTGATCTTACAACTGGATGAGAAGTATCATAATCAATCTTTTGTATTTGAGTCAGGGGTCATGCTAACCTTGCTTGACTGTAAATAAAACATAAATAGCACGCCTTCCTTCTTGCCATAGGCTGACCTGTCTTTTTCTAAGAGGATGTTCTATATGATTGAACTTAGCTCAATAGTTTTTTTCCTGATCAGCTGCACCATCAATAAAAGCTACCCTTTCATTTCATAACGTGGAATATTCTGATGTGTAGCATGATTCAATTTACTTAAAATATTGTAAAAATCATGCAAGACCACACGCAAATGCATGCATGTTGCACATGCTGATGAGCAAGTGTTTTTATATTCCTCTATCTCCCCTGTTGGATGTCCACAAAATTTGGTCATACTTGTTTGCTGCTTTGTTCTTATGTCCAAATGAGCATTTTCAAACCATTTCTATCTGAAGAACCATGATATGAAAACTCGAGGCTAAAATAACTCATTCTAGTGGCATTTCTTGCTTTGGCTACTGCTTACAATATAGTCACCACAGCTTCAAACAGGTGATAAGAGTTGTGTTTTAATGATGCTTGAATTGCTAAAATATGATGCCTGCTTCACATTCTTGCTTCAAACTACTAATTTGTTGCAATGGGTACTTCAAGACCATTTCTATTTGAGGAACCATGGTAAGAAAATCAAAGGCTACTGTAACTGTTCTAGTGGCATTTATTGCTTTGGCTACTGGTTACAATATGGTCACCACATCTGTAAACTGACCATAAATGTTAGGATGCTGCTATTGCTAAAATATGATGCCTGCCGCTTCTTCATTCTTGCTTTAAACTGCTAAATTGGTGCCAATGAGTACTTCAAAACCATTTCTATACGAGGAACCATGATATGAAAATTAAAGGCTATGCTAATTGATTCTCGCCATGTTTCTTGCTTTGACTAGTGGTAGTATATACAATGACCACAGCTTCAAACAAGCCTACAAGTGTTGTTTTCAATGATGCTGCAACTCTAAACTGCGATGCCTGCTTTTTGTAACACTTTCTGTGCTTTTCATTGCATAATCCTTAAAATTGCAATGCCCCAGCCTGCCAAATTTGTTTTTCCTGAGTAATTTAAATGACTTCCATTTTTTCTTGTTTGCAACTGTTAATGGAGCAGCAATACTTTTCAGCTCTGTTCTTATCATGTGTTTGATGTCATGTTGTCTGTCTTGTGCAGCTATAGCTAGTGCAGAAGACATTTCATCTTTTGCTGTTCTTGCACTTCTTCCTGAATCATCAAAATGCAATGAAACATCATTTAAAGGAAGAGATGGTGTAATTTTATTATTCAATGCAGCCGATCCTGTTCCTGTTTCTACCTGGTCAGTGAATAAGGTAAGATAGGATCTGTCCTAGTCCTCTAGCCATATGCATGGTTAAATATAATTGACCTGTTGCCTCAACTGGGTATCTGTCTCTGTCCCTACCATATACCTGGCTGAATCCAATTGACTATTGCCTTCATAGTACCTTTGCATTAAGGCAGCATATTTGAAACCTAAACTCATAGTCTGACCGGACCAATCAGACCTTTTGTTTATCAGAAAATGCTCTTTTCTTCTGAAAAATTTTTCTTGGGATTGAGCGTGGTCTGTTGACTTGTTTTGTCAAAGCCTTAGGGTAAATTTGCTTAATTCAGTTCAACATGTGAGGTTTTCTCATCAATTCTTTCACAAACCTTTTGTACTGGCATAATTTCTAGGCTATAAAATTATTTTTAGATTTTATTACAACAATAAAGATAGGACTTTTTTTGTATCTTATTTTTTTTTTTGTGTTTTTTGTTAGTCATACTATAAAATCTTGATACCTATGGATTTTGCCGCTCCTTAAAAAGTGATGGTATGCATTTTTCAATTAGAAGCAGTTCTTCTGATGGAAAATGATATTGGTGTGGTAACTACCCTCAAATGGTTCTGGGATGGTCATTAAACTTTAAACAGAAAAGCTACATATGACAACAGGTGATGAAGCTTTTACTCATCACTTATGTAGAGTCCTGTTATTTAACAGTTTTATAGCGAAAAAGATAAACTTTGTAGTGATTACCCCCATGAATCTAGCTGAAAATGCTAGTGTGATTTAATATTTGGCAATATCAAATACTGTTGTTGCAACAGCAGTTCTTCCCTTCGTGTGTCCTTGATGGATCAAGAACTTTGGATTAGTAAATAAAAACTAAAGAAAAGAAAGGACTTGCTGTTGCTTTTCTTGTTGCATTTCCTTTCCTTTTTTTTTTTTGGATTTGATATAATGAACTAATGCCCGAAGGTTTTGTTATTCACTGGATGCATGAGACCAGAATGGTTTGGTGTTCTGATTCTTTATTTTTGGTACAGGCCAAGGGAGGGGCTCTTTCTTTTATTCAAGGAAATCAGTTATCTATTGATGAAAATGAACTAGATGGAAAACCACCTCAATCATTGCTTGCATATATAAATGGTGATCGTGAGTATTTACTATTTGACCCAGAAGGGAAAGAAACAAATGAATTTAGCGCCATTAGACGTGAGGGTCTCAGTGACCTTGAAGAATCAGGTGGGT
>Ga0325410_1010113_pt1 | contig 9982 bp, 10 predicted proteins | sample PopdelMetagenome_16_FD_206182 | JGI IMG/M metagenome (GOLD analysis project Ga0325410, IMG submission 206182) | Populus deltoides microbial communities from Bellville, Georgia, United States - Xylem-PdIQD-R3 | ecosystem: Host-associated > Plants > Phyllosphere > Stem > Wood/Secondary xylem...
TCCAACACTACGGCTGACAACTTGCGTTCGACTTGTAGTGTCTCAACTGTTGGAAGCTCTCCATCAGTATCGAACACCCAGTCTGAGGAGTTCATTGCGTTGAAACAACAATATCAACAACTCTCGATGAATTATGATGAGCTCCGTCAAATAGCCATGGAGATGAGATCAAAGATGGGTGACGATACTTGTGCAGCTTCTTTTTGGCCGTATGGTCCCGGGAACAACCAGCCTCCTCCTCCTCCGCCTCCTCCTCCAGCTCCGCTGCTATTCTAGTTTAATTTTGTTTTTTAAACACATTAAATTTGTAATGAATATTATTACTTTCACATTTTTAATGTTTAATGCATTTTTATTTGTTTATTAAGGTTTTTTTTTACAATTAATAAATTATTTTTTTATATATATTTTAAATAAGTACCAACGGATATTATCCGTCGGTATTTAACAGAGAGTTGCCGAACAATTACCATCCATGCCATATTTACCGACGACATCACCGACGGATATTATCCGTTGGTGATTATATACCGACAGCATTACCGACGGATAATATCCGTCGGTATTACACAGAGAGTTGCAACAAAAATTACAAGCCATGCCATCCTTACCGACGAGTTGTCCATCGGTAATGCCGTCGGTAATTTCAAGGGTAATTACCGATGGAGTTATTCTGTCGGTAATGTTCCCGCGGGAAAACTTTTTTTTTGGCGCGCGCGTATCCGTCTGTATTTCCATCGGTGTTTCCATCGGTGGGTGGTTTTTTTATTTGCGACAGAATGAGCGACAGAAATGGGATTTACCGACGACTGTTATACCGACGGACGTGATCCGTCGGTATTATTTTTACCGACGGAGTTCATTGCTGTCACCGACGGAATTAGTCCGTCGGTAAAACTGGATAATGTTGTAGTGTATCATGTTGAAAATAAGATGAAATTGAATAATCGAAAATTGTTGGTAGAAATAAATTAAAATCAACTAGTTTGTGGCATATATTTTGTATATTTGCAGGATTGAAAATTCTTGGTAGTCTCCAATATAGGGGAGGTGCTGCTAATTTTTTTTTAAAAAAATTAAAATTATAATATTCATTAAATTTGTGTAAATACATAGGGAAAAATCAACTTCACATTGTGAGCACATGATTGCAGCTAGTTCTTCTAGTAATGACGATGACAACATGTCACTAGGTGCCAAGCAAGAAGAGGCACCTACATCGACACACGACACTGCCTCTTCTAGTGTTGTTTCACAATGTAGAGGCAGTGTCCTTTCACAACGTAATCAAACCACCTGGAAGTATGAGGCGCATTGGAAGGATAACCTTTCAATATAAGTTTGTTTTACTTTGAGTTTGTTTGTGTTTAACAATTTATGAACAACTAATATTTCATTAATTTTATCTATTTTCAGGTTCACAAACATTGAGGCTGCCCGGGTAATAACATTGGTGTTTAAATTGTCGATGAAGATTTCTTTGTTTCAATGGATTCAGATTTGCAGACATCATGATTGGAACCCTCGTGTCGATGCATGGTTTTCAAGATTTCAAGTTAGTGTTACCTTAAAAGTTTTACTACTTTTTTTTTAATGTAAATTCGTATACTTTATTAAGAATATTGATTTATTTTTCATAAATTGTTAATGCAAGGGTAAATTTGAATGGGATAGAGAAAAAGACTATGTTGCGAAGAGGGTTTGGGAGAATCATGCTGTAACTAGGTAACGACGAAAACAATATGATAATTATTTTTTATTTTAAATATTAAAATTGCATTTGTCATTAACTCATAGAATATGTTTGTATCATGTAGGTTGTGTGATTTTTGGTATGAGGCAAAAAAAAAGGCTAAAATATGCTAGGGAAAACGCTCTGTTTGGCTAGAATGACGTGGTGGTTTTGGAGAAATTTCAGGCCGCCATACATCCCGGAGGATATATGGGTGGAATATATTCATCACATGACGTCCGAGCATTTCACACAACACTTGCAGTCTGGTGCGGGGAACCGGAGCTAGCAAATTCACGGCTCAGTTACCACGCACACCGACGACTTTGTTTATATCGTTTCGCATGCGAAGCGGATGGTAAGATTATTTTTAATTACACCTATCTTTAATTAATTTATTGTTATTTATAAATATATTTAACTTGCAATATTATTTTTCTTATAGGCTACGACTCTTGGATGTGAGTCAAGCCCAATGAAGCTTTTTGTGGAGACACAGGTGCGGAATGAAGACCACCAAAAAGTGGTGTAACAATTCATCGACAACCGTGCTCAACACTTTGTGATACCATTTTTTTTCGTAAGTTATTATTTTCTTGAATTGAATTTGATGATTTTAGTTTTCATTTCCAGGAGACATATAACAGCTGGTTTGGGGAGAGATATGGGGACGATCCTTTGACCCACCTAGATTTCAATCCAGATTTGTGGATGGAGGCAAGATAGTTTGGTGGACCCGATAGGAATCAGGTGTATAGACTCTCTAACACTATGGTTGAGAACTTGCAGGTGGGCCATAATATCTCAACTATTGGAAGCTCTCAATTGATATCGAGCACCTAGTCTCAAGTCATGGCCTTACAACAACATACAACTCATCTCACATAAAAATATGAGCAACTCTCGGTGGATTATGAACAACTCCGCCAAATGGTCCTAGACATGAGATCACAGATAGGTGGTACGTGTGCGCTTCCTTTTTGGCCATATGATTCCAAGAACGACTAGCCTTCTCCTCCTCCTCCAGCATCGTCATTGTTCTAGTTTAATTTTTATTTTAATATATAAATTTGTAATGAATATTTGGATTTTATATTATTCAAGTTTATTTTTACATGTTTCAATTTTGTACCGTTTTATTTTTGTAACAACCCGGCCTAATATGCTGTATATTGTCCAATTTGGGTCTTACAGCCCTCACGATTTTGTTCCTGGTGACGCGAGCCCACTTTTGAGCCTGACGCCCCAAAACACATACTCCAGTGTGGTGGGCCCCACCCCTATCGTATATTGTCCGCTTTGGGTCCCTCCCATACCTAGGTTGCTGACCCTCATAGTTTTAAATGCGTACTCTAGAGTAGCGCAGCGGCCTAAATTTGTCGTATATTGTCCGCTTTGGGTCCCTCCCACAACCAGGTTGCCGACCCTTATGATTTTAAACGCTTACAACATGTTAGCAACCAGCACTACTAATAAGGCCAGCTACCAAACCATCACTCGCTGATGTGGGATATTACAATCCACCCCCTTTAAGGAGCCCGACGACCCCATCGACACAACCGGACAACCAGTGAGGTCAGCTCTGATACCAAATGTAACAACCCGACCTAACATGCTGTATATTGTCCACTTTGGGTCTTACAACCCTCACGATTTTGTTTCTGGTGACGCGAGCCCACTTTTGAGCCTGACGCCCCAAAACACGCACTCTAGTGTGGTGGGTCCCACCCCTGCCGTATACTGTTCGCTTTGGGTCCCTCCCATACCTGGGTTGCTTACCCTCACAGTTTTAAACGCGCACTCCAGAGTAGCGCGCGGCCTAAACCTGTTGTATACTGTCCGCTTTGGGTCCCTTACACAACCAGGTTGCCGACCCTCATGATTTTAAACGCGTACAACATGTTAGCAACCAGCACTACTAATAAGGCAAGCTACCAAACCCTCACCCGCTGATGTGAGATATTACAATCCACCCCCTTTAAGGAGCCCGACGACCCCGTCGGCACAACCGGACAACCAGTGAGGTCGGCTCTGATACCAAATGTAACAACTCGGCCCAACATGCTGTATATTGTCCACTTTGGGTCTTACCGCCCTCACGGTTTTGTTTCTGGTGACGCGAGCCCACTTCTGAGCCTGACGCATCAAAACGCGTACTCCAGTATAGTGGGCCCCAACCCTGTCGTATATTGTCCGCTTTGGGTCCCTCCTATTCCTAGGTTACTGACCCTCACGATTTTAAACGCGTACTCTAGAGTAGCGCAGCGGCCTACACTTGTCGTATATTGTTCGCTTTGGATCCCTCCCACAACCAGGTTGCTGACCCTCACGGTTTTAAATGCGTACAACATGTTAGCAACCAGCACTACTAATAAAGTCAACTACCAAACCCTCACCCGCTAATGTGAATATTATAATTTTTCTTAATTATTTTCTTTTTTGTTCAAAAGATTTTTTTAAAAAATTATTTTTTAATTATTTCAAATGGATATACTGATGGACACAATCTGTCGGTATATTCTAGAGAGTTCGAAACAATTTACTTCATATGTCACTTACATCACCGACATAATTATTTTCATCGGTATTTTGTATTAAAGCGGGTGAATTTTTTTGGTGTATATTTTCCATCTGTAAAACCATCGGTGCTTTTTTTTTTTACCAACAGATATGTAAAAAAAAATGACATTACCAAGGAACGGATTATCGACAAACTGTTTCCGTCTATAAATCTGTTAGTAAATTGTTTACCAATAGATTGTTGGTGTAAATACGGATAGAAAATTCCATGAGTAAACCTGTTAATTCTAGTGGTGGAATATTTGCTTCATGATTGAATTATCACAAACCACAAGTCGTCTAAATGTTCGACCTATAATGGTAATCCACAAGAACCACCAGTGAGAAATCTCTTAAACTCTTTTAGGAGAGATGGATTGATATACCTTAAAGTGTTAACTCTTTTCTTGTGTTTTAGGTGTTTACGTACTCTACTTTACTCACCCTATAAAATAAGAGGCATAACTTTCTATTTATAGAAAAACCTAAAAACCCTATAAATGACAAAATATCAATTTGCTTATTAAATAATATCACATATATTATTTTAAGTTAATTTTACAAATTTATTCAATCAAGTCCTTACTTAATTGGTTCTGGGTCTAGAATTGTAACCCCCTGTATTAATTACATTCTAGTCCTTAATTTCTAAAATTTATTTACAATCAAGTCATAGTTGATTATTCATTCCATTTTAATTTCTGACTAATGGTTCTTATATGTGTGACCCATCAGGTTTCCTAATAAGTTAGCCTAAATATAAATCATAATCCTAAATAAAATAGGATTAAATAAATTAATTTATTATCAATTCAATAATTGATTGATTTATATTTGAAGATCAAATATAATGTCTAACAATATGTCATGATCCCCCAAATATTTGGAAAATCATAAATGGTTTGACTTAACTTTGTAGTGACCAGTTTCTCAATATAATTGTTATCCTTTTATAAAAAATATTCTGATTTAAACATTATAGCATAGAGTATGTCTACTCTGCCAAATCATGTTTCTTTTCAACGTCATAGTCATTGATTCTTTTAATAAGATTTTAAACTCTTTTCAAATATCATTTCACTTTGTGCACTAATTTACAATTAATACTATTTGAAAACATGTAAAACATTTTTTTTAATTCACGTAGGATGATGAATTTTCTCTTGATTACTTAAATACTTTTATAAAGTTCGTGTTATACCCAATATCTATCCATTTGTTACCCTTGATTAGGACAATTTGTAGTATAATCAAAACATAAAACTCTCTAAATAAGATAACTTAGCTAGTGATCTCAAGTCTAAGGATCACTTATACAATTATCACATGAGTCTTTTCATAGACATAAATGATCTTTTCATATAAAATTCCAATGTGGATTAGTTCAGTGTACATGTCATCCGACAAGCATGTACATATTAGTTCTAGGTATCCCTTATACCTCACCTTATGAGAACAACTGCTTCTTTTCATATAGAAAATAACAACATATGTATCAATCTCAACAACTCTAATAAATATTCAATTTTAATAAAGCATTGATCATGAATATTTAGGAACAATGTTTTGATGCAATAAGAATCTTATAATTATAATAATTTTATAATTTCATTTGCAAAATATTTTTATCTTAAGAACTTTATCTTTACTGTAGATTTATTAATCAAATATTAGATTCATTAATAAAATATTTGATTAATATTAAAGATAAATATATATTTATTAATAAATTAAATATATTTACACTATCAAATTAAATACCACGTGCGTGTAATTAACCGATCACCATAAAGCATATCTAGTCTCTGTCTATCACACCTCATGGCTGCAATGTTGAGCAAGAAATCATGCCTTGCAGCTTGCACCATTTTAGTCAACACAACATAAGCTGCCTAAATAAAGCATCTTTCTACCTAAAAGGGTGTAGCCAGGCCTCCATCCTCAAACATTGAAATTCAAAGCGTGTTTTTTCTTTCTTGGTTTTGAACATGAAAGATTATGGACTTCTCTTTTTCCAAAGATTAAAGAAAATAAACACCCCAAGATCAAACCCCATCATGCCTGAATTCTTCTCTTTATCCTCCACAAAGCTAGATAATTGTTAGAGGGAAGAGAGCAATAGTGCTAATGGAGTCCTTAAGACCAGTATCGTTGTCTTCATTTTCTTACATCCTTCTGCACCTAGCTTCTCTAGCCATAGCTCAGCCTAGCTTCTTGTACTATGAATGTGCTAATGGTGTAGGTAACTACACGACTAACAGCAATTTCCAAAGAAACCTCAACAGTTTCTTGTCTTCCCTGGATTCCAATACCCAAATTGACTACGGATTTTATAATCTATCTGTTGGTCAAACTGGCCCTGACCAAGCAAATGCAAGTGCACTTAGCAGAGGAGATATTGGAGTAGAAAATTGTCGATTGGAAAAGGCAAAGCTTAGTCTAAGGGTCTTAGCGGAGTCGTTATTCTGTCACACCCGGACATTTCGGTGATCGATTAAAAATAATCTTGATTGGAAAAGGAATAGATATCTGATATCTTATTCTTTTAGAGAAAAAATGTCTAGTTTAAGAAGTTGCCACCTAGTATTATGGTTACTAGAAACCCTAACTAGTCAACAAAGATTCTATGATACGAGACTGGTTACGCAAAAGGGAAGATGTTATTACCCCTTAAGCGTTCTACCTGAGGCAGATTGCATTGCTTGTTTTGTCTAAAATTTCTAAGAATTTGTTCTCCTTTTTCTTTTTTTATTCTTCCTTTCATGTTCTTGACTTTGACATTAATGAATAATTCCTATGAATATATTCAACTCTGGCATTGGTAAATATCACATAAATCCAAAAAATATGATACTCCTAACTCTAGTATTAGTGAATAATTTTGCAAAATTTTAAATTTCTAATGAAGAAGAAATAATTTTTCTACACTTTTTTTCTTTTTGTTTACCCTTGTTTTATTTATTTTTAATTTTTTAGTTAAATTAAGCCTAATAGTACAAGTTGGGTTGGATCCAGCGAGCCCGGCCTGATTAGTGAGTTAGGCCTGTAACCGGCTCAAAAAGCAGGCACACGTGAACGTGTGCTCTGCACAATGCGAAGGTAATTAATTTTACCTTCGCGCTGTTTTTGAACAAAACTTGGAAATGGAATTGCGGGGCGGGAGGAAGAATGCTTACCTGGGTGAAGACAGCGACGGAGACGAAGACGAAGGTGATGATCCTAACTCTGGCCGAAGAATGTCCTACTCTTCCCTTTCCTTTTCAATCCCAGTCCCCTCTCTCTCTTGTTTTTGGTTTACTTTCCCCTGTGTTACTTTCCTAGTTCTTCCGTTCTCTCTCTTGGTCTCCTCTTCTGTTCTCTCTCAATTGCCTTACTCTGTTATTTGCTTAATTGTTTTACTCGTTTTCTCTTCAATCGTTTTGCTCCCCTCTTTCCTCCTCGTTGATTTCTCTGGTATTTATAGGGATCACCCTTCTTGGCTCAGCCTACGTCTCTCCTCCTGATAAGCACGGCTTGGGGAGTTGGTTTCTGCTAGGACTCGGACGCGATATTCAATCTTTATCTCCCCTGGTTGTGATGCTGGTATTTTAATTTCTTCCCTTCTTTGCTAGCGGATTTGCAATGTCAGAGGAAGAAGAAGAACTGTGTATGCTTGAAGCGGTGCCGTTTTGGACTGGGCATGATCATTTTCAATTTGAGCCCTGAAGTTTCTAAATTTTTTATTCAAGCCCCTGATCTTTTAATTTCAAATTTTAACCCTTTAAAATTAAATTAAAAGGCAAATGGATCAAAATTTAGGTTATAACCAGCACCACGGTACTCTCCTCCACCACTAAGACAGTAACATAAAGAGAGAACACGACTTGACTTCGTAATTTTGAAGTTATTTGAGCAGAAAATAAAAATGGCCGAACATGACTTCGTAATTTTTAATTGAATAACTAACAAATGTGATCAATAGATGGGCATATGCTCATGTGAGGTTATTTCAAATAATGATGCAAATTATGCATTTTCCCCCTTTTTATACAAAACAATTTGGTGTTTTAGTCACAATAAAATATCAAAGTTCTTTGGACAAATCAACGGCCATCGTTTCAATTGAAAATAGTAAACTGAAGGCTGTAATTTCTGTTATGGGGTGGCCATTTTAGAAGGACTTAAATATGTGAAACCTTTCAAGAACAAGGAGGATTTTGAATAGTTAATTTCCAGACTTTGGTTTAGATTCACAATTTTTTCTCATTTTGGAAGTTTGACGGCAGCTTCAGCTAGCACAAGTGTGTGGTGGGTTGGTCGATAAGTCAGAATTGTAGGGTTAGCTCAAGTTTAGTTTGCCAAGACTGTTGGCGCTCAAGGCAACTTGTCCAAGTTGTTCCATGTTGATGTTCTTTCTCAATCAATTGCTTGCTACCAATTTGTACATTTTTTTAATGTTTTTCTTTCTTCATTCATGGAAAATCTATCTTCTCTCTATTCTTTGGAACAATTCATTCATGGAAAATCTATCTTCTCTCTATTCTTTGGAACGAAGTATCACATATTTCCATATCCTATAAAACATTTTTTTTTTCATTTTGGGTAGCTTTTCAAATTATCTTCCCAAAACTTCTCTCGAACATCCATTTTTCCTTTCTATGCCAACATCCTAATAATATATCATTTTGGGGTCTCTTTATAATCCACAAATGTCTCCAACGAAACGTGGCCACATATTCTTCAAATTCAGAATTCCATCACTTAATTTCTTATGTATCCCATAATTCTTAAAGTAATGGATATTAACTATATATTAAAAGATCCGAGTTTTTGTTTTTCATTTTTTAACTCTTTTCTCAATTGCAATTGTATCTTTTTATAGCCTAATTAGATAGAATTAAATTTGAAATTATAAAAAAAAATCAAACTAAAAAATAAATAAGTAAGAAATAAAGCGTGTAGAAAACACATCATTCACTCCAAATTCAAGATAATTTTAATTTTTTTTCCGTAGTTTATTTTATTTATTTATTAGTCCTTAAATTGAAGAGAAAAGAGAGAAAATAATTGAAAGTGATGAAAAAGAGAAAGATTAATCATAAGTTATTTTTACTATAATTAAAAATTTTATTTTATAACAATAATATTTAATATAACTCTAGAATAACCTTTGAGATATCGCATAACATGTAAAATATAACAAATCCTAATAAATAAAAGAATATCAACATAATTTGCGATGATAAAATTAAAATTAAATAAATTCTAATGATGAAAATTTTAAAAAAAAATTGTAGAAGAAAGAGATTAGTCATAAATAATGGAATTAAAAGGCAAATGTCTCTTTTGTTTTAATATATAGTGTTAATAATTTCTTTTTAATGATTTTATTCTATTGATGTTTTTCTTAATTAGTGGTAGGATTGAAAATACTATTCTATTAAGGATATAGTAATTAATAAAAATAATAATAAATATATAATTTTATATATAGTTATGGATTTTTTTTATCTTTAAAAGTTGCTGACTTTGGATGGCTGCTGAGTGTAAAGGATATATAGTCATTTTAGTTGTTAAGAGATCTTTAAAAGAGCCTTTTTGCACGTTGCCAATCCTCGTCAAGGTGCCGAGTGCCATATATTTTATGGTCAATTCAAAGTAGGTGTCCTTAATAAATAAATAAGAAAATAGTACTTTCATTAATAAAAAATA
>Ga0325410_1010114_pt1 | contig 9982 bp, 6 predicted proteins | sample PopdelMetagenome_16_FD_206182 | JGI IMG/M metagenome (GOLD analysis project Ga0325410, IMG submission 206182) | Populus deltoides microbial communities from Bellville, Georgia, United States - Xylem-PdIQD-R3 | ecosystem: Host-associated > Plants > Phyllosphere > Stem > Wood/Secondary xylem...
ACATACAAGGCTTATTTACAGAAAATGTAAGATGGAAGAAAAGTTAGCATTCATTTATTGACAACTTGTTACTGTTCTTGATATTTCATTTTCATCATGTAACCTTCGGTTTTCTCCCAGACAAGGCATTTCTTTCTCTGTTTTTTTTCCCCCTTTTGGATCCCGTTTTAGCTCCTATGTTGGTTCTTGCTAATACTTTAGTAAGGCATCCTGTAGCGGGGGGTCTTGTTTACTAGCATTATTAAAAACCTTTACCATTAACATTTACATATGGTGTTCCTAAAATTTTTAATTATTTTATATTTATTTTAAATAATATTTTTATATTTTCAGATCGTTTTGATGTGCTGATATTATAAATGATTTTAAAAAAAATAAAAAAAATTTTATTTTGATATATTTTTAAACGAAAAACACTTTGAACTATCACCGCTACTACAATCTTAAACAGGCTCTTAGTGCCTTGTTAATCCTACATTTAGCTTCAATCGGTTTTTAAATTAAATTGGGTTGACTAACTTTTTGAATTCATACAATACTCTGTTAAAATTTGATTTGATTTAATTTTTTTTAAATATTAAAAAGATAATATTTTAGATTGACCTGAATTAATTTACTTGACTTGTGACTTGAGTCATAGACTTGATCGGGTTTAATAACTTTGCATTTTGAAATATATTTTATTTAATTATAAAATAATAAAAATAGACATTTGTAAGAAAGAAAATGAATAAAATTATAATACATAAATTTATTTTTTCATAAAAGATTCATATAATTTTGTTTTTTTATGACAACAATTTTTTTTTATTAGGAGTTCATCAAATTAAAAATAACATCAATAAAAGAAAACTATACTATTTGAACTAAAAACAAAAAAATATTTTTAATCAAAAACCTAATTTTTTATTCATGTATTTCTTTTTTATTTTGACAAAAACATGTTTATTTATAAGTATTATTTTTAAATAAAAACTTGTTATAATTGTGAAATCAAGTTTTAATTTAAAAAAAAACATGAATCTACCATTTTTACACCCTTATTTAAAAAATAAGAAACATGAGAACAATAAATCTGATAAAATTATATAAAAATCAACATATAAAAAAATATTTTATTCCCATCCAATAATAATAATAAGAGAATTATTTAAAAAAATACATATTAGGCTAACACATAACTATCCATAAAAAATTAATAATACCATAAACAATTCATATTTTTTTTTATATAAAAACAATATCATAATTGGACAATCACTTTAATAAATTTATTGAAAGAGAATTTCTTTTCAAAATTTAAAAATAAATAAATAAAGATACCTTGAAGAAAAAGGCTAGGTGCACCTAGACCTGACCTCCTAACCTAGGTATGACCTAAGAAAAAAGACCTAATGCTTAGTTAATATTTTTTTGTAATGGATAGATGACACGTTGTCCGTCCAAGTTCTTTTTAAAATAGTTGAAGACATGTCGTCTTCTATTTGACTTTCCAACAACCTTTGATGGCTAGAAAGTCGAAGTATGAGTTTTCGTATCCAAACTCTAATTTTTAACTTATTTTCACTTGAAAACACTTAAAAAATTCATTCTAGAATCTTCAATAAACCCATTTGAAATCCCAAGAAAGCCTACAATCACTCTAAAAAACCAAATTGAATAAAATTTTATGGTCCTATTTACATTTTACACATGTTCAAAGAGAAACATTACCTCCATCATAGTTTTCAGACCCGGCCCGATGGCCGGCCCAGTCCAAGGCCCGAGTCCCGGGTTTTAACCGGGTCACTGGGTCGCCCGGGTCAATTTTTTTTTAAAAAAATCAAAACGACGTCGTTTTAGTAAAAACAAAAAAACAAAAGTCAACGGGTCGCAATCGGGTTTTTAACCAGGTCTTGCCAGGTTTTTCCTTCCCCTATTTTTTCTTCAACCCAACCCGGCTCCAGCCCCGGGTTGACCTGCTGGGCCGGGTCGGGTTTCAAAACTATGACCTCCATTGAATCTCTCTTTTCAAGATGAACTCATTAACACTAAGATTGATAATTCTGATGGTTGAAATATAGTTGACCGACCATTTTCTCTATACTCTCCTATTTTCTAGTGATTTTCTTAATGTGTGGAATTTCAAAAGAAGTAAATTAAGAGCGAGGAAAAAAAAGAACAATTATTTTAGGATAATTTATTCTCTCTTTTTATTGAAGACCATCAGTCTTTATATGCTTGGAACTTAATAACAATACTGCTAAAGATTATAACAACTTGAATCCTTATCTACTAAAGATTATAAGAGTAACTAGCAACTCCTAAATAGAATCCTTATCTGCTAACAACTTAATTAAAACATACTTGATTTGACTTGACTTATTCCATAACAACTTAATGACAAAGCATGATCCACATAACAGCTTAATTAAAACAGACTTGACAACTAAACATCTTGATGATAAGGCATTATCCATGTCCATATGTCTCTGGAACCTTGTGCACAACTCACGTCCCTGTTTCTATTGTACCTGTATTGTGTGCACATATCATTCCCCCTGCTTAACAGTCTTTGTCCTCAAGGATAAAAGTAGGACATGTCTGATTAAATCACCTTTTGTTCTCCCAAGTGGCATCTTCCACTGGTGCACATACCCATTTTACCAAAATCTCATTCTTGCGATGGTATTTTCCCTTGTGAACTACCCAGCGGTCGATGATAGCTTCAAGTTATGGAAGGATAATGGTAGTCTCTAAAATATGAGGGAACTATGCAATTATGGGAGTGACTGGCCCCAAATATTTCCCTAGCAAACTGACTTGGAATACGTTATGGATTTGTGAATTCGAAGGCAATGCTAATTTGTAGGACACTGACCCTACTTTCTCACTGACTTGGTAAGGTCCATTGAATCGTGGGGCCAGCTTCATGGAGCTCTAAAAGGCTACTGAAGACTGCCGATAAGGTTGTAGTTCCAGGTACACATAGTCTCTAATATTAAAGGAGACATCTCGATGATATTGGTCAGCCAGACACTTCATTTGATTTTAAGCGATCAAAAGATTCCTTCGTAATTCACGAATGATAGAATCTCGATCACGCAAGTGCTCATCTATTGCTTGAACATTAGAGGTTTCGAGAACATAAGTGAGTAAGCTAGAAGGCAAAACACCGTACACTGCTTCAAATGGTGTTATCTTAGTTGAAAAGTGGAAAAATGTGTTGTAGCTGAATTCTACCCAAGGAATCCAGTCAAACCATTTTCATGGTAGGTCCCCCGTAAAGTATTGTAAGTATTGTTCCAGGATTTGGTTAACAACTTCAGTCTGGCCATTCGATTGAAGATGGTAACTCGAGCTCATACATAACTTGGTGCCTTGGAACTGAAATAATGTTCGCCAAAAGGTGCTTATAAAGACCTTGTCTTGGTCATTAACAATAGAGGCTGAAATGCCATGTAAACAAATTATAATGAAAGTGCTGACGACAATTATAGTTGTAAAGGGATGCTTCAAAGGAATGAGGTGGGCATATTTGGATAAGCAATCTACAATCACTATAATACAGTTATACCCATGAGATGAGGGTAATCCCTTGACAAAGTCCATGGATGTGTCAGTCCATACTTGTTTTGGCACAGGTAAAGGTTGGAGTAGCCTTGCTGGTTTCATACAATCTATTTTGAAACATTGACAATTATCACATTGTTACAAGAATTCTTTTACTGTTCAATGCATATTTGGCCAAGAAAAATCCTGCTTAATACAGATGAGTGTTTTATGGAACCTAAAATGCCCACCAATAGGGGTTACATGGTTGTCTATCACGATCTGTGGGATTAGAGTAGAAGTGGGGCTTAAAAGTACCTTGCCTTTCCGAAACCACACCCTATCCCTTTAGATCATGAATGGGTTTGTTAACTTTAAGTTTGCATAAAATGGTTCCTGTTGCACTTCCTAATGTAGGGTCGACCACCAGTCTGCTTTTGGGGTTAAGATAGATAAAAAAAAATAGAATTCCACTACCCTGGATAATCAATCTGCTCCTTGGTTTTTAGTTCCCTTCTTATACTTGATCACTTAATCATATCCAAGTATCTTGGGTAACTAGTGTGCCTGTACAGGTGTAGTGATCCATTGCTCCAAGAGGTATTTGAGACTCCTTTGGTTGGTGCGAACCGTTAATGGTTTCCCAAGCAGATATGGTTGTCATTTCCTAATTTTTTTTTTATGATGTCCAATATCTCTTTCTTATAGTTGGATAAAGTTAAAGAGGAACCTTTTAATGCTTCACTAAAATATGTCATTGATTGGTTTTATTGGGAAAGTATTGCACTAATTCCAATTCCACTAGCATCACATTCGATCACAAATCGTTGAGAGAAATCTGGCAGATGCAAGATTTGTGAATTAGTTAAGGTCTCCTTTTAACTTTTAAAAAGCCATATATATGCCTTCATTCCATTGGAATCCCTCATTGGTCAGAAGTCAAGTAAGTGGTGTTGCTAAACTTCCAAAGTGATGAATGAATTTTTGGTAATACCCGGCCAGCCCTAAAAATCCTCGGACTCCTTTGGTTGTTGTCGGTGTAGGCCACTCAACTATTGCTTGTATTTTGACAGTATCAATGGATACTCTTTCTAAAATTATATGGCCCAGGTAGTCGACTTACGTAACTCTGAATCAACATTTTAACTCCTTAGCAAACAATTCATTGGCTGCTAAAATTTTCAAAACAATGTGTAAATGACTGAGATGGTCTTCCTATGATTTGGAGTATACCAAAATATCATTGAAGAAAACCAAAATAAATTGCTGGAGGTAGGGGCAGAAAAAGTCATTCATGAGACTTTGGAAGGTTGTGGGAGCGTTGGTGAGGCCAAATAACATTAAGACAAACTCATAATGCCCTTTGTGTGTTCGGAAAGTTGTCTTATGGATGTTGCCTTCATATACTCGGATTTGATGATAACCGAATCGTAGATCTAATTTGGAATAATATCGGGATCCATGCAGTTCATCTAAGAGTTCATCAATCATCGGAATTGGATATTTATCTATAATGGTGATTTCATTCAAGGCTCGGTAATCCATATAAAATTATCAAGCTCCATCTGTCTTTTTAACTAATAAAAACAGGTGATGAGAATTGACTATAGCTCGACCTTATCAATTCCAACTTTAAAAGTTCTTGCACTATTTTCTCTATCTCGGCTTTTTGGTAATAGAGGTATCAGTATGGTCTCACACTCACTAGTCCTGAATTTGGCTATAATGGTATGTGTTGGTCATTGGATCTTTTAAGAGGTAAGCTGGTAAACGGTTCAAACATATGTGAGAATTTGGATAGAAGGCTATTCATCTCAAGAGGATAGGGTATGGTTTTATTACTAGGATAGGAGGGAGTTATTTGAAGGAATAAGTTGAACCCCTGTAGCCTATGGAACTCCTTACTTGCTAAAGCTTCATTGTCTGTATGCTTCAGTCTATGAAAGGTGTATGTTTCTCCATGCTTTTTGTAACTCATAATGAGCTTTTTGAAATCCATTTCAATGGGTTCAAGAGTTTCAAGCCATTGTACTCCTAACACTAATTGACAAGCGGTGACTAGAAGGATATAGTAGTTGGTAGTGATGGTTTGCCTTTGAATGTTTAGTGTGAGACCCTGACATTGTCCATTACAAGTAATCTTCTCCCGATTGGTCATCATGGCTTCAAACTGCTTACTGTGATTTACTGGCAACCCACACTTGGAGACCACAACTTGATCAATGAAATTATAAGTGTTGCCTCGATTGATGAGCACTATTACACTCTTGTTCCTCAAATTCCCCAGCATACGTAAGGTTTGAGGGTGTTCAACACCAGCAATGGCATGAAACGAGATCTCTGATATGTCTCAGAATTTATCATTTTTTAAGAATCATCAATACCTTCCCCAAGGCTCGTGTGGAAAGAGTCTTCGATCATACACAGTTGTGGGCATTCACAGCAATAGCCTGGAATGAATTTATCATCATAATAGTAACACAACCCTTTCTTCTGTCGTTCTTGAGCTTCTTGATTGGTGGGTTTTTCTTTTAAATTATATCTATTCATAAACTACCCCTATGTTAATTACTTATACTAACACATTTCCATACTATTTACATAACAATTAAATCAATTAATCCCAACTTTTTTCATGTTTTGTCTGAAACCCTATCAATGGTGAGAGGTGGATCTTCTCTTTAATTCTTCCAATTCATACATTATTCTACCCATTTTCATGTCAATAAACACCATTGAATCACAAAATCATGAAACCAAATATTCAAATTCACAAACTCATGATCTATAACAAAATTACAGCACAAGCAAACTTGAAATCATAAACCATGATGAATAATCTTATTAGATGAGTTTCTCACATCTTAAACTCAAGAAATTAGAAAGATAGAAACAATGAAACCAAGCTTTATTCACCTCTCTTCCTCTCTTTCTATTTCTTTCTAAACCGTCTCACACTAGGTAGATAACCCTTGAAGTACTTCCTTTTTCTTTGTTTAAATCTTCTTCCAACTCTTTTTGATCTTTTAATCTAACCCTTATTTTTTTTTATGTTTTTAGTGATATTTTTTCATGAATTTTTGATCCATCCCCCTCGCTTTCTCTCCTTATGATTTTCAGCCAACTTGGCTTCTTTTTTCTATTTATATGTGTCATATCTTTTTTATTCACACATTAACCCCTATTGTTTTTTATATTTTTATTTTATCCTACTAAACTCCTTCTTTCTAATAACTTGGTACTACATTATCTTTTTTTTCATTCAATTTCACCATTTTCTTTTAATTATATTTTTCTTTGGCTTTAATCTATTCATCACTAGATTAAATTTCTGAAAACTTTTTACCAAAAGAATTTTTCAATCGGGGTTTACATTAATGTTATCCCATTTTCCTCATTTATTTTTCATCTCATTGTTTTATGTCCGGATCAAATTTTAATATTTTAATTGAGGGTTTATATACTCACTATGAGCAATAGTCATCGCCCAAACCGGGTAGATATTGGCAAAGTTGAGAACAAGGTTGGGGTCAAACACAACAAAAAAGTCAATCATTATTCCATTTGATTCACGTTGAAATGATTAGAGACTTTCATTATGTTCGAGAAAATACTCTTCTTAAAGTTAGTCAAATAGGACCTCATATTTATATCTGACGAGGGAGTTTGCTAGAAGGAAAGACACCCTCACACCGCTAACTCTCCATCTTGGAGAACCTCTTTATTATACCTTATGATCAATCACCTCCCTCACCAACCTTTTAAATGGATGGTTTTACCCAACAATTCTTTAGAGGCCTTTTTAGCTGACCATCGAAGGTGAAGAACTAACAAAAGTTATGGCCACTATTGGAGTATCCATTCAAGGTATAATAATTTTTGAATATATCTAGGGTTGGCTATAGCCCCACAAACTTAAAATATTCTTTAAAAGCCTTGAGAAGGACCCGTCTATTAGGATGTAATTGGCTTGCACATATATTAAAATGAATAAAAAAAGACATCTCTCACTAACCCCTCTAAAGGAAAGGAATACCCTAACTCACACATATAAAAGGGGTTATAATCTGAAGCTTCCGATTATAAACACCCCTTGTTTGCTTACTAATCTTTTTAGATCAATGAGGCATTACGATTACATACACCTTTCTTTACCAGTCGTTGGTATAGGCCAGTTATTCTATGGTTATAGTGTTATCCCTTATATCATTGAGAGCCTTAGGTAATCTAATGGATGGGCACCAATCCCTCTAGTCCTAGGGCCAATTCTTACCGAACCAGACCCTCTATTAGACCCCCTGGTTTTTTGTGGCCCTAGCTAAAAAATGAAGTCATTGCTGGATGTTATTTGCTTCCCTTCTCTTGGATTCATTTTTTCAATTATATAAAACACTAAGTATGAGTGATTATCTCAAGATAATTTTTCATGTCATATACACCACACAAATCCCACATGCTTCACACAATTACTCTCCATTAAGAACACACTTCACATGTCAAACTACTTGGCAAAATGGCTTAGAAAGAAGTTTAGAAAGAGAAACTTTTGGTGTGAAATGAAATGGAATGAAAGGAAGTCCTTATATAGTGAGAGGCCTCCCTCATCTTCCTCTAGATTGGTGAAAGCCTTTAACAAATCCCAAAGTTAAAGCCAACTCCAACATAAAGTTTTTCTTTGGGTATTTCTCACCTTAAAAAAGCATTATTTTGAATATCTTGGGATATTCTCTCTCTCTTTTTATATTGAGAAAAATAAAAAAATTCCAACAAAGAAATTAGGTATATTTTTAAGTCTTTGTGTATTTTTGCCAAAAATACTTGGGGCTATTGATGGACCATTATTTATTAGTATTTTTAAATAACTTCTTATTTGCCCAAAGTTTGTTTTAATGACAACCATTCTCTAAAAGGTCTATGAAAATAAGTTTGGGCCTCGGCAACATACTTGAGCCTAGGGGCTAGGTGCACACCTGGTGCTCGTGGGTCCAGGCAACACACTTGAGCCCGGTGCACGTCCTAATACCTTCTCAACCTGGCTTTGTGACCTGGAACCACCACCTAGTCCTCTTGGATCTTTTATGGGACACAAGCCTTTTTGCCTCGATTTTACTCAATCTACATCTTTAAGTGCACAAGAGTCTCCTATGACCTACCACATTTTCATCTCATTAATATATGTGTAAGAGATATTTTTCTATTATTAATATTTATATTAAGGATATTTATCATTCATTAATGTATGTGAAAGAGATATTTATACCTTATTAATACATGTATAAGAGATATTTATTCTTTATTAATACTATAAGGATGAAATGACTCTTCAACCCCTTCATTCAAATAAAAAGACAAGGTTCATGAGGTATAAATACCTCATAAACCATATAAGTAAAGGGTTTACAATTTCCTATCTCAACATACATATATAACTTTCTTACAAAATATTTATTTCCATATCAAAACAAGAATAAACAACTTTGTTCTTAGAATTTAAAGTTCTTTAGCATATTTATTACATCTTTTCACTATAAAGGTACTGACTTAAGCATACGAGATTTTCTAAGTCCACCTTTTTTTTTTTTTTGCTATGAAGATTAGATCTAACATCATGAACACTTGATAAAGCTTATTATCCAAACATAAAAAAAAACCTCTATTCCTAAATATTTTAGATTTTAAAACATCATCAGGGTAGATACATTAAACATAAGATAACTTTAAGGAGTGAGAAAAGGATTTGATAAAAGAAGAGTTCATGAAAATACTCAAACATTTCTTTTTGTATTTTTTTTTATCCCATGTATCTAATATATCCTCTTAATAAATAGGGATGCTTAAAATAATAATACTAAATATGAATATTTAAAAAAAAATACCTATGAAATGTTGGATTAATAAATTCTACCATTAAACTCATATGTATTAAATATATTGAAATATAATAAAATATAAATTTGAATTTTAATAAATGAGAGATATGGAAAATCTTAATATATGGAGACAACCTAGTAATTTTTTTTATTTGTGTTTTTGTTTAAAAAAATTGATTAAAATATAATTGTAAGTTTTATGATTAAAATACTCTAAGGAATATAATGTTATTTTTTTTTTGTAAAATTATCTAATTTTATCTTGTTTAACAAATTTAAAGAAGATATACAATTATATTTAAATCTGAAACTTAAAAAAAATAAAATAAAAATTATCATAGATATCATGATAATAAATATTGAGATACTAATACTTTATAATTATCAATTTTACATATCCAAATTCATTTAATTATTAAAAAAATTTAACTTTTAAATTGGTTATTATATGAGCATTGGTTATATTGATTTTAACCATTATTATTTTTACTCAAATTTTTAAATTATTTTTTGTATAAAATATAAAATATTTAAAAATCTCACAAAATTACCGTATCAGTATCATATCGTATCCATATATA
>Ga0325410_1010120_pt1 | contig 9977 bp, 5 predicted proteins | sample PopdelMetagenome_16_FD_206182 | JGI IMG/M metagenome (GOLD analysis project Ga0325410, IMG submission 206182) | Populus deltoides microbial communities from Bellville, Georgia, United States - Xylem-PdIQD-R3 | ecosystem: Host-associated > Plants > Phyllosphere > Stem > Wood/Secondary xylem...
ATCACTTTTTACAACTTTAGCATGCATTTTCAATTCATGTTATCATGCATAAATTGGATATGAATTTGTCCCTTCATACACTATCCATTACACTTTGAATGCATACAATATCAACTTTAGGTTAGGTATGGGGTAGTGGTATCCCAATGGCAATAGTCTGGGTGAGATCTGTGAAACCATTTAACTCTTGTTTGATTGTTTACTTGATAATGGTTAGTATGCTGATCTAATATTACTCAGGGCCACTATCTTTATATTCTTTGTAGGTCTCATATTGATCTTTTGAGGATGATCACCGAGCATACAAGAGATCCTCCAAGACTAGGTAACATACCTCTTAATGCATGTAATAGATACAACCTATCTTTAGGTTATGCCATATTTAAATTCCACCAAGTCAAGCTTAATGTGTAACATATTGATTTCAGGATATATGGATAACATATTGACTGCTAATTATAAGATCAATCATATTATATTAGATCATTTCTCAGTGTTTTTTTTCTTTCTAAAAAAACACATTAATCTAGTGTGTTCTAAGCCTTCCGGGGCATATTCTCATGCCACTATACCATTATTTCGTAGAGGAAAAAAAATGCTCGGACTTTATTTCTTTTTTCTAAGAACATCCATCTTCACCAACCATTACAGATTCATCCTACAAAAGGAGATCTATTTCGTACTCAAATCAGTTTTTATTTTTAATTTTTATGGAAACAATAATCAAGTCACATACTGTTTAAAAAACATGGAAAAAATATCAAATCCATACCCTAATTTAATACACTAATTTTTATATATAGGGGAATATAATACACAAAATTGCTTTGATCCAATAAAATCTGTTGAGCCATCCAAACCACGGTACCATGGAAGAAAATCTCATACAAAAGACAATACCTTCTCTTAACTTTTAGTTCTATTTCTCATTTTGGTAGCTACCGATATGAATGATCTTTCTTGGGATTGACGACTTCGACTGTCCATTTTCTCTGAATATGAACTAGAGAGAGCCTTGGCTTGAATCACATAAACTCGGCTCTTTCTGAAAAACGCTAACCCTCCAAAAAATCGTGTCCATATCTATAAAGGATTCAAATCTAGCAAGCCAGGCAACCAGTTATGGAGCAACAAGTTACAAGCTAGAAATACTTAGAAGGCAGAAACACCGCCACTGCCGCGGAAATAGCACCACTATAATGAAATGTTTGGTCAACGCATGTTCAAGTGAAATCGAGCATGGCATTGGCTTAGGTAGCAAATTCAAAAAATTCAAATGCATTAATTCCACTTGTGAGTTTAATATGGATTGGAATCAATATCAAAGTCTATCCATATGGTCAAAAAAAATTAGCCAGGATAAAAAGAAAAGCATAACTAATGATCTCACTCGGTGGTCATATGATGACCCGGTGAATCTGTTGTTTGTACACAACTCTACTTGCATTGCTCAACAGTTTAGAGCAATAAGCAAGCCCTGCTCAGTCAACCAATTGGCACACTGGACAGTGATGTGGTTTGTATTTACAATGAGAGTCGACATGCCAGACTATTAAGTAACATACGAAAGCTTATTGTGAGGTAGAAGCCCTAGCCTGCTTGCATCCATGCTCTGGCATTAGATGTTCAGAGGCAGCTCTCTTTTGTCTCAACTGCAACAAGAACGGGAATGACAAGCTAAAATAAGTACGCGTCCAATGGGTGCACAAATAGAAGAGAAAGATCAAATATGTGAAAACATTTTAATTTACCAACCTTCTCTTCAGCTCGCTCATAGAAATTTCGCAGCAGAATATTTTTTGCTTCAGTAGTTATCACTGCCAAAGGAGTTTAAGCCAGATTAACCGCAGATTATGAAATCACCTTCAGATAAAATGAAGAACAAAAAACTGAATTACAATAACAAAATGCAGGAAGTTCAGCTGATCAAACTTGCACAAGCATGTCATAATCAATTGCACATCATCCCAAGCTTTTCAGAATGCCCATGCAATATCCATGATGATACAAAAGAAGGCCTATGGAAATTCTACGCCATCCCAAGTGGTTAATCATGGTCAAAGACCAACTCAAGGAGCAAGAGGCATGCAGATTAGAGATGGTGAAACTGCTCCATCCAGCACTGAAACATGTAAAATTCAACATCGATTGCAGAAAACCCCCCCGACTTTAGGCCAGATGCTTTGTCACTCACATCCAAAGTAAACTAAAGCTCCTTGTTGTTTTATTAGGATGTTATAATGAGATTGCACCAGTTTTTATCCAGAATGTCGTATTGATTTCTCCAAACTTCATGCACACCATGGACTTTGAAAGAGTGGCCCCAAGCCTTTACAAGAATCTATGCCGGTTTTGCTCATGCATGATTGTTGGATTCAATCTCCCCACCTCCCCATCTTTTATATTCTACATTTTTTCCTTTCAAGAATCTTTCTTAATGAAGTCACAAAATATTAATATCTTGATGAACAGGAATCAGAAGATAGATCAAAGAGCAAAACGCTAGCATCTAAGCTCAACAAACATTTACATTCATAACAAGAGAGACACTATGATAACATGCACCTTTGAATAACATGTCCAGATAAAGATGTCAAATTTGGCAGCCATATTTAAAGGTCATCCCATGTCTTAGAAAACAAAATATGCCAGGTATTCCCTATCTTCACCCAAACAGAAAATTTGGGGAGAAGAAACGGCAGGCAGATAGAAAGTTCTGTTCCTTACCTTGATCAGGTGGGGGAAGAGTCCGGCTATGAGTAGGATGATAGGTGGCAGGAGTCATTTTCTATTACAAAAAAAGAAATTAGCTATGATAATGAGAAGAGATTATCCTTTCTCAGACTCGGTAATATTATTGTGAATGAGGTGAAACAATTTTTTTTCCTTAAAATTGACAAACATGGTTGTGCTGTAAATTGGTAAACTAGGTTCTTTACTTAAAAGTCTCAAACAATTTAAGATTCATGTGCATACCAGAATACATACATGATAAACCATATATCATTTCAATCAAGAGATGGTAACATGATTAGTCAAATAACCCTGTCAGACACACTTTGGAGCTGGAAGGTAGATCATTGTAGCATGAAATTGAAATAAACCTATACACAAGGTTATGGGTATCTAAAAGAATGAATTGTCTTAATTAAGTGCTATTGGATATCTGAACAGGTCCCACGATTCAGAAATTTCCAAATTTCTATGCAGAGTGCCAACCCCAGATAAGCAGTCGTTGATAGACAGCATAGTGATAATCTTGTATATAATCATCAAACAATTTGGCATGAGTATCAGCTGTAAATTACTGAACAAGATATTAACCATAAACAGACATGTGCACAAGAAGTAGACATTATGGAATCAGATTTTCAGGTATGTATTGCATTATTGTTGCCAGGTGGAAGTACTATTGTATTCCTACATTTTTTCTTTATTAGGTAAGCTCTACTCTGCTAGACTCTAATGTTTATTCTAAGAAATCTCCCATGGCATCCTCTCCCTATTTTGGCAACAAAACAGTTTTTTTAACCTTGGCCAAAGAAGCTACCAAACAAGTCCTTTCATGTTTCAGAAAAGTGACTGGCATATAAGATGATCCACATTTAGAAAGGGAAGTTTATAAATTATCTCAAAGAAAGAGGACATGAAATCTGGCTGACTAGGATATACAAAGAAAGAGTGTTTTGAGATCCTTCTTTTTAATTTGATCACCTCTTTTCTTCTTCAGCTAAAGCTATGAACTATTAAGTTTCCACTTGTTCAACCTTAAAAATAGATTTTGATAATGCAGTCACTGTTCTTCCATAGACTGCGAAACCTTCAGGGATTTGCTATAAGAAATATTGAGGCAATGTACATAGTCATTTCTGATGATGATTAAATATGACATAAAAATTAAAGAACTCTAGGAAACCATGCAGTTGTTTTATTTTTAATAGGCAGCTAAAGTTTATCCAGGTAAGCACATAGATGCTGCTCCACTTCAGGACTTCAGGAGTATATTTTATCATTTGCTTGATTTTAAAAACCAATATGCAAAGAACATCTAAAGCCAGATATGATTTGAAAATCATTTTCAGGAAACTAACATTATAATGCTATGACACAATGCTGTCCATTAATATTTGGCATTAGATATGTTCATGATGCATCAAGTACAACCCAGTTCAGGTAATCCTGAATCTAAATGAAACTTGGCAAGCGATGTAAATCCTTTTATGGCATTCCATCTCACAGCCAGTAATTGTACAAACTTCAACACGTGAAGATCCATTTGAAGCACAGCTTCATTAGAATTATTACACTAGATTCGTTCCCAGCTCATCATCCCACAAACAACATGCCCCACAATTTATATGGAAAACTAAGCTAAAACACGAAGAAACAGAATTATGATGCTACATTTCTTTTAACTAACCCCTAATTTTTCCCTTACCATCTAAAACATAAATCTAGACAGCCACATGTCTAAACACATGAATTCTACTCACAACTCCAGAGACTTGAACTAACCGCAACCTACTAGCATTAGAACCCTAGCAATTCAATGACTTTCTCATTAAAATCCTTAAAAACTCCTAATCACACACCCCATTAACATATCTGGGTACACCCAGAAATTCAGTCAAAAGTGGGAATATAATGTTCATCTACCTTATCTTCACCTACTTGGAATCAGTTCTTTCAAAAGTATTATCACACAGTACAAAGAAAAAAAAAACCCAGACAGTAAATTAAGTCTAAACTTCACAGATCATTAAAAAGATTAGAAATTTACTTGATGATCGTGAAAGTTAAGCAAGAAAGATATAAAATCTGTGTTCGGTTAATCGATAGTAAGTAATAAGAATAAATATAATATACTTACAGAAGGATTAGAAGGATCAGAAGGTCGAAGTTGGCTAAAGTTATGAGGGTCAAATGAAGGCCAGTCACCAAGCAAAGACCCCATTAGAATGCGAGATGGAGAGGTTAAGAGAGACAACAATGGTCTGATTCTAGAACCAACCTCCGCAGGTTGGCATGACAAATTTCTTAGTCTTTATAAGTCCATAAACAGAGAGAGAAGTGGCTAATTGGGCTCTTTTAGTTAAGACTTCCTTTTGTCCCACACATACCAACTCGTGCGGGGAATCAATCACTCCTATCCTCCGTCGTATCACGTATGGTTGGAACTATTTAAGTTGGAACTATAGATTCAGTTTCGATATGTAAAAATAATTAGGAATAATCTTATCATTAATTTTTTTTATTTTGTTTTCTTCTTTTAACTAATATTAGTTTGGGTAAAATACACGATTAAATCGTGTAGTTTAGTTTTTTTTTTTTCATTTTACGTTTTCAAATAGTTTATAAGTTATATAACTTTACATCTAAAAAAAAATAACAAAAATTTTAGAATTATTTATAGGATTATTATTATAATTAAATTAATGATTAAAAAGTCATTATACTAAATATTGCAAATTTATCATCAAATTAAAAAAAAAAACACTCTAACCACCACTCTATTAAAATATTGTTATTTGGTGTGAAATAATCTCCCATGTGTATTAACCTTGAAGAGGTTGGAATCATTCATATTAAAGATATTTACTAACCATCATTTTGGTTCAAGTTTGTTGCAAGGTAATAAAATTGCAACTAGAGGTTATGGAATAAGCTAAGATGGTGATAGCTTATAAATATAACCAAGTAAATAGAGCAAAGGTAGAAGTAAGTGGAGAGCTAAAAAGAGAGAGAAAAAGTTTCTTGAAGAGTAGAAGCAGTGGCTACAACACTGTTACGAGAGAAAATTGTGAAACAAATAAGTTAAGAGTTGGAGTAAAGTAGAGGGTGTTCCTTCTCCTTCATTATTATAGGATTTGTGTTTTCTCTCTACTAATAAGATTGGCTTCTTCGTGGATGTAAACGATTTTCCAAACCATGTAAATATTCTGCTTTCAATAGGTAAAACTCGAAACTCAAATAATCCTAACAAGTGGTATCAGAGCATGATTGATGAAAATATTAAGTGTGTTGATTTTACATATAGTTATGAAACTTGACCCGACAAATTGTTCCAAAACCTAGGCGACCTGGGGCCTTCGTTAAGTTTTAAACTAAACAAATCTAAATATGCGATTGGTCTAATCAAACCCGGGTGACCTGTCTGGTAAACTCAAAACTCAGGTGAATTGGCGTAACTCGAGTTAGAACCAACTTTTTTTAACATTTTTTTATTTTTTTTAATAAACCCTAAAATGTAAAATTAATTTATGAATACTTAACCTCACGTTTATTTTTTAAAACCTACATCCACATGGATTATTTCTTAACTTTTTAATATAGGATAATTATACGACACTTCATACCTTACATTTTTATAGCCTACATTCATATGAATTGTTTCTTAACATTTCGATGTAGGGTAACTATACTACACTTCATGCCTTATATTTTTTTTATAACCTACTTCCATATGAATTGTTTCTTAACTTTTTGATATGAGATAATTATACTATATTTCATGCCTTATATTTTTTATAGCCTTTATCCACATGAATCATTTCTTAACTTTTCGATTTAGGACAACCATACTACGCTCCATGCCTCACATTTTTTTTATAGCCTACATCCATAACATCCATATGGATTGTTTTTTAACTTTTCGATGTGAGATAACAATATATAGTCTACATTTACATGGATTGTTTCTTAATTTTTTTAATACGGGATAACTATATTACACTTTATACCTCATATTTTTTTATATCCTACATCCATGTGAACTGTTTTTTAAGTTTTTTTTTTTATGTGGGATAACTATATATAACTTATATTAATATGGATTGTTTTTTAATTTTTTGATGTGGGGTAACTATACCACACTTTATGCCTCATATTTTTTTTATATATGGTTTACATCCATATAGATTATTTCTTAACGTTTCGATGTGAAATAACTATACTATACCTCGTACCTCACCTTTGTTTTTTTATAGCCTACATCCATAAGCATTGTTTCAAAACTTTTTCATGTGAAATATTAAAACCTAAAAAAAATTTATTTTTCCATGTTAACTTGGGTTGACCCGTGACCCAGCCACTTGGCCAGGTCAACCACTAGGCTAGGTTAAATAACTATGTCTATGATTTACTTAGAAATGAAAGTGGTCTAAAATGTATTTTGGACATACCACCATGATAAGGAGGCTGATAGGAGCATGATGGTGAAAATTATGTGAAAAATAAACGTCCAACATGGCCACACACATTTGCAAATGATGATAAGGGATCTAGCCCACGTGTTGATGCGCTACATGCACCTTCTTTACCTAAATTGGTTGACTAGACTTGAGACTAGTTAAGGCAACCAAATGAGCTAACCCAAAACTAGTGACATGCCAGTACCCAGTTAACATGCATGGTCATTGTCTAGTCATCGTTCGGTCAACTAACAAGTCATCCTCGAGTCCCATTGTCATGTCATCGAGCTAACAATTCAAGTTGAGCTAAAGTGAGTCAAGTTGAATAAAAGTTGAGCTGAGCCATTAAACCTAGATAACGATCCAATATAGGTGATCTTATGAGCAATTGTATTTGTTGTTGAATTTGGGCCTTTTTAGGCCATATTATGTTTAATCAAATCCAAGTCATCTGAAATGTGATTAAGATGATTTTAAATTTGTTTCCAAGTAATTTGATCATTTTAGATGCAATGGTATGGTCCAATTAAGGAGACTTAGACTAAAAATAATGTTGAGAAGAAAGATTGTCTAAGTAGAAAGGGGCATATAAAGGTTATATTAGTGGTAGATTGGTAATATATAAAAAAAGATCACACATGTTAGCCCAATACATGTGATGGATTGTAGTGGTGATTTAAGTTACCTTGAGGGAACATAAAATTGGGTACTCTTGACACCCAATCATGTGGAATATAGAGGATCAGAGTGTAGAGTGATGATGATTGTAAGACTAATTTTGACAAATCTAAAGCACCAGTAATCTCGTTAAATGTAGAAAAATTAATAGGTACATAACCTATGATGTACAAATCATTTGTAATAAGATTGAAAAGGAAATCTCATGATTATACAATGGTAAAACTATCAAGGATAACCATAAAACAACTAGCATATAGCTGTGTATATAAAAAGAAAATATGGTGAATAGATATGGCCTAAGAAGTTCTATCTAAGAGATTGGATTTTAAATAAGACTAGTGTGACTTCTCCAATTTTTCTTGAAAACTTGCTTAGTGGAAATATTATCCATATGGTACTATTTTGGTACATATAATAGTTTGTATTAAAATGGTGGTAGTCAAGTAAGTTGATAAAAAAAAAAACAAACAATTTGAGTTTTACAAATTGAAGGATCTGATGGAGTTGATTTCTTAGAAGATGCTAGACTTGATGACTATTATTTCTTAATAGTGGAATTGAGAAGGTCCTTGATGGTCGAAGATAAATACAGTAAGATAGAGAAAAATATCAACATCTTATTTTGACTCAGAGAGGTGTCATGACAAGAGAAGTTATTATCAAATATATGCGTGCAATAGGGGAAAACCTGAAGAACAGATATTGCACTAATACATTGAGAAAATATGCAGGTGTACCCAAAAGATCCAAGTAATATAAAAATGAGATAAGATAAGTGCAATGAGAAGATGTGTTCTTAATGAAACTCATAGTAGAGACTCAATCAAGGGTTGTATAATAAAAAGTCAACAAGAAGTCTCTTGCACTCTTATTGAAGATAATGGCAAAAACATTTTCAATGCATCCAAAGAATTGAAAGAGGATCTATTGCATAGGCACATAATTGAGAGGTGTGATCGCCTATAATAAAAGGCAAAGATACTTCGGTTGAAGATGTGAATAGATTTATGAGCATCCTGAGTAAGTAGGTGAAAGTGAGATGATAAAATGAGTAGAAACTTTGAATATAAAAATTAATAAGGAGGATTACAAGGGATATACCACAACTCTATTTCTTTATGTGATCAATGATAATGATCTCTCTCATAATACACATGGTGATAAAGAGTGTTGGAGCCATTAAAAGGCATCTAAAAGGAAAAATGATGCAATCATTCAATGAGAAAAAAAAACGACACCCTAATAAGAAAGTGTGAGGGTTATGATGTGAGACCAATTATCGATTGCCTCATAGTTGATGTTAAAACTGGATATAACAAGTGTATTCATAGCCAATGAAGTGGTTAGAAAGAGTATAAAGACAATTATGGAACAACTTTTCATAGGTTGCACCCATGGTAAAAGTGAAGAGTCAGTTGAACTTTTGAATGAAGAGAAAATGACTCATGGAAAAGAAAGACATGGTTTCTAGGATGAAAAAGAGGCAACCATATCATATAGATGAATAGACTATTAAAAAAATGACGAGTTTGCACTGTAATACTTCATTAGTGATTGTTGCACTTGAAAATAGATATTTTCATTAAAAGGGGTGTTTTAAGCCTCTGTGAAAGGTTTAATTGATCATTATAAACTGAGCATGATTGAGAAGATCGATTGGGGAATGAGATGTACGCTATAGACAAGCATGATGCATTAGGTCATCTGGTTGTGGTGACCATTTGGTGTAAGCAAATACATGTTTTGATGATTATGGTGATTGAAAGGTTTGACGAGTACCTATACACTTAGCTAAGACACTCTTAGAATAGTAAGCTTGGAAGAGCTATAATATAGAGGCATATGTTGAAACAATAAAGAGGATAATCACCCCATATGAACAATAAATAGAGTGATTATTGGAATGTTGACATCCAGTATGACATGACAGCTCATGAGCATTGGTTTTGAAGAGGTTAGCATCGTCCATATTAAAGATAGTTGGCAACCACCATTTTGGTCCAAGCTTGCTATAAGGTTAAAGTCTAAGAAAGTCACATGTAGAGGTGTTGGAATAAGATGGAATATTGGCCATCTTAGCTTATAAATATAGCCAAACAAAAAGAG
>Ga0325410_1010122_pt1 | contig 9974 bp, 8 predicted proteins | sample PopdelMetagenome_16_FD_206182 | JGI IMG/M metagenome (GOLD analysis project Ga0325410, IMG submission 206182) | Populus deltoides microbial communities from Bellville, Georgia, United States - Xylem-PdIQD-R3 | ecosystem: Host-associated > Plants > Phyllosphere > Stem > Wood/Secondary xylem...
TCCTTGAAGATCACTTGCTTGTTGCTCACCACTTCACCATCATCACTCTCCATTTTTCACTTCACAGTTGTTGCTTCAGTTTGTCTCTGTAATGTAGACACAGAGGAGAGTGGTTTGTTTATGGACATCGTGGACGAGTGAGGGAGTGCGATTGTGAGTTTTTTTTAAATAACTTTTTATATTAAAATGTATATTAATAATATTTTTTTATTTTTAAAAAATTATTTTTGATATCAGCACATCAAAACGATCCAATACGTATAAACCATATTAAATTTTAACAAAAAAAAATTTTAAATTTTTTGAAAACGCAGCCGCAGCCGCGTTCCCAAACGTTACCTTAAGCTGGGCGATTTTAAGGATAAGTTATCTTTCCTAATATTTCTGTGTTAAATAAACAAATATTTTTTTTTAATATATTTTTTTTATAGCCCGCAGTGTTCGGATCAGATTACGCGCACCACGATTAATCTTCAGATCCACTAAACACTGTGCAAGCCCAATAAACAGATAAAACACCGCGAGAATAACAAGCATGTATACTAAAACTTGAATCAAAAATACAAATACAAAAAAACCCTACCAAAACCGTTGGACCACAATCCTCAGTGAACTTTCAAATATATGATGTCGTATATTAAAAAACACACTGTGTATTAAGGTCTTCTATGTTTTCAGAAAACCATTTTCTTTATACTTATAAAAAGTTAGTAAAACAAATGAATTCTAGTAAAAATAAAATAAAAAAATTAAATCTTTATGTTAAGAAAGTATTTTTCTTTTTTATTCTTATAAAACACTTTCTTTTCTTTACCAAATACATAAGATATAAATTACTTTAAAAAATACTTTCATGTAACTGATTCAAATTCCTTTTTTTTCTCTCAAATCTCTTTACTAGAAACAAAATCATTATAATTTTTTTTTCTGTTATCTGCAACAATCTTCATTGAAGCATATTGAATCCTCTTATTTCAGGTAACCCTTCTTCCTCAAATTTCTTTTTATTGTTTGCCTTATGTTTTTCTCTTCTTTGTTTGGATTTGTAGTTATAATTATGACATAAACCTTATAATCTTGTTAATTTACTGTGTTTTTTATGTTTTGTTCGGTATATGTGAAAAAAACACAACAATCTCATGCTCTGTTTTATTTAGGATTATACGATTGGTTATGAGAGTTGGTTTAAGTTTTCCAAACCATTTTCAATTCCAATTGATCTCCCCACTCCCCTTACATTATGTCTTGATGATCTCCCTCTCTAACATGTTCCTGTTCTTGCTTTTTTCACAATCTATACCTCTCACCAAATACTCTCTTTGCTCTTGTGTCCTATTTTGCTTTTGCTTAACAATTATGGTGTTGTTTGTTGTAGGAAATGTTTGTTTTTGGTTGGTTTTGGCTTATTTTTGCATTTTCTACTTTACTTTCTCTCATTAACTTTTTTGAGACTCATTGCTTTACCTAACAACAAAGCTCTTCTTTTTCATGTTCATTTATATGTTTATGTTTGTTTAAATGGAAAAGTATGAGTTTTCCATATCTTTTCTTTCAATCCATATTCTATTTTTCTTTAAATTTTTCATCAAATCTGCTTTCAATTCCACTCCATCTCTTCCTCGTCCTCTCTTTTTTCTTCAATTGCTTTTTTTAGTAGAACCTGACCCACCTAATGATCTCTCCTCTCCCATCCTAAATGGAAAAAACACCCTTATTTCTAGAAACTAATCTCAAATATTACCCCTTCCCATATTTCCTCCCTCTTTAATAACCACCTTGATCTCAATCCCAATATTGCCCTCCAATTCTTCAACTCCTTACCCCTTATAAAACCTGACTTTAAACACACTGTCAATTCCCGTTATTTTCTGGTGTGACAATTACTAATAGCTTCTCAGCGACATTGCAAACACTCCTGGAGTGTGCAGTGTGAGATGCTACCTTGGGCTCTCCTTCTCCTTCTTTTTCACTTAACTAAAAATTTTGATTCCCGATAATTTATTTGGTGTTGGCGAGAAAATCTGTATTTCCATGATTAAAGCTTGCTTCTCTGTTGATGATATGCGTTTTCTATTAGGTATTTTGAGGCAAATGAATAGAGATGATAGTGATATTAAGTTTAAGTAAAGGTTTTGCAAGAAAATTATATTTTCATACCATGAAACAGAAGGATTGAGAATTTATAAAATAATCTACTTTAAAGCCTTGTTTGTTTAGGAGATCAGATATCATTGCCATAACTATTATACATTGTCAGCTCATTTCATTTCTAACTTTTTAATTTATAATGTGTGTCAGTTTGAGCATAATTTCTTGTATTGATTGTGTAAGTATTTGATATGTTTTTTTAATGTTTATTTCCCTAAATTTTTAGGTTTTGTTATAAGAAAACTTCATTTTCTTGTTATGGATAATAAGATTATTTAAGCAACATGTATGAGAGCAGCTGTAATTGTTATAGTTGTAGGGTTGACTATTATTGAATAAGAAAGAAATATAGTTTATATACCAAAAGAACCATGTATAAATGCAATTGCTCAACGATAATTCTATATTGACAGCATTTTGAATTGAGGTGATAAACATTGCATTGAACAAATTCGTATGAAACTAGTTGTATTATATAATTTGTGTGATGTTCTTACAAATTGTGACCTCTTACGATCAACTCAAAATATATCTATTAGGGAGCAAGTAATTATGTTCTTACAAATTATAGGCCGAAACCAAAGATTTCGTTTTATTAGTAGTATATACTATAGGTCTGTTGAAACTATCCATCGTTACTTTAGAATTGTTTTAAAAATAGTTTTTAAGTTATACAAACACCTTATTAAAGATCTAGAGGATATAGTTCCTGCAGAGATAATGAATAATCACAAATTCTATCCTTATTTTAAGGTATGAGAACAATATCAATATTTTTATACATTAATTGATTACGTCTAGAAGAAAAGGTTATAAATTATTTTTTCATGTTTATATAGGATTGTATGAGAGTAATTGATGGTACCCATGTTCCTGCAAATGTTCTTGTTGAGATTCAAGGGAAGTTTTGAGGTCGAAAAGAAGGAACAACATAAAGTGTTTTTTAGCAGCTATAACTGTTGATTTGAAGTTTATAGATATTTTAGTTGGCTGGGAAGAAAGTGCATACGATTCACGGGTTTTAGGTGATGCATTATAAAGACCCAGTGGTCTAAAAATTCCATAAGGTATATAATAAAGTATTTATTATATGCAATAAACATATAAAATGTCTAATTAGATAAAGATAACAATAGTTTTTTTTTTAATTTGTAGGGAAATATTATCCCGGTGATGTTGATTATGGTATTCGAAAAGGAATAATTTCTCCTTTCATAGAGTTCAATATCACTTGAATGAGTTTACAGAACATTCATCAAAAAATAAAAAGGAGTTATTTAATCTTTGACACTCTTCATTGAGAACCGTTATTGAGTGAGGGTTTGGTATTTTGAAGAGTTATTTTAGATCAATTGATGGAAAACCTTTTTGGTCTTATGAAACACAAGTAAATGTTGTGCTTACAAGTTGTATTATTCATAATTGCATAATGAAAGTTGATCCTTATGACTTTTTTTATGGAAGAAATATGTTTGGAAAGTGAACCAATTAGACAAATATTCAACTTAAATCAATGGCAGAAGAGGGAAGAGAATATGAAGTGGATAACAAAAAGAGAAATGATTGCATCAACCAAGTGGAATGATTATAACACTCAAAGAAAATAGTAGTTGAGTGTTAATTATATATGATTGTTTTTATAATGTCTTTCTTGAGTTTGTATTATCATTGTTATGTATTTGGATTGCTTGTTGACTTTATTATAATTTTTTTTATGTATTTTATGTATTCTTTTTTAAATATAAATTATAGTTTTTGTATAAAATTAATTAAATCTAAATATTATATGATTTTATTTTGTATAAATTTGTAATTGTTTTTTTGTAGAAATAAGTACCACACAGAATGAAAAATGCAAGGGTAAGCACTTCACATGGTCTAAGTCTGTGTCTCACATGTTACTTGAGATATTAGCCAAAGAGGCACTTAAAGGAAACAAGCTTTCTTCCACCTTTAAAGCAGGATCTTTTGTTAAGGAGATTATAGAAATTAGTCAAAAGCTCAACGTGCAATGCGAGCTAAGTATGTGGACAATCATCTCAAAACTGTGAAAAAAGAATGGGAAATAATAACCAAGCTTAAAAATAAAAGTCGTTTTGATTGAGATGATTGTTTGAAAATGATTACAGTTTAGAAAGATGTATATGATGAAGAAGTAAAGGTATGATAAATATTATACTCTTTGTAATTTTTATATTTACTTCTGTTTCCAAAATTTTATACAATGAACTAAAAAATATATATATATTCTAAACTTTATGAACAAGCACATCCCAATCATGACAAGTATCTCAATAAAAAACTTGATATGTATGAGGCAATGACAATTGTTGTTGGAAAAGACATGGCAATAAAAAATTATACCAAATCATATGTTGATATCAATCTGGAAGAGAACATTGAAATGCAATTGATTTCAATTGAAAATGAAGGGGAATATGAATAAATTTCAAAAGCAAAAAAAACATCTTCCTCTAGTGCACAAAAGAGATAACATAGAAAGAGAAATCGCATGTATGAAGATGATGGTGTTGAAAAATTGTATAAAAAGATTGGAAATGTAGAGTTTGCAATTCAAAGCCAAAGCAAAAATCAACTTGATGTTAACGAGGTATATACAGAAGTGATGAAAATTGAAGGCTTTGATAAGATCACTCTTGGGGATGCATTTGATCACTTGGTCCAAAATGAAATGTTGGCAAAAGAATTTATGGCAAAAAAAATGTTAACTTGAGGAAAATTTAGGTTTAGAATTTTGCAAACCAACACTACTACAGACTTGATTACTAAGATGATTTTACTATGATAAGAAAGTTTATGTTTGTTATTTGACAAATATACTTACTTGTTTAATTTGGTCTAGCATGTTTATGTTTGTTAATTTGAACTAATATGTATGTGTATGACATCAAAACTTAATATTTATACATAACTATGTTTGATGTAAGATATTTATATTTATTTTCTAATGCTTATTTGATATATATTAAGGGGATAATTGCCCATACCCTTAAAAAAAAACAATCTTTATAAAAAAAAAAACCCATCAAAATATTTTTGTATCTATTTATCTTTTAAAAAAATCTTCATAAAAAAAAACTCAAATATCTAACTCTTACTTAATACCATTAACTAATTTGGTTTTTTTAATATGAAAAAAAATATTTTAAGCTTTTAAAATTGAAAAAACATATTAATAGGTTTTACTTAAAAAATATTTCACAATGTTATATATCTATAATATTATATGACATGTATAATTATATTTTATAAAATAAACTATATATATATATATATGAAATAAAATAATTTTCATTATACTTTTTAGATCTCTGATTAAATATTTATATTTAATTGATATTCTATATATACTAGATAAATTTGAAAACAAATATTAAAACATTAATAAATTATTTTCCAACTCATTTTTTATAATATATCCAAATATCAGAAAGTGTTTTCGATTTTATTTTTCATGGTACTACCAAATATCAAAAAATAATTTACTTTTTAGAAATTCATTTTTGAAGAAAACCATTTAAAAAAAAATTATTTTCCAGCTAACAAACAGATCTAAAATAAACAAACACTTTAAAAATTATAATGGGGATAAAACAGAAATCATACTGTGTATTTAAGAGTGAGATTGTTTATTTGTTAAAATTACTGTTTCATTATAAAATTATAAAAATGATATATTTTTAATATATTTTTTATAATTTTAATAGATTGATTTTAAAAATAAAATAAAAATTTTAAAAAATTATTTTAATATATTTAAAACAAAAGATATTTTTAAAAACCGGCTCGAAATATAATATTAACCACGATCTTAGTGAACAAACGGAGTGTGAGACAAAATCAAATGAATATCAAGTGATAATTTATTTATTTATTTGTTTTAAGATAAAGAGTATTGGGACCACACATCACATCATCCCCCCATGTTCCACTCGTTTGCGTCAAACTGAGGCTTTGTCTTTGTAATTTCGATTGGTTAGCGTTGAGCTTAGGCTTTGTGCTTTGGTTTTCCTACTCGCCAACACCTACCGACCTGAGTTCCTATATATGCATGTGCATGGCAAGGAACACATAGTCCCACCCACCTTGCAACATCTTTGATTCCAGATCCTACTTTCCTCTAGCTTTTCTATTTTCCTAGACATCTAGCCCTGTGATACTTCCTTTCTTGAATTTCTTTGCGATCTGTTCCATCTCATCCCTTCTCTTCTCCTGAAACATCAATCAAACTTCTTATCCCTTCAGTCTTGTCCTGTCCTGGAACATAAATCAAACGCTACTTGAATATTCAGATTGCATAAGAGGATGGAATTGAAGTTCGTAGAACCTGTGGCCAAGAATGGAAAGGAATTGGCCCTCGTTAATGAAGAGGATGTTGCGTCGGAGTTTAAAAGATGGGAAAACGCTGTGGTTGCTTATTTTCTTGGCCATGATTCAACCTTCGGTCCACCTTCTTTCAACAAGTTTATCAACAATTTAATCGACTCGGAGTGGAGAAAATATGGGAATGTTAAGGTATATTCACAAGGGTCAGGAGTTTTTGTCTTGGATTTTGAATCTGTTCATGGCAAGGAGTTGGCATTGGGTGAGGGTCCAAGGTTTTATGATGGTAGCAAACCTTTTATTTTAAAGCCATGGAGTCGTGATATGAGCTTGGAAATCGAAGAGTTGAAGTCAGCACCGATTTGGATTAGGTTACCGAATCTGAGGTTGCATCTGTGGTCTCCTGAGGCACTTGGTAAGATTGCAAGTTTGGTGGGCAGACCTTTGTTTGCTGATACAGTAACAGCATCAAGAGAGACATTGTGCTTTGCAAGAGTTTGTGTCGAAGTGGATTTTGATAAGATGTTACCTGATTCAGTCACCATTGAGGATGACAAGGGCTACAGCTATGATCAAAAGGTTGAGTATGAATGGCAGCCCACATCTAGATGCTCCTATTGTCTGCACCTTGGGCATTCTGATTCTTGTCCAAGACGCAAGACGACTTTCCCATGCTCGTGCTGCAAGGAATATGGACGTTTCTGCAGTAAGCGAAGCGGTGGCCCTGCCAGGTTTCTGTTTGGGACAGCACAAGGTGCTACAAATACTTCATCTGAGACAACATTCGGTTCAACTCCTGCTCCAGCATTTGGTTCAACTCCTGCTCCAGCATTTGGTTCAACTCCTGCTCCACCATTTGGTTCCACTCTGTTTGGTACTACTGCTCCTGGTGCTAACAGTCCACAGGATGATGCAAGGACTTCTTTGTCTACTCCAGCATTTGGTTCAGAGCGTCCTCCTGCTGAATAAATTTCAATTTACCAATCTCCAAGCTCAATAATTTGATTTCGAAAATTGTCGAAAAGAAAATAAGGAATTATTTTTTCAAACCTGTTTGTTATCTCAAAACAGTGCTCTGAATTTCATAAACAGAACCTTAAAAATAGATTAAGGCACATCTTGGTCATGGATTGCGATTAGTGTCTGTGTTTCTGTAATAAGACTATATTGTTCTTGAAATTTGTATGTCTTGAATCCAATCCTTTAGCAACTCCTCGCCCACCAGTAGGCTGCATTTGCATGATTTCAAGAATCCAAGTGTCACCAATTAATTCAGTAACCACACAAACACACATAAGAAACCCAATCATTCTACAACATGAATTCATCTAGACTCTTTAAAATTACCACCTTCTTGACTCTTAGCCATTTCAGTCCTGTAATTTGACACAAGACTTGCATAAGAATCCGATAGTTTCACTTCAATGTAGCTTTAAAATCAATCCCATGTCACAAAACGGCGGACAGAATCCAAATTTTTACTTGAAAGGCAAATAGAAACAGAGATAAAACTCATATGGGTATACGATAACTGATCAAAGCAGGCTTAGAAGGATCAATGGGAATGCCTTGGAGGTTTGTCATTAGGCCTTTCATGTAGGGATCGCATGACTAATAAAATTCTTTACAAGAATCCCATTCTTACATTCTGGTTCTGGGACCTTGAGTTTTATGGTACCTAGTTGTCGCATTTTGCAAGTTTTCTAGCATAATATCATATCAGCTAAGGATGTCAAAAGGGAAACTGCAGTTCACACATGCCAGCCATGTATGTATTTTAGGAGCACTACAGTAACCTAACCTTAACAAAGATGCAATTGAGACGAAAAAGAAAAATAAAAAAAGCTAACCAAGAATTCCAGTATAATAGGAAAGAGGCACATCTGTGTGTAGAATTTTGGACAGTCACTTAAAGGCTGAATATTTTCAACCAGGTCCATTTTGTACCTACTCATGATGTCCTCATCCCACCTCAAGAAAGGAACCTGTTGGCCCTCATTTACGAAGATCATCATGATCGGCAGGATTCTTGTGTTAAAAACACAAAATGACGGAATTACCTTCACAACAGAAGTCTGTTAAAATCATCCAGCAGGTTAAAATCTAAAAATACACGCCATTTTTTTAGATACGGGGCTTAAATTTTGGCTAGGAGTCAAGTGGATTGCTAGAGAATTGGCTTGGTGTTAAAGATTAGGATTGCTATCACCACCCGACTTTCCATCTAGATTGCTACGTACAGTGGAGGCTATACTCGGCCCTTGCATTATCTACAAAAGGGACACTGCTTGTGCGGGCATGTCAAAGATTAGGCTAGCTAAATAGCTTTTGCCTGTTGTTCTGGTTTTTGTATTTAATTATTTTTTAAATCTTCATTTTATAGAAACTAAAATATTATGTTTTTATATATTTTATTCTCTAAGATTCATTAAATGACAGTTTTAACTAAAAATATATATTTTAAATTCTAACAAAAAATATTTTTCTTAAATTAACAATAGTACAAACTACAACATTGAAAGTAATTGATGACTTGGCGAGGCATGTGTAATGAATGCATTTATAATTGATAAAAAATCATCTTAACCCAATAATTTAAACTATTAAGTGAGGTTTTAAGATATGATTTATATTATTCTCTAACACACCTCCTCAAGTGAAAGCTCTTTGAACTTGAAATTTGCACAGACCTACATTATTTTATGCTTAATTTTTATCAAATAAATGAAGACGGTAAGATTCAAATTCGCTTGGTTATCAAGGTTCTAATACTATATCAAAAAATCATCTCAACCTAAGAACTTAAATTATTAAATAAAATTTTAGGATATGATTTATATTATTTTTTAATAATAAAAATATTAAAATTAAAAAACAAAAGCTAAAGCTAAAGCATGTGCCATACATCCTGTTCACCGAGAATTAAAGAAATGTGGATTGGCACAGTTCTCAAACACATAGCCTGCTGATGTATTCTGGAGTTTTTGTCGGCTGGCTTAATTTTGTTTTTGGTCTGGCTTCGTCTGGGTTCTCTTCTGTCGTGGTCGGGTGTGGGCCGAAACACCGTGGGCCTTGAGTAATGTTACTATTCACAGCTACAGTTTATTTTCCCCTTTTCTTCTTTTTGGTGGCTGTTTGTAAGCCAGATGCAGTGTGACTAATGCACCCTTTGGCTCATGGTGCTGTTTTTTTTTTTGGCTGGCTTTCGTGGCTTTTTACCAGGCAGGTACATTGTGAGCAAGGCATTACAATTTGTTCAAGATAGGGACAACTTTTTAACATCAGAGCAGCACGTCCATAAGTCTCATGAGACTTTTTTTCCTCTTTCTTTTTAAAAATTTTAATATAGTATTACTTACCCAGGAACTTATCCCTTCCTTCTGAGCCTGTTCTCAAGAGCTAATAAATTTATGCAAAACGCTGGATTTAGCCGCTCGAGTGAGTTGATAACTTGATATGATGTTTGCTGTGTCCTTTTTCTT
>Ga0325410_1010123_pt1 | contig 9974 bp, 3 predicted proteins | sample PopdelMetagenome_16_FD_206182 | JGI IMG/M metagenome (GOLD analysis project Ga0325410, IMG submission 206182) | Populus deltoides microbial communities from Bellville, Georgia, United States - Xylem-PdIQD-R3 | ecosystem: Host-associated > Plants > Phyllosphere > Stem > Wood/Secondary xylem...
CGCATCATCTTTCTATTCATCCGTTAATAAATTTCATGCACAATGCTGACATCCTTTTCTCTTATGTAAGAAATTAACTTGAATCCTACCCATGACATAGCATGGGCACGTTGGCTAGTAGATACTAAAGCAATATAAGTTCATCGTGTAACAAATAGACTATAAGAACAAAAATCACAAGTAATGAAGGGAAGAGTTATAAAAACCTGCCATACATGGTATTCATAACTCAGAATTGTTCAAAAGCAAATCCCAGCATGTAAAAAGCTGTTAAAAACTCCCAGCACTTCAGATTCTTACTTTGAGAAAGCATTTCAAGCCACCATCAATTCTTATGTATTTCTTTTTCCTTTTGCACCCGTATGCTTCCTCCCATGACATCTGTATCTCTTATGTACGAACATCTCAGACCGGATTTTCTATGGATTAGGTCAAGAAGACCAGAACAAATAGGATGATGAACAAAACTATCAAGAACACTATCATCATAAGTTGCCCCTTCGCGCTGGCCTTCTTCATGACCATAGCCACTTTTTTCTGCAAGCAAATAAATAAATAAACAAATAAATAAATAAATAAATAATAGGTTCTGTTTATCATCTAAAAGAGTGGAAAAGTGCTATTTGATACATTGCCACTGAAAGAAAATCACCTGAACAAAATCAAGTCGATTTGATGTAGTGTCCATTTCCGTATCCAAATCATCTATGATCCTTTCCTGAAGCACCAAGAACAATTTAAGTCCCAAAAGTTAGCAAATATCAGCCTCAACTAGATTAGAGAGTTTCATAGTTGATTCCAAAGTTACAATCCTTGTACAAGCTTCTGGCAGAGGAGCTAGGGAAAATGAACTACAAAGAGCATCAACCTACAGAATCCTAACCTGTGCAAGTAGTTCTTCGTGTATGGTAAGGCCAACACCTCCAATTCTCTCCACACTTGCACTAAGCTCATCCAACTCATCATCCTGTTGCCTGCAACCAACAGCAATCAAAAGGCAAACTGGGTATGAAGTAATTAAGAAATACATGAAAATCACAAAGGCCTATCCTGATGTCAATCTACATCAAACCAATCCTACTGTTTTCAACCATGCTCAACTTTACATAAGTTGTCTACTCTAGGCTCTAGCTTTGGAAGCACCCCCTGACTTAATGAAGTAAAGCATTCCATTAAGAAAACTAACACTACTTGCCATTATATCAGAATACACAAATATAAAAAAATAACTCATACAAGCAAACATCTATTGAAGCCTTCAATGCACTTATAACAAATTCATCTTGAAGAATAAGAACATGGAAAGAGGTGGGGAGTTCAAACACTTTACTTTATAAGAAGCATTTGTCTATCTGATTCTGATTGTATAAAATCATCGTTATCTTGAGTATACTGATTGGATTTGTCAGTCTGTTGTGCATCAGGCATCCTCATTAATTCTCTGCGCATCCCATTCACACTAGCAGTTCCACTGAGATTCAACTCTTTTCCAGCTACTACTGCTTTCTTCACATTGCCCACCTAATAAAGCAATGCAATTTGTTAGGGAACTCATAAATGAAAAGGGAAACTACATCTTATAGCTTATTATCAATTACACTTCCAAATATTCACCATAAAACATAAAGCACGTGTATTACATAAACAATCCAGTTGTTTAGATAATCACAGCACTGGAGGAAGTTTGTCATAGCATTTTTTGCAAATAAAAATGGGGAATACATTCACATTGCAGAAACCTTTCAATTATAATACAGTTATTACCCTGAAAAGGAAAACAGCCATTCACATAGTACCTGAGTGCGAGCAGTGCTGGTCCATCTCCTCCGTTTTTCAAGTTCTGCTTCATCAATGCCATACCAAGAAGGGTCTCTAGCTGCTACAGAAATTGCTTTGTCCAATTCATCCACCTTCCTATCAAGAAGAAAGCTTCAGCAGTTGCACACAGGAATCATATTGTTCAATTAAATTCAAAAGCTCATGCAAAAAACACATGTTGCTAGCTTAGTTGCCTGGAAGAATAATTATCAATTTTTTTTAATTGGGAATTTATTTTATTGTTAATGAAGTTCTTCACCAGGTAAAAGGAACAATCAAAGAGATCAGCATCTCAGCTCATGATTCTACCCAAACTCATGTAGTTGCAAAGTCTCTACACCACAGATCAAACCATAAAAAAGGACACTGATTTTCAACAAAAACAGCCCCAAGCACATAATGATAAATTTTAATACCTGCCACTCAATGCTCTCACAAGCAGCAAGCAGCTCCTTTGTAAGACGCACTTGCTCTCCCGAGTCAGAAGAAATCCGTTCCCATTGGTGAAATGAAGATTGCAACTTGTCAATCTAACAAACAGAGAGCCCCAAAAATCATTACAACTACATATTAATAATTGCAACAACATAAAGAAGATCAAATTCATACACTCATCTGAAAGAAAAAGGAAAAAAAAGAGCGAGCTTACAGATTCTTGAATCTCCTCTTTCACAATATAAAACGGGTCCTGTGCTGACGGCATCTTAGAATAACTCGACCTGCATTAATATAACAAATTCAAATCAGAAAATGGTATACTAAACTAAGCTTCACTTTCTTTACAAGGAGCTTCAGATCAAATTATGTCATTAATTTCAAATACCAGGATCAGCATAAATGAATAAATCGGTAAAAATCTAGAACTAAAAAAAATTGAAGGCAATTTAAATTTAAATCTTAAACAGACTCAAATGGCACATTCCAATTCATAAGTTTGAATTGATAAATACAGATCTAAGTACTTCTAACCGTTTCAAACGAATATAGTCAGCAAAGAAAGGAATCGACACTAGAAAAAATTGAGACCCAGAAAAGTATTTATTTATAAAACTGCGAAATCTAAGAACTTAAACAATAATCCAAGAAAAAAATAAAAACCCACCAAGCGTACGATTCGATTTAATTGAATTAAAAGATAATTCAATGGAATTAACATCTAACCTGAGAGATCGAAGCGGTTTCCCAGGAGCTGTGTTTGGAGCGAGTTTCGACGATGGAAGGTAAGGGACGGACTGGCGTTAATCAAGGAAAGTTCTCTATTTTGGTTTTTGTATTTTTTGGGCTGTAGCTGTGAGGATTTAGGGCCCATGTTCAAATGGCTCAATGGGCCTGGTTTCACTACCATTTCTCTCTCACACTGTGTGTAACACCAGGGTTGGAAAGTGTTTTTACAAAAATAATTAATTTTATTTTTTATTTAAATTAATATTTTTGATGTTTTAATATGTTAATATTAAAAATAAATTTTAAAAAATAAAAAATATTATTTTAATATATTTACAAGTAAAAAATATTTTTTTTAAAAAAACTATAAACTTAAATTTAATAATTTTCATGTTGCGAAGTAAAAGTGTTATTTATACACAGATGTTGAGATCGCGATTCTACGATTTTGATGGATTGTGTGATTTTACTGTTCCTACAATTTCAAAGCAAAACACTACAATCTCTCTCTCTCTCTCTCTCTCTCTCTCTCTCTCACTCTCACACACACACACACACACACACACACACACCAGGGAGTTAAAGTCACTCGGTTTGGGATCCGGCCCAGCTTAAAACCTAGGTAATGTGTTTTTTTTCCAACCTGTGGGGTTGATAAGTTAATTTAATTTTTTATTAAAATGATATTATTTTTATTTTTTAAAATTTAAAATAAATATTAATTTTTTTTTAAATTCAAACAACATTATTTTAGTTCTAGTTTTTTAAATTTTTTCTAAAAAAATTAAAATAATATTTTTTTGATAAAAATAATTTGTTTAAAAAAAAAACCATACTTAAATGAGGCTTCGAAACATCTAAGTTCTGGAACCACCCTTAATTTATAATAACTAAAATCATGAATGAACTTGAGTGTTGGCTATCAAGAAATTCTATGGTGTTAATGAAGTAATTAATAATATCTTACTAATTATTTTTTAAATCTATTACTTAGTTATTCTTTCATCACTATAAATTTGTACACTTATTTAAATGATTTGTGAAGAAATATGATAAAAAGAAGGTAAGAATGTCTTGTACTGAAAGGAGTGAAAATAAAGGCAATAAGGCATTTTATTTTATTATTAGTTGAAATTATGAAGAATATCTTAGGCCTGTTCAGTAACACAAAATATTTTTTATTTTTTTTGTAGTTGAAAATCAAAATACATATTATTTTTTAAAATTTCAGAATATTTTTACAACTCAAGAAAAAAAAAACTGAAAGATATGTTCATATTGTTTTTTATTTGGAGAAAAATGGTAAAATAAAAATAGCAAAGCGACAGGGAATAAGTTTCCTCGGAACGCTATTGTTGCCTTAAAACACAGTTCTCCTCATTTCATCACATGAATATATCTTTATTCTTGAAATATACAGTTCATCAAATATAAAATTCTATATTTTTAAATTTCATTTTGGTTTGCATTTATTGGTTTTGATCCTTTTGGGTCTTTTTTTTTTAAGGTACGTTTGGGATTTAAGGTATGAAGAGACATGGTTGAGTTTTTTTCGTGGAACCATAAAAAATAACAAAAAACATATATTTTTAAATTTTAGAAAATATAATTTTTGTTTTAAAGAAATTAATTTAACATCATCTCATCTCACCCACACCACAACCCTAAATACACAGGTTTTGTATGGATTTTTGAGTTTAGTTGTGATGAAAAAAATAAAGAAAGTACTTTGTTTTGGGTAGGGCTCTGAGTTCTCAAATTTCATTGATGGCATGACATCGCACATCATCATTAATGAGTGAACAAAGAAAAAGTTCTATCATATTTATTTTATCTAAATTTTTTTATGCTTGTTTATTATTAAAAAAATTAATAATTTTTTTTAAAAAATTATTTTTCTTTTGAATAGAATATACTTTTTACAAATTATAAAAAAATTTTAAAAAAATATTTTATTATTTTTTGATTATATCAAATTTGATCGTCAATCTTTTATTGCTATATATTTTGTTTTCAATTTCACCCTTTAGAACTTGATTTTATTTGATTTTTATATTAAATTTAGTCCTTATTTTTTATTATTATTTTTTTTTTCTTATTATTTTTTTAATTCAAGTTTTTTTATTTATTTATCAAATTTGGTGTTCATTTTTTATTGCTATTTGTTTTATTTGAAATAATTTATTTTTTAAATTCATCCTCAAAATTTTTCATCTATCAAATTTAGTCCTCATTCTTTTGATTTCTATTTATTTTATTTAAAATAATTTATGAAATTGAAATTATTTCATCTCTCAGTTTTGGTTTACATTTTTTTAATAAACTTTTAAAAAATTAAAACATTAATAAGTTAGTTTCCAACTCATTTTTCATGGCATAACCAAAATACTGAAAAGTATTTTCCAACTTATTTTTCATGACATTATAAAACATTAAAAATAACCTACTTTCCATGAAAATCAATTTTTAAAAAAAAAACTATTTTTCAATGAACAAACAAATGTTTTTTTTTTTGTTTCCATAATATTTTTCCATCAAATAAGGAAATATTTTAAACCATATGAATAGTGATAATAACATACACATATAGTTATTTATTACAATTAGGATACTATAAGTAGATATCAAACTTCAAGAGCAAAAAAGATGCTTCAACATGAATTATGATTATAAACATACACATCTGGGTGTCTTTGTTTCATTGATGGAAACACACCCGTTTATTATTTGTTAGTTTAATATGTTATGTAATCAATCGGTTGATTACACGTGGTATTATTATATTCATGTAAATATATATTTAATATTAATAAATGTTTAATTTATTTTTAAATTATATAATATTAGATTATTAAATCTAATATTTGATTTATTAATCTAGAGTAAAGATAAAGTTCAAAGGACAAAAATGCTTTGTAAAAGAAATTATAAAGTTGTTATAATTATGATATTCCTATTACATCAAAACATTCTTCCTAAAATATTCATGGTCGATACTTTCTTAAATAATAGACATTTATTAGAGTTTTAGAGACTGATACATATTATGTTCTTTCTTTTATGAAAGAAGTAATTGTTCTTATAAGTTGAGGTATAAGGAATACCTAAAACTAATATGTAAGTGTTTGTCATAAGATATGTATACTAAACGGACGCACATGAGAATGCCATATGGAGAGATCACTTATATCTATGGAAAAACTCTTGTGACGACCGTGTACGTGATCTTTAGACATGAGATTACTAAGTTATCTTATATAGAGAATGTTTTGTTTTGATCATGTTATATGTTATCTTAATCGAGGTAATAAAGGAGCAGATATTGGATATAACATGAATTATACGAAGATACTTGAGTGATCAAGAGAGATTAATCACCCTAGGTAAATTAAATGAAATATTTCATTTGTTCTCAAATAGTATTGACAGAAAAATCATTGGCCAAAGTGGAATGAGATTTGAAAAAAGTTTAAAATCTTATTCAAACGATCAATGACTATTATGTAAAGAACAAGCATGATTTAACATGACAAACATACTTTATTTTTTAATGTTAAATCATAACATTATTGATGAAAATATATTAATTACACTAAGAAACTAGTCACTGAAAGGTTAAGTTAAACCACTAATAACTTTTCTAATATTTGGACGATCATGACACGTTACTAGATGATACACCTGATCTTCAAATATAAATTAATCAAATATTGAATTGATAATAAATTAAATTATTTAATTTATTTAATTCTATTTAATTATAATTATAATTTATATTTGGGTCAACATCTTAAGAACCTAATGGAACACATACATCAAGAACCATTAGTCAGAAGTTAAACTGAAATGATTTAATTAAGTATAAATTGATTAAAATATATTTTAGAAATTAAGGATTAGAATATAATTAATACAGAGATTATATTTCTAAACCTAAAAAAATCAAATAAGGACTTGATTGAGTTAATTTCTAAAATGATCCTAAATTAATATATGGATATTATTCAAGAGAAAAATTAATATTTTATCAATTTATAGGTCTTTTTAGATTTCTCTATAAATAATAAGTTATGCCTCTTATTTTGGATGGTTGTCTGTTAGACAGAATAACTATATAAGTCATTGAATAGAGAGCTATCACTCTAGACATAACAATCTTTCTCTCTTAAATAAGGATTTAAGAGATTTCTCATTGGTGGTTTGTGTGGATTACCGTTAGAGCCCGGACAATTGAACAACTTGTAGTTTACGACAACCTAACCTCTAAAAAATTATTCAAAGCTGAAGAAGATTAGATCTGAAGATAATAAATCCCTAAACAACTCTAAATCTATCCAAAGAGATCCTAGGGACTGCTGAATAATTTTGTTTTATTGTTTCCGCTAGTGGTAGTGGAGCCTTTGTTAGAAAAATTTGAGTTGTTAATCGCATGTTTAATTGTTATTGGCGTTAATTAGAAATTAATTTTATATGTAAAAATAAATATTTTTTCCAAAAGAATTTAGATTTTTCTCTCAATGATTTTTTGAAATCAAATAAAAAAACACAAACTTTGATCGGTTACTGTTCCAGTCAGATCAAATCTGAACGCAGTTTCAGATCTAGCTGAAATCCGGATTTTATGACCAGATTTTGGTATCTAAAAAAAAGGTGAAACACTGCCAATGACTACGCTAACCCTTGACACGCCTGCCACATACCAGTTGGGGGTGTCCTTTAATAGTGGGTATAACTCAAATTGGACTATACCCATCCTAAGGTTTGATTGCACAATGAAACCTGACTATCACCCATTTCTCCCTTCATTTTTTTTAACAAGAGGACTTTCCTCTCATGGTATTCTTTATAGGTCCATTTAGCTTATTGATGAAGGTAAAAAATCAAGGGATTGAAGGTCCCCTTCAATGCTACTAATCAAGGTATAACATTGCCTAAATACCTTAATCGAAGGCTCCTCATTCAAAATCCTCAATAACTTTTCAAATAAGGATAGAATAATCCACCCATTACGATGAATATGAGCAAGACTAAAGTTGTAATACCTCGGAACATCCCTCACAAATCTCTCTAAAGAAAACGAGTACCCAAACTCGTATTGACATAAGGGCAATACTGATAATATTACCACCACCGTATTTACTGGTGACCTGAGAAATATGGTCACTAACTGTAGGGATAACCACTGTATAATCTCTTGGCTGACTAGCATTCTCTTATTTGAAAACAACAAAGTTCAGAGGTTATAAATACCTCTTGAAACATTCAAGTAAGAGTTCAAAATTTTTTATCTCTTAAGATAAACTCGTATAAATTTCAGAGCATTAGCTAACTTAAAACTCAAGAATAAATAACTTTGTTTCTTAAATTTAAGGTTCTTTTAAGTAATTTATTGTATTTCTCATAAATATACTGATTTTATCATCGGAAAGTCTTTAAGTCCCTTTGATTGGGAATGTTTTTGCAAGTACTCGAATTTTTATCATAAATATAGAATTCCTTAGTCTAAAAAAAATCTAAGTATCTGAAAATATTTATTAACCATCATATCAAACATTAAACAATCTATTATTTACATATCATAGGTTCTGTGACATCATCACCAAGTGATCCTTTTGTTCAAAACCAATTTCAGCGTCCATTGTGCAAATATTTATGGTTTAGAATTCACCAAGTGATCCTTTTGTTCAAAACCAATTTCAGCTTCCGTTGTGCAAATATTTATGGTTTATAATTCAAATGGAGGACCAACTAACTTGTCGGCCGATGGAAACATTATTTATTTTTGTTTGAGTATGAATTATAATTTGCTAAAAGACAGAAAAAAGACTAATACAAATCTCATTAATGACTTTGTTCTCTGGACTTTCTTGTGTCCACAACTGTGACAACAATGTCTGTTGAATTTGCATGTGAAAACTAGGAAAAGAGAGAGAGAAAAGAGATGAAAAATAAGTGGTGATCCAGTGAATTGTCAGAAATAAAGATCGTCAGGTCACAATCTTAAATTAGGCCGTGAAGAGCCAGTGTCCTCTTGAACGTGCTGATGAGAATGTGGCCCTGGCAGCCTCATGAACTCATCCTATTTTAGGCAAATACAACTTGCCTCCCTTTCAGCGGTGGCTACTGCGTGCTCTTTTCTTCACATTTCTGATCCCTTTTAGACATATATTAATCCGCTATGTGTAGCTTTCTCATTAATATGGCATGTGAAATATCACCACTTTGTGAACTGGACATTATCACTATTAATTGCAGACGGCCTCAAAGCAAGGAGCACCTCACATTATGGAAGGAGAAAAGCTAGTAGATATGTAGCCAAATCGTTAGCTGGCAAGTTATTGCTCTTCTAGAGATATCTTCCAGCAAGAAAATTAACGAAAACTAAAAAAGTTGAAGGTTCACCACTATTTATATCGACAATAATGAACCTCAGGTTTTTTTCATCAATTTCAATTTTTTTTTTGTTTGCATCATTTTACGATCTAATTATATAAAACAAAGTTTCTAATTATATAAAATAAAGCTCACCCTAAACTCATGATAGTTTTTATTTTGATCCAAAATATTTTATTTATTTATTTTTCAGTCCATGAGTTAGAGAAATGCAAAAAAAAATTATCCAAAAGCAATGAAAGAAAAAAAAAATAGTTGGTTATTGCGATACTAAAAATAAAAATAGTTAAATTTGATGCTAATATGTTCCATTCGATTATAAAAATTTGATAATGATAGGTTTTCCTGTAAATATATCTGAAAAGAACATCGGATATCATTTTGATTTTTCAGTTTCCATTGATTTTAGATTTCTTAGATTATTTTGGAGTATTTTGATGTCAAGATGTGATTGAGGAAGATATTTATAATATTTATTAGATATTTTTGAATAAAAATTGGTTAGAAAATTAATTTTTCAACTTAAAAATCTCTGCCTCACAATTTTCTAACTAACACAGCGATGACTATTGAATGATCACCTGTTTCTTTTTTTGTTC
>Ga0325410_1010127_pt1 | contig 9969 bp, 3 predicted proteins | sample PopdelMetagenome_16_FD_206182 | JGI IMG/M metagenome (GOLD analysis project Ga0325410, IMG submission 206182) | Populus deltoides microbial communities from Bellville, Georgia, United States - Xylem-PdIQD-R3 | ecosystem: Host-associated > Plants > Phyllosphere > Stem > Wood/Secondary xylem...
GCTAAGGAATTATTTATTTATTTTATCGGCATGACAAGTCGACCCAGCGACATGTTTATATGGATAAATTGAGTTAATTGATCTGGAAAAACTAGGTTTATTCAGTATATCTTTTTAAATAACATTGTTTTAATTTAATTTTTTTCAAAATATATTGTGGAGCTTCCCTTGTACGTTCATTCTTGCACCTTGAAACACGACAGGATTAGGGATGATCATGTTTCTTTATTTTTGTCCTAATATATTGTGGGCCCAAGGAATAACTGTATTATGGTTCGTCTATTTGTTTTTGTGTTTCAAAAATGTTTTTAAAACAAATTAAATTTTTTTTATTAACTTCAAATTAATATATTTTTAGTGTTTTTAAATCATTTTGATACGCTGATATTAAAAATAATTTTTAAAATAAAAAATATTATTGACATGTATTTTAATATAAAAAGTTCATTCTTTCACGATGCCGCACCCAAATTTTTGGTGGAAATATGTATAATTAAAAAAATAAAGATAAAAATATGTGTAAGATAATTTCAGAGTATATTTATGTCTTTTCAAGGAAATAAATGACAAAAAAACATGCATTTTTTATTTTAATCATCTCTGTTTTTTTCTGTCTTGAAATCATAACTTAATGGTATCATAATTAATTAAGTGAACTTAATCGGTTAGTGGAATTCCGAATTTCAAAAGCTTGACTTGAGTACTGATTGATCACTAATTGCAATTTTTATAATTAATGAAGTGAAACATCATGGATACATATGTTAATACTTAATTCTTGGTGGGCGATCAAGATCATCGGTAGAGGAAGACTGGGTACAATCCCACTAACACAAGATCCTTCATATATATATATATATATATATATATATATATATATATATATGTGGTTTAGGCACATCAGTGATATCATGTTTTTTTTACAAGAAATAAAGGAATAGCGTCGACAATCCTTGAATAGAATTTCAATTTCTTGCACAGGGATAATCCATACCAAGTAAGAAAAATCAAGTATGAAGAGGTTGACCTCGTAATTAAGTGTGTGTTTTAGTGATGCGGTGTAAAATGTTTTTGTAAAAATGCTTTTTAATAATTAAAATAATATTTTTGTAGTTTTTGTTTTATCTTTAATATAAATATATTGGAGAACTCAAAAAACATTTTGAAAAATCTTTGATGATATTCTATACATGATATTTTCAAAACTTATATATCTAGAAAAAGAATCTTTTGAAAATACTCTTTCTGAGAGAAATCGGAACCAAGTATCCAAAAGAAACTTGATTAGAAAAAAACAATCTAGTCCCTTAATTATTTCTTGTTTATATTGCAAGTAAATATGGAGATTGAGGGACTAAATTGAATAATTCAAAAATACATGTTTTTCTTTTGGAGGATCATGCCCTCTTACGTACTTCAAGAAATTTGATTAGAAAAAATAAAAATAAAAAAAATTCTATAGATACCATAGAGATGAAGAGTGTGTTTAGCAGTGTGATAGCGGTTGTTTTTCAAATAGTTTTTCATGCTGAAATATATGTCAATGATTTTTTTTATTTTTTAAAAATTATTTTTGATATCAAAACGATTTAAAAAATACAAATCACACTTAATTTTAATAAAAAAATTTAAAATTTAATAAAATATAATTATAAACACAATGCCAAATATTCTCGAAAATAGAGTGGATGATGACGAATTAAAAGTTGCCTGTAGATTTGACATTTGCAAAGTCCATGTATGCCTTTTGTCTTAGCATGAGACCAAGAACAGAAACTTAAGCACGGCAACGCAGGCAGGGAAGACTATTATGTTTAAGATATTGGATCCGGTCATGTACTTTTAATGATGCTGAAGCCTATGATGACAATATCATTTTCTAATTAAAGGGCTAGGGTAAGTAAACTTCTACGATCCTCAAAGAAACATTTAAGATAGATTCATGGTTATTTACGTAATTTTCGGTTTAATAGGTTAACTTGAGAAAAAATTAAAAAATTAATTTAAATTAATTAGAATATTTTTTAAAAGATCAAAACTATATTATTTCATTTTCTTTTTAAAAAGACAACTAGAGAATATAATTTTAACTTGAGTTGTGGATTGACCTGAGTTTTTAATCAGTTTGGTCATTTTAAATCAGCTATATCTTATATTATATCTTATATGAATTTGTGATTCAAAATTAATAACTGGAAATGAAATTAAAATTAAATAAATAACAATTTTAAACCCAAAACATTGTCGAAAAGGTGAAGCAACAAAGTCATTGTTTGTAATAATTCATGGACTTTATTGTTTTATAGGTTGGCCCAAAATATATTTCAAAGAGAAATTCAACAGCAACTTCTTAAAAGAATAGACACTAGTCCCCTTGTTCAGATGCATGAACTCTATTTTCTTTGTTTTTGTTTAGAAGGACCCTACTTCTTTAAGGCTGGTCGGCAATGAAAGACTTGAGTTCTTATCTCAAGGATACATAAGCATATGCATCTTGTGTTTGAGTTTAGTCTTCGGCACTTGAGTGATTGATTATGGCAACATTTTCCTCACTCTTTCTTGGCCGAGGAAAAAAAAAGTCTTCTCTCTTGCGTTCATATTTAGGATAGAAAGTGTTATGAACATTGACAGGTATAACGGGTTGATTTGAATCTCAATTAATTTAGAGCTTGAATTGATATTGATTGAAAAAATAAATAAAAAAACTCGGCTGGTCCTATTAAAAATTTAGGTTGATTTAGAGACAATCCCGTGATTAATATTGTTGCAATCATCCTCCACTCCTAACCATTGCTTTAAAACATGGACAGGTCTAGGAGTTGACGTAGAATTCAGGATCTGAACCGATACTAACTAAAAATAAAATAAAATTTAAGCTAATCTGATTAAAAACTTCGTTGGTTTAGGGACCCGATCAACCCGAACCTGACCCAATCATCAACATGTTAACTTCTTTTTAAAAAAAGTTGGTCAAAGCAATAGGATCAACCCTTCTACCTCGTGTCATGTTGTATCAATAGATTCCAACTTTAAAAAATTCCGATTATTTTGTCCAAAGATTAGTAAGATACCAGAATGTTTCCAAAATCCACATTTGCATATGCATGTTCTTGGATTTCTGGCAGAGCAGAAGATCCAATGCTAATTCTTTATAATTAATTACTGCCACAAGAATATGATTCTCGATGATTGGGAGGAGGCCTTGGAGGTCTCCTCAGGGATCACTTGCAAGTTACAGTGAATAATGTCCATTATAAAGAATGATCTCTGAACTTAACACTGCAATACGAAAGTTGTGACAGTAGAGACACTCCTGCTCAATGGTTTCCTTCAGTTGGAAATTGTAAGCATCTATGAAGTCAGTATATATGCCCCTATTTTCAATTGCTGCAGCTTTATGAAGCGAATAACAGCAGGCTGTGCTCGGAAAAAATTCCAGCAAAATCAAGCATAAAACACTTGGGAGGGTGTTTGAAGGAAGCATAGCCACTTTCCTGTGGAGCTAGAGATGCCCGGGAGACCTAAAGAACTAAAACAAAAATGCTAAAAACCCAGATTTATGATCCACACTACGTACTTTATTTATTCCCTATTTTAAGTTTAATGACACGAATGGGGGAAGAGAGAAAGGAAAGAAGCGAGAGCACAAAAATATCTAACAAAATCCCAAATCCCTCTCAAGAATGCTAAACACAATCCTGATGGCCTGCTGCTTAATGCCATTTGGAAAGAATTCACTTCAATGCAAGTAAGAACCTCAGAAGGCATAAAGGAAACATGAGTTTATCATGATTTCATAAACAAAAAATCACTACTCCAAACCCCAGATGTCTGTCTATACATACATGTCAACAAACATATTTACGCACTGTATTTATGAACATATACATGGTATGAAACGTAACAGGCTTCCCCTCTAAGTTCGACGAGACACCTGCAGGCACATAGAAACAGAAGTTGTGACTACAGCACGGACCAATCTATCAAGCATCATTTATGGAAATATAAACAAAACATAACAAGTGCAGCTGAAAATCAACTCCCTAACATGCACCACCCAACAAAATATATGAACCACAAAAATGCTATGTCACAATGAGTTTTGGTTCTGGCAAGGATGGAAACGAAACGGGCAGGATTGTGCAAGAAAATGGTGATAGTTCAAGACAATGGGAATTGGATACTTACAGCGCAGAAATAAAGGGGCTTTAGCTTCTGTTCCACATCATTTTAAATAGAAGCTCTACTCCTAGAATCTGGTTCTCCAGAAACGGCTTTCCTGTCAGAATTTGGCAATGATGGATTGGTACCTCGTACTCGACCAGTACTGGATTCTGAGACACGGGACTGTGAAGCCAAATATTCTAGGGCAACAAGTATATCACTAATAAGAGGGCGAAAGTTGGCTTCCTCATTGAGGCACATTGCAGTTATAGCAATCGCATAGTTCAAACAACGACGAGGATAACACCCTTCCAACAGAGGATCAGCCAACTGACAATATTTCTTTTGCTCTTTCAAAAACGGGCGAGACTGCAGAGGAGATTGGGAAGAAAAAACAAATCAGCAAATTATCATTAGTTATAATTATCTGGGGTCTGAAATTTTTCTGAAGGAGGGTAATCAAATTACTCCAAAGAACTAACTATTTGGAAAATAAGTCGAGCTTTGGTATTTATCTAGATGGGGATAGAAGGTACATGAAGTGCTCACTCATCACAACAAATAATTATGATTAGACTCTCAGATAAGCTGATTGCTTGGATGAGCTATTGGAGCTGCACAAAAATAAATTGGAAAAAAGATCAAGTTTTTAACTCACCCAAGCAACTAAGTTCTGCTCCCCTGGCTTCTTTGAACGATCTATAGCCTTTCTCCCAGTAATTAACTCCAACAAAACAACACCAAAACTGTAAATATCTGATTTAACAGTCAACTTGCCACTCATGGCATACTCTGGGGCACAGTAACCATATGTCCCCATAACTCTGGTTGAAACATGTGTATTTTCACCAACAGGTCCCAATTTTGCAAGCCCAAAATCTGATAGTTTTGGATTAAAATCTTTGTCCAGCAAGATATTTGCAGATTTCAGGTCGCGATAAATAACAGGCGGGTCTGCTTTACAGTGTAGGTACTCGAGTCCCCGAGCAGCACCAACAGCAATCTTCATCCGAGTGCTCCAACTTAATGGCTCTTTATCGGGTTCTAGATCTGAGAAACACTTGTGGTATCAATTATCAAATCACATGCCAGCTAAAAATCAAGTCTAAATTATCTACAATTTTCCCTTGCCGAAAACATCACATAATATTGAATCAAGACCAACAAGAATGAGGGAAAATATGTCTATCAAGAAAAGGAGAAATCATACAGATAAATGAAATTCCACGAAGTAATCATTCCACGACGTAACTCTAGGGATTATCATGATATGATTTGACATGCAACAGAACAATCAACATGACAAACTTGTAATACCAGAATAACTTGCTCAATCTTCTGTTTCGGTTTTATAGCCAAGTTTTCAATATCAAGGGATGGAAAGAGGGTGGAAAGGTGGGAGAGGAAGTTTGGTGCCACCAAAAATAATCGTAATGGAGCGTATGACATGAAAATAAATCACAAACTAAACAAATTTAGACCCTTGGATAAGATTAGATGAAGTTAAAAAATCTGTGTAAGATGATGCTAAAGAAATTTACCAAAAAGATGATCTTCCAAACTACCCATCGGCATGTACTCATAAACCAATAGCCTCTGATCACCAGAAGTACAGTATCCAATCAAGGTAACAAGATTGGAATGGTGTAACAGACTCAGCATAAGAACCTCCACGATAAATTCTTGATGCCCCTGAAGACCATCCTGATTAAGTTGTTTCACCGCGACAATCTAATCATCAAAAACCAAACCACACATAAATTTATTACAACTTGACCACGGAACTATAACAAACAACCGATTTACAACTTAAAAAGGAACCTGCATTCATAAATTAATTGACACAATCAGCATAAATTTCATAACTTTTAACAGCAACTTACCTCTCCTGTTTCTAACCTCCCTTTATAAACCCTGCCAAAACCTCCTTCACCAATCAAATTAATCTCTCTAAAATTTCTTGTTGCTGCTGCGAGCTCACGAAATGTGAAACTACGAGCCCCTTCCTCAGCACCCTGACCCTTCCCATTGTCTGCATCCCCTTATTAAAATTAAAAAAACCAAACAGCAAATTGAAAACAAAACACAGCTTATAATACCCAAACTACATCCTAAAAGAGTTCGGAATTCGACAATCACCATTTACATTAAACTTCGCTGTCTGGCTACCAACAAACTCTACACATTATCTTCACCAACAACAAAAAGAAAACACAAAAGAAAATGTAAACGAACCCAAGAACAAATGGGAGATCAGGGAAAAACCTGTATACCCAGAAGAATATCGAGAACTAGATCTTGGGGCGTGTTCAATGTCGATCTTAATATCTTTTCGATGTGGGTTTATGCAAGAAAAGCAGCTCATCCTCCTTACTCCAGAAAACACACGCACTCACGCAGAAATGGTAGTTAAAATTATTTCTTTGTTCTTGTTATGTTTCTAAAAAACAGAAACCAAACAACATTATCGGAACAAAAAGCCTCTGTTATAAAGACAAGGCCCGAACAAGTTCCGTTATTTTTCTCTCCTCCTCCTCCTCCTAGACAGGAGAGAAAAAACAACGAAACCCTGAATGCCAATGCTGTCTGTGTCTCTTAAGATCCTAAATTTCAGAAAAACACTTGTGAAAAATCAGATCTTTAGAGGGCAAATTTGAGAAACTCTCTCGAACTTCTAAAATTAGTCTGCTAGTCAAGGAAGGGCAAATAGAGGAACAAATGAAGCGGCAGATTTAACGGCAGTTAATAATAATAATAAATTATTAATTTTATTGTTGTTATTACTACTGCTAGCGAGTATTTTTCACTCAATTTACACAAAAATTATAACTAAATTTTATTTCTTAATAATTCCAAAACCATGCTTTATATCGCATGATGTAATTATAAGAATAATTTCTTAAAATGTTAATGTTTGAATTCATAAAATTAAAAGAATGAATTTGTTTTACCGGTTTATATTTTAACTTAAACTAATTTTTATTTATAAATGATTTAAAAAATGAAACTCGTATAGTGTATTTATAAGAATGAATTATGTAATTTTAAAATTTTAACTTGATGTTAAAAATAACAAAATATGTTTAATAATTGAATAAAAATAAATATATTCTTAAAATAATCTTGGAATGAGCTTACATGTTTTTAAAACAAAGAATATTAAAAAACTATATTTCTTTATGTCCTTTGTATCTATATTTTCTATCGCAAACGCCATCCAAATTATCTAATAATAATAATAACAATAATAGTATATAAATTTATTATTTCCTTCTTCTTTTTCATTTTTCGTTTTTATCTTATTGAATAAAGTGCATGAATGCAAGTCGCTCTTCATGCCTCTTCACATGCCACTGCATTTTTCATTTTCGCCTCTGTTTCTCTTCCCGCATTAAACCCGTTGCTTTTACGCTTTTGACCTTGTTGCTTCTCTCTTTCTTCTATCTTGACACTGAGCTGTCAACTCCCTGTTGCTTCAAATCTTCGGATTATACGCGTTAAGCACTTTTTGCTTAAGCTCAAGATCACGGCCTCTATGTTTCTCATCTAGCCAAATCAAGTCCCTGTGTGTTCAATCGTTTCAAGTCAACCCCTTCTCGCCTGGTTAAAGCTAGCTAGTCTTTGACCCTCCAGTGGATCGTTTTGTGATACGTGGCACTCACCTTGCTTTTTAGTTGGTGGCGTAGTTTAAGAGGAGGATCAAGTCAGCTTTAATCTGATAATAAGGGGCTGAATCTATCTAAGTTAAAATGGGTGGTCTGGTTTAACCAAGCATCAAGCTTAGAGGGACTAAATGGGATTTATGGCCCTCCTTGTTTAGGTGAGATACCCCTTGTTTCCGTGTTGCAAGGTTGTCTCCATCTATCCTTCTTTGGTTTCTCAGGACAAAATCACTGAGAATTTTGTGTCTAATCTGTCACCATAAAAAAAGAAAAGTCCAATTAAATCAAAACCATATGATTATCTTGAATTCTTTTGATGTCAAGCTTGTTTGGTAAAAGACAGATGGGATGTGACGTGAAGCACAAACAGGGTCGTTGAAGAGAAAACCAGGCAATAATTACCCTTCCAGCTTAATTTGACAGGATGACCGTGATTTTTTAAAAACTAATTTTTATTTACAAATATTTAAAAATATATATATTTTAATAATATCATATTAAAAATTTGACAAACACAAAAAGAAATCAAAAATTTCTTAAATATTTTTAAAATACAAAAAAATAATTTTAAAGCCTCCAGCTAGCCTCCATTCCCCCTCCCCACTTTCTTCATAGATTTTCCACAGCAAAGACTCATGCATCAAGAGTTTTCCACTAGTTTTGAAAAAGTAACGTCGGTGTTCTAAAAAAAGGTACTTTTGATAGGAAAATTGCTGTGAAAACTGGCTTGTTGACCACACTCATGGTTTGGAGTCAAGGGTGCATTATTTTTACATCCTTCATAAAATATTTTATTTTTATTTTTATCTGCTATAGTCAAAGTTTTGTTTTTATTTTGTTCCAAATCAGTACTTTATTCTGCCATTTTGTTTTTTAGCCAAATTTATTATTGAAAAAAAAAACACAACCCCCTGAAAGAAAAGGAAAAAAAATGTTTACAAAGATTGATTTGGTTTAAAAATCATTTTTTAAAATATTTATATTCAAGGAGATTTACTTTTTTATTGTTTATTTGATGTTGTGGTGCACGGTACCTTTCAGATTATTTTATTTTTTATATGAAAATACATTACAAATACTTTTTATATTATTACATTAAAATCATTGAAAATTACTAGAAAAGTTATTAATTTAATATTTTTTAAAATAGAATATATTTTAAAATAAAAACAAAATCAAGTCCGCTTTAAAGCATTCACTTGGATGCATCGGGATTTATGAAAAGGTTGATTTGAGAGATAATAATTTTTTTATCTGGGAAAGTTTTTCTTTTCTCTTTTTCTGGGGATATGGGTGAAAAGGTGGTGTCCGGGAATGCTGGTTGGGACGGGGACCAATCTGCTGCATCCCCCGGTACGCCTGCCTTGGATTGATCAATTAACTTTCCGGTCGGCTAATGATTAATTCTCTCAAAGTTAGTTTGATTCAGCCTTTTGACCTTCCCTCCTCGTCCCACACAAAGAGGAGCCTTGTTCTTTCTTGCATGCCCTTTCGGTGCCGATTCTCGAAAAGTAAAATTAAACAAACCGCCACTAGTTTATTTATTTTCTCAATAAATCTCGTGGTGGGGGGTTACTTAAGTTTTTTCAGACAGATAGTGGTTGATTATCATATAGGAATAAAATAAATAAAAACAGTGTTTTTGTATATATTATTGTTTTGTAATACTAAACAAAGTCGACCATTTTATTTTCTAATTAACTAAAGAAATTATTAATTACGATAGAAAAAATAGGGTTCATTTAAGATCTTTAACAAGTATGATTTACTCCTGTTTGTTATAGATTTCCGCACCCTTTAAATTCCATCCCGAGAAGAAATAAAGGCTAATAAATAATAAATATATGGAAATAATAGGAATTCTTTTCCTTTTTTTTTTTTCATTTTTTGCCCTCAAGTACTGAAATCACCGTCGAAAGAAAAACCTAACTTAAGCCTCTTTTTTTTAAAAAAAAAGAAAAGAAAAGAAAAGAAAAAAAGAGTGGCCCGTATATCACTAGGATGATTCATGACCAACTGACATGCACGGGTCCTGTATTTATCTCTATAGTTAATGCCGATCACATGCCATCACAAGGACCACAATATTGAGAATGATTCTTCACTATATAGAGCAGGAGGCTGGAGCAACCCATCACATTAT
>Ga0325410_1010128_pt1 | contig 9969 bp, 10 predicted proteins | sample PopdelMetagenome_16_FD_206182 | JGI IMG/M metagenome (GOLD analysis project Ga0325410, IMG submission 206182) | Populus deltoides microbial communities from Bellville, Georgia, United States - Xylem-PdIQD-R3 | ecosystem: Host-associated > Plants > Phyllosphere > Stem > Wood/Secondary xylem...
TATTTTAATACACATATTTATCTCATCTTCCTTAACATATATAATTATTTATTTATTTTATTAAATACACAAATTAACATTATATATTTTGCAATGAAAAATCATATTGACAATTGATATATTCTAAGGCTAGCATTTATGCATGGATTCTAAGTGCTTTATTCCATCGAGTCTAAAATTTTTCTCTGATTAATTATATTTTTTAAAGATATTATGAGAGTTTATTAATGAATTATTGATTCTTAAATGTCTATAATGATTAAGAAAAATCTATATTAGTTTTAATTTTTATGTTTTGTGTTTATTAATATACAAAAATCAAATTTAATTTAAAAAAGCTTAAGAAAAATTCAAACAATGCTTTATTGTATATATTGGTTGCTTATATTCCTCAAACTTCTTAAAAATCCTAACTGAATGTTTTGCAGTTTTCTTTTTATTGATCAGCACACACACACACACATAAAGAAAATTGCCTTCTAACTCAAATTTTATATGTAAATCCTTAAAATAAATATTGTGATAAATTATTTTAGGGAGTTAATTGATAATTATTTCTTAGTGAATTTACTTTTTCTATTTTTATTAAATTTCATATTTATTATTTTTTATGTTAATTTGAATTCAATCTGCTTTGAGAATTAAACTACATATAAATCTTTTAGATGTTTTACATAAAACATTTTCTGAAGAGTTAATTAATAAACTTTTTAAGGTAAAATTGAAATTTATAAAATATAACGATATTTTTATTTAATTTTTCTAAAACAAAAAAAAATACCTTATTGATGAATGGATTAAATGTTAAAGAAAGAATAAGTATTTGAGAAGAAATTATACTTCTAGTAGGTAAAATGAAATTAATTCTAAAAAAATAATTAATTATCTAATTTATTTTTTTATAAAAAATTAAAATTAGTATTTTACTAGTAAACCCCTTAGACACTTTGTAACTTCATTGTAGCAACTAAATTAAATATATCTTGAGGTTTTACTGTAAACTCACTCGCATTGTTGATTGTAATATTTCATTGTAATTTTTTTTCTTTTTTTTTTGTCATTTTTATTTTTTAATCATTTGATTTTTTTGTTTTTAATTTGATTCTTTTATGTTAGGATGTTTTAGGGTTAGCCTTAGTGATTTGGTTTGCTTGGTATTGAGTCCGCGCGGTGTTAAGAAACAAATCCAATGCTTGGTTGACACTCGATTTGATAAATTCAAATTCAAATTAAATTTTTGTTAATTCAAAACAATCTAAACTTTAGGGACAAAATTAAAACTTACACAAATTTCCAGCCCCCCTTTTAGACTAATCATGGACTAAAAGGAAAATTTAGTTGGTGCATGTAACACATAAGCCAATGAATGAGGAGGAGGCTACTATGTTATGGTGGCGTGTGTGCCGTTCTCCAAACTCTAAAGGGATTCATCACCAGTGCCATCAGAATCGTCTCGATAATGCATGCTTTATAAGGTGGCACATTTAGCGATAACAGGAAGAGCTCCAATGTAGTTTTGACGGCTCAAAATATTTTTTTTCTTTCTCTTCCTCTCTCTTCTCTATTTTCTCATCGATATCGTGTCTGACTCTCTCCCGAATATAAAAAAGGGGTTGTCGATTGTTTTTCTTGCCAAATTTAATCATCATTATTTTAATTGCTATTTGTTTTGTTTTGAATTTTTTTCTGAAATGATTTTTTAAAATTTTATTCTTTAATATTGAATTGGTTAAGAATTGAACTTTGTATATTTTTTTATCCATCTTATACCGGGTGATCTTGGTTTCATGACCCGGGTTCTAGGTTAAAAAGGTTAATCCAGGTTGAGTGAAGTCTTTTTTTTTCTTTTTTTTATTGAGTTTTTTTTCTTTAACATTTAGTTAATTGAGATTGAGTTTTGTAATTGTTTTCTTGATTTATTTTCTATAAGTTTATTCCAGTCTCATGACCCAGTTGCAGGTTTGGTGGGTTAACCTGAGTTGACTTGAATCTTTTTTTGTTGTTTCTTTTAAACTAGATTTTTTTTTATTTTTGTCCTTTAATAATTGATTGGTTAGAAAATGAACTTCAAAATTTTTTCAGTTCAATTTTTACTAGGTTATCCGGTTCTTATAATCCGAGTCACGAGTTTGACAGGTTTATCAATGTTGATTTGAATTAGTATTTTAATACTTTTTAAAAATTGAATGTTTTTTTTATATTTTTTTTTATCTTGAGTTGAGAATTGAATTTATAATTTGTTTTCACGTGTTTATTATAAAATTATTATAATTTAATTATATTGATTAAAATTAATTTAATATATTATTATCTTATAATATTTTTTAAAAATAATATTGTTTTCTTAATCTTTAAAAAAACATGTCGCCCATTTTTAATTAGATTTTGAATTTATAATTATTATTTTTTTATATAAAAAGCACGTTAGCAACATTTTTATGTATTTATTTATTTTAGAAAGAAAAATTGATCCGACCTGGCCAAGGATATAGTGATTTGATATAAGATCTAGTGATCTACAAGTGCCAGAGAAGAGCAGTCACGACAACCATAGAAAAAAATGTCGATGTGTTCTTCTTCTGAGTCTTCATCGAGCAAATTTTGGATCGTGCACAGCATTGTAGCCGGGGCTGCAATTGCTGCGGCCATTGGCGCTGGTGCATATTTGGGTCGATACAGAAAGTTTAGGAGCCGAGTTGTTGGTATCATACCCGCCCGTTATGCTTCTTCTCGGTTTGAAGGCAAACCACTTGTTAATATCCTTGGCAAACCCATGATCCAGGTACCCTTTTGCCTCCCTTTCTTTTATTTCATTCATTAGTTCTTTTAAAGTTTTTTCATTTCTTGATTTTTAGTTTTGCATGTGATTTTTTTGAGGTGTTATTCAGTGATTTGATATGAGATCTGATATGGGTTTTGTATATTTGGATTCCTTCAGTGATTGGTAATTTGTTTATAGCAAAAGCTTACTAAAGTGCCCATCTAACCCTTTTTTTTTGGTCAACTTTCTTGCACCTTTTCTTAAGATGTTCTTTTGACAACCAAAAACTTTTTCAAGGGCTGTTTTGTGCGGAATCGAGCTTGTGTGAAATTATTTTGAATTAGTGTTATCCCTCGCATGGTCTCATGTGTGATATGGTTAGCTACAACAACATAGTTGTTGGGGCACTATATGTTAAGTGATCCAGTACTGAAACAAGGAGTAAAGATTAGCAAACAAAGGTGTTTTCATTGATTGATCTTGTGAACTCAATTTCTCATCTTTAGAATTAACGTGTTTATCTTGTACTAAATCTTTTGAAGTGAGATTATTTACTTGATATCTGGTGGCATGTTTATCTTGTACTAAGTTTTTTGAATTATAGTGTACTGTTTGATATGGAGAAAGAAATGGTTCTTTTAATTTATAATTAATTAAAAATTATAAAGTACCTCGAAAGAGAGTTCCTTTATACTCACACTTTTAGTTGATCATCTACAGAGAACTTGGGAAAGGGCCAAACTTGCAAGTACACTGGATCATATAGGTAAGTAACTAGCCCGAGCTCCACCTTAATTTGATGGGGAGCTGTTCTGCTTCGTGTAATATTGTCATTGAGAATATCTCTATAGAGGTGTTCCTGGATTAATTTATGGATCAAAACTAAAATGCATTGAGAATCTCTATGTTCGTTTGATCTGGTTAGACTTTTAATGCATTTAGATGCCTAAAGTCTGGCTTTGATGTTGTGGTCGCCATCAAAAGTGATCTATTATGTGCTAGACTTGTTCGATAACTGCTTGGTGTTAGTAGTCTTTCATTTTTTTTTCAATTGTGACCCATAGAAGGGAAAAAAACTGCTTGCTACAATAATTGTATTGGTGTAGATTCTTTTCTGTGACTTGAATGGTCTAATGTGTTTGTTGATGATCTTAACAATCTCTTTCATAAACTTTGCCAATGCAGTTGTGGCTACGGATGATGAAAAAATTGCAGAATGTTGTCGAGGATTTGGTGCTGATGTGATAATGACTTCAGAGTCCTGTCGAAATGGTAGGTATCTCAGTTATTGTTCAATGTAAATCGTAATTTCTTTTTTTTCCAAAGGCTGGGTAATAATCTTTCGTTGTTGTGTAGGTACTGAACGATGCAACGAAGCACTTCAAAAGCTAGATAAGAAATATGATGTTGTTGTCAATATTCAGGGTGACGAGCCTCTCATTGAACCTGAGATAATAGATAGAATTGTTAAAGCACTGCAGGTGAATTTATTTATCTTCGTAATGAACATCTCTTGAATCATGACCATGACCAACTGATGAACAAAAGGTTCATTTTTTATCTTTTCACAAGGCTTGTTTTAAGCAACTTGAAAACTCCTGTGAAGTGAAGAAAATGAATGAGCTGTGCAGCTTTAAAATCGTTTCAGAAGTTATACTGCATTGGTTTGATTGTATTGCAGTACTTGTCATTATTTAATACCTTTAGTTGAAGTTTATCATTATTCATATGGATGCAGGCAGCCCCAGATGCAGTGTTTAGCACTGCTGTAACTGCTTTGAAGCCTGAAGATGCATTCGATCCCAATCGAGTGAAATGTGTGGTGGATAATCATGGCTATGCTATCTATTTTTCAAGGGGATTAATTCCTTACAACAAGTGAGTTTATCAAGTATTAGCTGGCTGTCTTAATTTTCTGCACAACTCTTCATGTCAGACTGTTAATGAATATATTTACCCACTTGATACAGAACGGGAAAGGTCAATCCACAATTTCCATATATGCTTCATCTAGGAATTCAGGTATGAAGATGGCATCTTTTTTGGAAGTTCTCTCCATGTTTGAGTGATTGCTGGGTTGTCTGCACGGGTTCTTTTTTTCAGCCACGTTGTTTGCCATATTGCACTTTAATAACACTGCAAATCATCTGATGTTTGATCAGAGTTATGATACAAAGTTTCTGAAGATATATCCTGAACTTCGATCTACTCCACTGCAACTAGAAGAGGATTTGGAACAGCTTAAGGTCCTTGAAAATGGTTACAAAATGAAGGTATTATAAAGAACTTCTACTGTTACTCTACCCCCATGACTGGCTTGTTTTATTTGAAACTTCTTGCATAATAGTTTTAACATTGCAAGGCTTTCTCAAAGCTGTTATTTGTTTCTCTTACAATATGGTCTAGGCCCTAGACTAGGCTGTTTCGGTAATGAAAGCAAAATATTTCTTTTGGGTGTTACCCTTTGAAATGGAAGAATCTTTCCCATTTTTTGTATTCTTCTCCTGTAAAAACTTTGTTTGGATAGAAAATTGAAGCCAATTTGATTTTTAAATCGTATTGAGCATTATTTTCAAAGGAAAATAGGAAGAGAAATTTGAAATAAAACTGTCGATTAATTTTCTCTAATCTTTTTGCTATTCTACTTATCCATTATCTCATGTTAGATGCCTTCTTCTCTTCTCTTTATTTTTTCAGGACCACTGTATATTGTTCACTTCCTAAGAAATCTGCATGTATTTTCAAATGTTATTATCTAAAAAATAGGTTTTTGTTTTCCTTTTCCATATGAATGAATTAGATTGTGCTTGCTAAAATATCAAAATTTAGAAATGTACACAAATTTTGCAGGTAATCAAAGTTGACCACGAGGCACATGGTGTCGACATTCCAGAAGATGTTGAAAAGATAGAAACTTTGATGCGTGAGCAAAGCTTTTCTTAGTTCAATACTAACTATGCCGAAGGTTAGGTTTTAAGATGGATAGGGTTGTATGCGTGTTTATATACAGGTCCAATAAACAGTTCAATACTAACTATGCCAAAGGTTAGTTTTTAAGATGGATTGGGTTGTATGCGTGTTTAATATACAGGTCCAATGGATAGGGATGTCAAGTAGGATGCTGATTATTGGTTGCACAAGCCAGTTTTTAATATTATAGTTATATAGTGCAATGCTATTCTTTATAGGTTCATTTAACTCTTTTGATTAATTTTTTGTGTTACCAAGTTCAGTGAACTATTATGCGGCAATGAGTGCCTGTAGGTATAACAGAAGAAGTGGGGATAGCTGAAGTCTTTGTTTTTGTTTACTGTAGTTCGTTCTTTTTTTCTAAATATAAACCCTCCCAATTTATTCACATTGTTTATCTGAGCCTTATAAATAAAAAGAATTAATGGCTCAATGATCCTTCTCAACATCTTGTGCTGTAGTAAAGTACATCAGGTTGAGATTACTAGGTTGCAATAGAGATGAATGGTGGGTTTTGAACTCATCCTCTCTGTGATTTAAACCATTCTCTCTAAAAGTTACTGGTTTTGGACTGAAACGTTGTCTTCAGTAGAAATAGGGCTCGGGTTGCCTTCTTTAACACTGCTTTTCTAAAGTGGAATCTCTGATGTTCATGTTCATTAAACAAAATAAAATAAAGAACCCCAAATAAACTGTATCGAAGTTGTTTGTGTCCCGTAATCAAGATTTAGTAGGTTAGATGGGCACCGAGCTGGCTAGATCTTAATGCCATACGGTCCAGACCTGTTACTTTGTGGACATCGTTTGTCATCTCAATGTTTTCCAAATAGAAAGTTTGACCGGGTAAGAGCACTAGCTAAGGCAAAGTAGAGATAAAGGGCACAGAAAATCAATCTACACTCGTGTCAATATCAATTCATGCTTTCAGCAACAGAATATTTGAGATAAACTTCGTACATTATTTTCTTTTCCTCAACCCTGACATGGGTAATCTACATAATTTCACAAGATCAACTTGCTCGAAGGAAAAAGAAATAAATAAAATCATCAGGCCGACTGCTACTGAGAAGTGGAGTAGCTTTAACGTTAACATCTGGGAAGATCAGCTGGTGGAGGAAGCAGTTTCTGATTGGGAAGCTTTCCATCCAAGACAATCGAAGCCATCTTCAATCACTTGATTGTCCTGCATAATGAGCTCCAAGCTTGGTGTTAAAGGAAGCACAACCAGCTTGGTTCCATACTTCCATTGCTCACCATAGTGTTGTTTGGTGGGTTTCCAGTTTAATTAAAAGGAATTAGTGAACTGATTGGAAAATTAGGACTGTAAACACCCTTTGATTGACCAAAATGGTGGGTTGGAGCAGAGCTGTAGTTGGCATTGCACATGAAACATTGTTCACTAAACCTGCAAACATTGTTCCATTTGGTCCCTGACAGGTTTGAGTTTTAGGACATGGGTTTGTACCAAGACTCGCTGTGAAGAAAAACTGCCTGTGAGCCTTCTGAGGCACGTTGGCAGGGAATTCTGCACCAGCTAAGCTACGAAGCTTGCTTGTAAAATTTGTTATAAATGATTTGAGATTATGAAAGTGATGGTGGTTTAAAATGTTTTTTATTTAAAAATATATTTAAATAATTTTTTTATTTTTAAAAATTATTTTTAATATCAGTATATCAAAACGATTCGAAAATATAAAAAATATTTCATTTTAAACAATTTTTTTTTTTTTTTCAAAATAGAGGTGGTAGATCTGCTTTATAGAGAGTGATTTTATTTTTTTTACTGAGTAGCTTGTTTGAAGGGTTTTGGATGACACTTCATGTTCTAAAAAGCCAGCAACAGTTGAATTGTCGAAAATACCTTGTCCTGTCGCATAAGGTCTAGCAGGCATAACAGGAGCATCAAATGGTTTGACATAAACAGCATCATCTGCAACCACTGTGAGTGTATGGCTTGCTATGCTGAACAAGAGCTCATCATTGAGTGCAGCGCTGATCAGGCGAAGAAGGCAAGTCTTCCCAGGCTTTACCTTAAGCTTGAAAGCATCTGTCAAGTGCCATTTGTATAACGTAGATGAGAGAAACATCCGCACGTAAACGCTTAATATTTTTATAGCCATAATTTAGATACTTGCACGACAAACATTTGGCAGAGCAGTTATATAATGGCCCTGGAAATCCGTTGATAGCATAAGCATCCGACAAATTTGGCCCCCGACCTGTTTGCATTGCCTGGTTTAACGATTGCCTCTGGATCTGCTTCGAACCACTCTCTTGCAATTTGTATTGCATTATTGTTTGTGTTAGCTGAAATAGGACTCCCTCCACCGGAAAAAAAAGAGAGTATATTTCAATTACCAAAGATGATTGGAACTTTCTTGTAAGGTTTAGCAAATGGTTAAGTGCCGTGAGACGCGCATCAAAAACCCAATTCCAAACAAGTCAACGATCTTTTTAACAAGTAAAAAAAATATAATTTTTAATTGATTGAATCGAGCTAAAATTTTATCAATATTTTATATAGATTTGGTTTAATTAGCTCATTGTATCTAGTTGAGATTATTTTTGTCGCACCCAACATCGCGGCAGCCTTAAAAAATTAAAATCTTTGAAAAAGAACAGATTTCTGGCATCTGGTTCTTTTAGGAAAAAGGTCTTGTTTAAGGAGTCGCCACCTAGTATTATGGTCACTAGGAACCCTAACTGGTCAACAGGGATTCTATGGTACGGGACTGGTTACGTAAAAGGGAAGATATTATCACCCCTTAAACATTCTGCCTAAGGCAAACTGCTTTGCTGTTTTTTTTTAAATGCTAAAATTTCTTATTGGTTTACGTTCTGATGATTTATTCACAATATCCCTGACTCTGGCGCCAGTGAATATTCGACTACGAATAATTCCAACTCTGGCGTTGGTAACTATTACGTAGCCATAAAAATAAATTTAGATTAATATATTTTTTATTCCTGACTCTAACGCTAGTGAATAAACAAATAAACTAAATTTATTTTATTACGCATTCGCATATTTTTTAAATTCATGTAAATAATAATAAATAAATCAATTTATTTTTCATACATGCACATATATTTTTTTGATAAATAAAATAAAATGAATAAGAATAATATAAACTTAAACCAGTATTTTACTCCCGACTCTGGCGTTGGTGAATAAACCGGTAAATTTATATTATTTTTATTCATGTTTAAACATATGTTTTTTCTATTTTTTTATTTTTTTTTTATATTTTTTTTTACTTATTTTTTATTTTTTTTGTGGGGCTGGGCCCAGCTCAGCCCACATGGGCTGGGCTAAGCCCAGCCGGCCCAGCCTGGTCACTGGCCCAAGCCAGTGACCCGGCTGGGCTACACGAGGCACGCGTGATCCAAATCACGCGTGCCTGACTCTTGCTAATTAATTCTAACAGGCAGCGAAAATGAGAGCAAAGACGCAAAGGAAAAAAAAAACAGAGTGTGCTTACCTGGTTCTGCAGAGAATTTGTGCGAGGTTGCCGAAGATGACACTTCTGTTTTCGAACTGCCTCTTATTCCTTATGCTTGTATCTCGCGTTGTATTTTGTGTCTCGGTTTCGTCTGCTCTCGTCTGAAGGATTATTCAAGTGCTCTGTTTTTTTAAGCTTCCTCTGCTCTCTCCCGGTTTGTTTCTGTTTTTTGTTGTTTTAAGGCCAGTATTGGTAAGGGAAAGGTTCCTTCTGGTACGGGGTTCTAAGAATTTAAGAATTCGGCTGGTAACTTGGTGTTTTGGTTTCGTTCGTCCCTTCCCTCTCTCCCTTCTTTTTTCTTCCTCCCCGGTTCCTCGGTGCTGTTCGGTTTATATAGGGCTCGGCGGGTTGATAACGGGTGGCAGGCTGAGGGTCGATCACCATTAAAGCACCCATTACTGAGGCCAACGGACGACCATTACTGCTGCAACGTTCGGCGTTCTTTACTGTAGAAAACGGCCACTGGGTTAAAGGCGAAGAAGATGAACAACGTCTTCAAAACGACGTCGTTCGGCCATTTTTCCTTTTGATCCATGCAGTTTTGAAAGGCTTGCAATTAAACCCCTAGTTTAAATTGTAATTGGCCCCTGCATTTGCGCGCCTTTTTTAAGTTGATCCTTGGATTTTAATTTTGTAATTTTGACCCCAAACTTTAATATTTCTTCAATTAAGTCCCTGATTTAATTAAATCAAAGTCTAATTAAGTCTAAAACTTATCAATTCTCCAATTAAACC